>Ga0207707_10002043_pt1 | contig 18318 bp, 15 predicted proteins | sample KBSC83BmetaG_FD_184336 | JGI IMG/M metagenome (GOLD analysis project Ga0207707, IMG submission 184336) | Corn rhizosphere microbial communities from Kellogg Biological Station, Michigan, USA - KBS C8-3B metaG (SPAdes) (version 2) | ecosystem: Host-associated > Plants > Roots > Rhizosphere ...
TTCAGTGTCGGGTACGACCTCGACCCCAGTGGCGACAATCATGAGGTGCGCGAGCGCGACTACTTCTTCGTGGTGAGCTTCGTGGTCTGGGGGCTGTGGGCCGGGATGGGGCTTACCATGCTGGTGAAGCAGGTCTGGGAGCGGCGCGGGCGCTATTCGCGGCCGCTGGCAGGGGCCATGCTCATGGCGGCACTGGTTCCGCTGGCACTCAACTGGACCGCCGCCTCGCGCCGCCACGGCAAGGACGCGCGGCTTGCGGCGGACTTTGCGTACGATCTGCTCAATACGGCTCCACCCTATGGCATTCTGGTGACGTACGGCGACAACGATACCTTCCCGCTCTGGTGGGCCCAGGAGGTCGAGGGGATCCGCCGGGATGTGACCGTCATCTGCCTGGCGCTCAGCCAGACCGACTGGTACATGCGGCAGCTGCGCGATAACCCGGTGCGCGATCTCGACCGTGCCCAGCTGCCGGCGATCTGGCGTGGCGTGCCGGCTGTGCGGCCGACCTGGCCGCTGCATACGCTGAGTGACAGCCAGATCCAGCAGGCGGAGATCCCGGTCCAGTTGCCTGAGCCGTTGTCGGTCGGATTCGGCGCGTTCACCCACGTCTATCCGGCCGGCACGGTGTTCTATCCCAACGACCTGATGATGATCCGGGTGCTGCAGCAGAATCTGGGGCGCCGGCCGATCATCTGGTCCATCACCGCCGGGCGTTCGTTCGTGGGGCTTGGCGACCGGGCGCTGGAGCAGGGCCTCGGCTATGCCATCCTTCCCACACCGCCGGACACCACGGCGCCCGGCATAGCCACCAATGTGATCGGGCAATGGCCGGTGGATGTCCCGATGACGGACGCGCTCGCCTGGCATACGTACCGGTATGCGCAGCTGCTCGAAGGCGATCCCGCCAAGCTCGACCCGTCGGTCGCGGTGCAGGCCCGGGCGCTCTCCTATCCGTTCACCGTCCTGGGGTTCGCCTACGCCGAGCGGGGCCAGATGGACACTGCCCTCGCCAGCCTCGCCCGTGCCGTCCAGCTGAGTGACGATCCGGCCATTCGGGGTGCCTATCAGCAGCTTCGTGCCCGGCAGCTCCAGGGCGGTGTCATGCCGGGCGATTCCACTTCGCGCTGAGCCGCAAGCTTCTCTCCAGCCACCAGTTCCGCTAAATTTGAAGGTTATGGATTTCGAGCCCCTCGGCGAACGGCTCCGCGCTGTGCGAGAGCAAATCGCCGTCCGGCAGGCGCGCGGCGGCTGGACCCATCCTGTCCGCATCGTGGCGGTCACCAAGACCTTTGGCGAGGCCGCGGTTCGCGCAGCGGTCCGGGAAGGGTTGGATGCCGTTGGGGAGAACCGCCTGCAGGAGGCGCTGGCCAAGCAGGATGCGACCGCGGATGTCGCGGTGGAGTGGCATCTGATCGGCGGGCTGCAGCGAAACAAGGTGCGCCTCGCGGTCGGCCGCTTTGCACTGATCCACTCGGTGGACCGCGCGGAGCTGGCCGATGAAATTCAGCGGCGGGCTGGCGCGAATACCCAGTCGGTGCTGGTACAGGTCAACTGCTCCGGGGAGCCGCAGAAGGGCGGAGTGGCGCCCGATGGATTGCCGGCACTGCTGGATCAGTTGCGCCTGCTGCCGGCCATCGCCGTTCGGGGCCTGATGACGATGGCCGCGCTGAATGCAGACGAGCGAGCACAGCGCCGCACCTTCGCGTGGCTGCGGGAATTGCGCGACCAGGCCCGGGCAGCTGGGCATTTTCTGCCGGAGCTCTCCATGGGCATGTCGGGCGATTTCCCGGCGGCCGTGGAGGAAGGGGCCACGATGCTTCGGCTCGGGACTGTTCTCTTCGGCGCTCGCGCGGCGATGGAATCCACACGCATTGATGCCGCCGGCCACGACACTCTGCCGGCATCACCACCTCAAGGTCCGGAGCGGACGTAACGATGGCATTTCTGCCGTGGCCAGAAGGTTCTGCCGGCCAGCTCGAGCATGACTTGCTCGATCGCTGGCGGGCCGAAGGCCTGTTCCGGCAGACCCTGGACGCCACCCGGGATGGCAAGCCGTTCGTGTTCTTCGAAGGCCCGCCAACCGCCAACGGCCGGCCGGGGATTCATCACGTCGTCTCGCGCACGATCAAGGACCTGATCTGCCGGTTCCAGACCATGCAGGGGCGCTCGGTCACGCGCATCGCCGGCTGGGATACCCATGGCCTGCCGGTCGAGATCGAGATCGAGAAGGAGCTCAAGCTCTCCGGCAAGAAGGACATCGAAAAATTCGGCGTGGCCGAGTTCAACCGGCGCGCACGGGAGTCGGTCTTCCGGTACAAGGAAGACTGGGAATCGCTCAGCGACAGGATCGGCTACTGGCTGGACTACGAGCATCCGTACATCACGTACAGCAATGACTATGTCGAGTCGGTCTGGTGGCTGCTGCACCGGCTGCACGAGCGGAAGCTGCTCTATCGCGGGCATCGAGTGCTGCCCTACTGTCCGCGGTGCGGCACGGTGCTCTCCAGTCACGAGCTGGCGCTGGGGTATGAAGACGTCACCACCAACTCGGTATACGTGACCTTCCCGCTCGCCGACGGCAGCGGCCGCGAGCTGCTGGTGTGGACCACGACACCGTGGACGCTGCTGGCCAATGTGGCGGTGGCGGTGCACCCCGACCTCGAATACGGCGAGTATCGGGTGGGCAACCGGGTTCTCATTCTCGCCGTGGCGCGTGATGCGCTCCCGAGCTCGTCCGCCAAGGGCGCGCCGGCGTTTCAGGAACTCGGCCCGGAACGGACGTATGCTGGTCGCCAGCTTCTCGGCCTCCGCTACACCCGGCCGATCGAAGCGGTGGAGCTGCCGGACGACCGGGTCTCGCGCGTGATCGTTCCCGCCGAGTTTGTCTCGGCTGACGACGGGTCCGGGCTGGTGCACATGGCACCGGCGTTCGGCGCCGACGACCACGCGGCCGGACGGGAGCATGGCCTTGCGCTGGTGCGACCGGTGGCGGCGGACGGGACCTTCGAGGGTACCGGATGGCCCGAGGTGGAAGGCAGGCTGGTCACCGCGCGGGAGACCAACGACATCATCATCCAGCGCCTGAAGGCGGATGGCCGCTGGCACCTGACCGTGCCATATACCCACAGCTACCCGCACTGCTGGCGCTGCCGAAGCGCCCTGATCTACTACGCGCGTGACAGCTGGTTTGTGCGCACGTCCATGGTCAAGGAGCGGATGATCGAGTTCAACCGGCAGGTGCAATGGCATCCGCCGGAAGTGGGCGCTGGCCGGTTCGGCGAGTGGCTCGAGAACAACGTGGACTGGGCGCTGTCGCGCGATCGCTACTGGGGCACGCCGCTGCCGGTCTGGGTCTGTGACGCGGATGAGACCCACATTGATGTCATCGGCTCGTTTGCGGACTTGGCGGCCCGGCGGGGCGAGCCGCTGCCCGCCGATTTCGATCCACACAAGCCGCAGGTGGATGCGCTGACGTGGCCCTGCAAGTGCGGCGGTACCATGCGCCGTACGCCCGAGGTGATTGACACCTGGTTTGACTCGGGGTCCATGCCATACGCCCAGTGGCATTATCCCTTCGAGCACAAGGACGATTTCGAGCGCCAGTTTCCGGCCGACTTCATCTGCGAGGGCGTAGACCAGACCCGCGGATGGTTCTACTCGCTGCTGGCGATTGCGACGGCCGCGTTCGACCAGGCACCGTACCGGCATGTGATCGTCAACGAGCTGGTGCTGGACGCCGATGGCCAGAAGATGTCCAAGAGCCGGGGCAACATCGTGGAACCGTGGGCCGTGGTGGACAGCTACGGCGCCGATGCGGTGCGGCTCTACCTGCTGACCTCGAGTCAGGTCTGGTTGCCCAAGAAATTTGATGTCCGGGGCATTCCGGAGGTGGCGGGCGGGTTCCTCAACACGCTGCGGAACAGCTACGAATTCTTCCGCCGTTATGCCGGGGACGTGGTCCCTGATCGCCCGGCGGACGAGCTGCTCGCTGATCGCTGGATCCGGAGCCGGCTGGCCGCCACGATCCAGGCGGCGCGGGCGGCGTGGAGCGGCTACGACGTGACGGCGGGGACGCGGGCCATCATGGATTTCGTGGTGGATGACCTCAGCAACTGGTATGTGCGGACCAACCGGGCTCGTTTCTGGGCTCCAGGCCGCGAGGCTGACCCGGCCGCCGTGGCGGCCCTGCACGCCTGCCTCGTGGGCGTTGCCCGGCTGCTGGCCCCGGCCGCGCCATTCGCGTCAGACTGGATGCACCGGGCGCTGACCGGCACGTCGGTGCATCTTGCTGCATATCCGGAACCGGATGCGAGGGATGAGTCGCTGGAGCAGGCCATGGATGCCGTGCGCCGACTGGCCACCCTGGCTCGCGCGGCCCGCGAAGCGGCCAACCTGCGGGTACGACAGCCGGTGGCGCGGATGCGCGTTGCGGTGCCCGCTCAGGTGCGCGGCAAGGATTTCGGCGCGTTGCTGGCGTTGCTGGCCGCCGAGGTCAACGTGAAGCAGGTCGCCATCGTTGATTCCGAGGCCGACCTGGTGCGCCTGCGCGGCAAGCCCAATTTCCGTTCCCTCGGCAAGCGGTTTGGCCAGCGAACACCGGTGGTAGCACAGGCGGCGGCTGGCCTGGATCCCGATGCCCTGCGTGCGCTGGAAGCGGGCCAGTCGGTGACGATGACCGTGGACGGCGACGCGGTCATGCTCGAACCGGCGGACGTCGTGGTGGAACGCGATGTCAGCAGTGACTGGCTGGTGCAGAGCAGCGGGCCGTATGTCGCAGCGCTGGACCCGGCGCTGGACGATGCGCTCCGTTCCGAAGGCATGGCCCGCGAAATGGTCAACCGCATTCAGCGGCTCCGGAAGGATGCTGGACTGGAATACACGACCCGGATCTCACTTCACGTGGACGGCGACGCTTCCGTCCTGGACGTCCTGCGCCCGCACGCCGATGTTATCGGCGAGGAGACGCTGGCACAACGGCTGGACTTCGGTGTGCGCGCGCCGAAACCGGATTACGAGCAGAGCGTGCAACTGGATGACGCGACGCTCACCGTAGGACTCACGCGGTATGAGCAGACGGACGATCGCTCCGACCCCCAACCAGTGGATGCAGCATGAACAAGAAGCAGCTTGCGCACCTCGAGAAGCGACTCAGCGAGGAGCGCGCCCGGGTCATGAAGGAACTGGGCTACTATGATGAGTCATTCAACGCGTCGCTGCAGGGTGCTGACGGCGACCTCGCATCCTATTCATTTCATATGGCGGATCAGGGGACCGACGCCATGGAGCGCGAAAAGCAGTTCCTGTTCGCCTCGCAGGAAGGCCGCTATCTCTGGCACGTGAATGAGGCCTTGCGCCGCATGTATGCGACGCCCGAGAAGTTCGGGCACTGCCACAACTGCGGCCAGGAGATCAACTTCGAGCGCCTCGACGCGCTGCCGCATGCGCGGCTCTGCATCTCGTGCAAGGAGAAGGAAGAGGATGCGAAGCGGAAATGACCGCCAGGTGTTCGCCGCCGCGGCTGCGCTCATCCTCGCGCTCGACGCCGTGACGAAGTATCTGGCCGAATCATTTCTCGGTGATGGCCGCAGCGTGAGCGTCGTGGGAGACTGGGTGCGGCTGCACCTGGTCTTCAACCAGGGCGCCGCCTTTGGCCTGCACCTCGGTGCCTATTCGCGCTGGATCTTCATGGCCATCGCGCTGCTGGCCGTGGTCCTGCTGTTCCGGTTTTCCCGCAGCACCCCGCCCGGCGACTGGGTGCGGCAGCTGGCGCTGGGTCTGGTGGCGGGTGGAGCCGCGGGCAATCTGGTGGACCGGTTGCGTACGGCGCGGGGCGTCACCGATTTCCTGGATGTCGGCATCGGGCTGCACCGGTGGCCCACGTTCAACATCGCCGACTCGGGAGTCACCTGCGGCGCCATTGCACTGGCGCTTTCGCTCTGGCGGGAGGATGCCCGCCGTGCCGCCTCCAGCGCCGAGCCCACTCCTCCAGTGTCGTAGCCCAGGCCGACTTGCCTGCCATCGGTCTCTGCGTGCTCGCCGAGGTGACGGAACGCATTGACCGGTTCCTGTCAGATCAGCTCCAGCTCTCCCGCACCCAGACCGCGCGGTTGCTGGCGGCTCGGCTCGTCCGCGTGAACGGATCGGAAGTCCGGGCGTCGCGTGTGCTCGAGCATGGTGACACCGTGGAAGTCAGTTTCCCGGATTCCGAACCGCCCCGGTCGCTCACGCCTGCGGACATCCCACTCGATATCGTCTACGAAGACGGCGCCCTGGCCGTCATCAACAAGCCAGCCGACCTGGTTGTCCACCCTGCACCGGGCCACTGGGACGACACCCTGGTCAATGCCCTGGTGGCTCGCGGGCTGACCCTGGCCGGCGGTGCGGCGGGACGCCCGGGAATCGTGCATCGGCTGGACCGGGATACTTCGGGCCTCCTGATCGTGGCCAAGACCGACGAAGCGCACCGACGACTGAGCCACGCCATTGCGGCCCGCCGGGTTCACCGCACTTACGCGGCGCTGGCCTGGGGCCACCTGGCCCAGCCGTCGCTCCGGATTGACGCGCCCATTGCGCGTGCACAGGAAGACCGGAAGCGCATGGCGGTGGCACCGGGCGGCCGCGAGGCGCGGACGGAGGTCCGGGTGGTGGCGCGCTTTGAGTCCTGCGAGCTCCTTCGAGTGGACCTCGAGACCGGCCGCACCCATCAGATTCGTGTACATCTGGAACATATCGGCCACCCCGTTATCGGCGATGCAGTGTACGGCGGCGGTGGCAGCCGGCGCATCAGCGGCGGCCCCCGGGCGCTGGCGCAGCGGATCGAGCGGGCTACGCCTCGTCAGGCACTTCATGCTGCCGGTCTGGCATTTCGCCATCCCGAGAGCGGTGAACCGCTTTCATTCCAATCGGATTGGCCCTCTGACCTCATGCCGGCCCTCAAGCTGGCTGCTGACGCGGAACTTATTGCTCAGGATGCCCCGCTTCGGTATCTTCGGTTCTTCAATAGAGATGGCTGATGCTCCGATTTTGCACGCCGTCGTATTCCGCGTCGGCGACCTGATTTGCGGCGCTCCGGCAGGGATTGTGCGGGAGATTCTGCCGCCGCTTTCCGCCACCCGCATTCCGGGGGTGGGGGCAGCCGTCTCCGGCATTGTCAACGTTCGCGGCGCGCTCCTGACCGTCCTGGATGCGCACCGGTTGCTGGGCCAGCCTCGGCGGGAAGGTGATGAGGGGGCCATCCTGGTCCTCACGGCGGCTGGCAAGCTGATCGGTCTTGAAGTCGGCGAGATCCGCGATTTCTTCTCGCTCCCCGACTCGGCAGTAGCGCCGCGGGAGCGCCTGCCAGGCGTGGACCCGGCGGTGGTCCGAGCGGTTGGCCGGCACGAGCAGGAACACTTCGTCATTCTCGATCTCGACGCCTTGTGCGCGCCGGTCCTGTCATCCGAGCGCGCTGCGTCAACCTGACGCAGGTATCCGACTGTCACGGAGGTGGTGCGTGGGTCATACGGTGCTGGTCTGCGACGATGCCATCTTCATGCGCACGATGATCAGCGACATTCTGACGCAGGCTGGCTTCGAGGTGGTCGGTGAGGCCGAGAGCGGCGTGCAGGCGGTGGACAAGTACCACCAGCTCAAGCCCGACCTGGTGACGATGGACATCGTCATGCCGGATATGGGCGGGATTGATGCCGTGCGCGCCATCTGCAAGGTGGATCCGGACGCCAAGATCCTCATGTGCAGTGCCATGGGGCAACAGGCGCTGGTCGTCGAGGCCATTCAGGCAGGGGCCAAGGACTTTGTGGTGAAGCCGTTCCAGCCGTCCCGCGTACTCGAGGCCGTCCAGCGCGTCCTCGGCTGATCCGATGGACCTGTCCAAGTACGCGGCGCTCTTTCTCGCCGAGAGTCGCGAGCATCTCTCCTCCTGCAATCAGCACCTGCTCGAATGGGAGCGCGATCCGGCGGCGATCGAGCCGGTGGCAGGTCTGTTCCGCGCCATCCATACCATCAAGGGGATGGCCGCGACGATGGGATACGATGGCGTCTCGACGCTGTCCCACCGCACTGAAAACCTGCTGGATGCGGTGCGCGCGGGGCGCGTGGCGGTCACCCCGGGCCTGATCCAGTTGCTGTTTGGCGCCATTGACGGCATTACCGCGGCAGTCGGCCGGGCAGCGGCTGGCCAGTATGAGGCGGCTCCTGATGATGCCGCTCTGATCCAGGCCCTGGACCATGTCGCCGAAGCGCCGTTCGACGTGACGGCGACGGCAGAACTGGCAGCCGTCCGGGATACTGGCCGGCATGTGTCGGTTCGCATCCGGCCGGATGCACAGGTGCGCGGGGGCCGCGCCATGCTGGCGATCCGCCGTGCCGAGGCGCTGGGTGCCGTCTCCGATGTGCGGCCCGGCATCGGGGCCTTCGAGCGCGATGACTTTGACGGGCGCTTCAGCTTCCGCTTTACCGGTGCAGCGGTGAGCTCGGAACTGGAGCAGGCGGTGCGCGGCGCCGGTGATATCGATCAGGTCGTCATCAGCGACGGCGCCGCCGAGAAGATGCAGGGCCGCGCCGTCATCCGTCGGCAGATCCGCATTGACCTGGGGCGGCTCGATGCGTTGATGAAGCAGGTGGGCGAGCTGGTCGTGGCGCGCAATCGCCTGGTAGACCTTGCGGCCGGCCGTGATGACCCGGGTCTCGGTGAGACCGCCGATCAGATCTCGCGCCTGGTGGGCGAGCTGCAATCCGAGGTGCTGCAGGCGCGCATGAACCCGGTGGCCGAGGTGTTCGATCGGTTCCCGCGTGTGGTGCGCGACCTCGCTCGCGATCTTGGCAAGCAGGCGCGCTTCGAGGCGGAAGGCGGCGATATCGAGCTGGATCGCGCCGTGCTCGATGAGATCGGTGATCCGCTGCTGCATCTGATTCGCAACGCGGTGGATCACGGTCTGGAGACGCCGGACGAACGGGTGGCGCGCGGCAAGCCGCCGGAGGGCAAGGTGGTGGTGAGCGCGGCGCGTGAGCGCAACAGCGTGATCCTCCGGGTAGCCGACGATGGTCGCGGCATTGACCGCACGGCGGTGCTGGCACGAGCCAGGCGTGACGGGCTGGTTGATGCGTCGGTCGAGACCCTGTCCGACGACATGCTGCTGCGGGTGCTGGCGCGGCCCGGCTTCAGCACCGCGGGGGTGGTGAGCGGAGTGTCCGGACGCGGGGTGGGGGTGGACGTCGCCATGACCCGGGCGAGGGCCCTTGGTGGCACGCTCACGGTGACCGCGTCGGAGGGAGCCGGGGTGGTCTTTGCGCTCCGGGTGCCATTGACGCTCGCCATCGTGCGGGCCCTGCTCGCCGGCGTCGGCAACGAGCGCTACGCGGTGCCGATTGCGTACGTGGCGGAGACTGTGGATTTCAATCTCAAGTCGGTGACTGCGGTGCGGGACCGCCAGGCGCTGGTGGTGCGCAACCAGGCCATTCCCACCGTGCACCTGCGTGACCTGGTGGGAACACCCGGCGAGCCGCCGGGGCGGCGGCCCGGGGTGATCCTCGAGGTCGGAAACCGGAAGGCGGCCCTGATTGTGGATCGCCTCCTGGGTCAGCAGGATATCGTTGTCGAACCCTTCGAAGCGCCGCGCGGTATGCCGACGTTCTTCGGAGGGGCCACCATTCTGGCAGACGGGGCGCCGGCGCTCATCCTGGACGCCGCCGCGCTCGTCTGACTCGAGGACCGCATGGAAGACGCCCGCGGGCTCAAGGATCTGCAACTCGACGCGCTGCGCGAGGTCGCGAACATCGGGGCGGGTCACGCCGCCACCGCCCTGTCGCAGATGACCAACCGCACCATCATGATCAGCGTGCCGGAGGTGAATGTCCGGCCACTGGAGGAAGTGGCCGATCTCCTCGGCGCGCCCGATTCGGTGGTGGCCGCCGTCCTGATGCAGATGATGGGCGACCTGACCGGGCGCACGCTCATCATTTTTCCCGCGGAGTCGGCCCGCCGCCTCTGTGACATTCTGTTCAGCCGGAGCGATGGCAGCACGACCAGCTTCGGCGAGATGGAGGAGAGCGGGCTCAAGGAGGTGGGGAACATCCTGGTCAGTGCCTATCTCAACGCGCTCAGCGACTTCATGGGCATGATGCTGGTGCCGTCGGTGCCGGGTCTGGTCGTGGATCAGAGCGCGGCCGTCATCACCAGCACCTATCTCAATTTCGGGCAGGAGCGGGAGTTCGTGTTCTGCGTCGAGACCTCGTTCCAGGTCGGCAAGGAGCGCGAGCGCCTGGACGGCCACTTCCTGCTGCTGCCGGACATGCCTTCGCTTCGCGCCATCTTCGACGCCATTCGCCTGCCGTAAGCGACCGATGCCGGCGCCCGTGCTATCGGAACACGATCTGTCGGCGCTGCGGTCGTTTGCCCGGCGCATTGATCCGGCCGATGCCGGCGCCCACAACAACCTCGGTGTCCTCTACTACCACAAGGGCCTGATCCCGGAAGCGGTGGCCGCGTTCCAGCGTGCGCTGGAGCTGGACTCGCGCATGACCATCGCGCAGTCCAATCTCGAGATCGCCTACCGCGACAGCGGGCACTACGATCGTCGCGTCGCTGAATTGCGCGGCCGCCTGCGCGGCAACCCCGATGATCGCGACGCCCGATGGGAGCTGGGACGCGTGTACGCCTCGCTGGGCCAGCACGACGTGGCAGCGGCCGAGTTCGAGGCGCTGATCGCGCGGCATCCCGGCGATGTCGCCGCGCTGGTCCAGATGGGGCTGAGCGAGCGCGCCCGCGGGCACGTGGAAGAAGCCACCGAGTGGTTTGCCGAGGCCTGCCGGCGCGATCCCGACAGCGCAGTCGCGCTCTTCTATTACGGCGAAACCCTCTACAACCGCGGACTCAATGAACCGTCCCTCGCGGCGCTGGAGGGCGCCGTGGGGCGGAACCCCGACTACGCGGATGCGCACTATCTGCTCGCGTTCGTCCACGGTGACATGGGGCAGCACGAGGCGGCGCGGGCAGCCGCCAAGCGGGCCATCGAACTCAATCCCGCGCTGGCGCGAGCGCAGGCCAATCTCACGCTGCAGCGTGACGGATCCACGCCGGCCAGTGCCTCCCCGCCCGCGCCCGCATCGCCCCAGTCGGTGAGCGACGCGGCGCTGGCACACTTCAATCTCGGTCTTGCCTTCCGCCAGAAGGGCTACTTCACCGAGGCGCTACGGGAATATCGCCTGGCCCTCGACGCCGGCGAGGATCGCCGGCTCGCCCTGCAGGCCATGGCCGAAGTGGAGTTGCTGCGGCGCGAACTTGCCTCTGCGCTGCAACTGTACGATCAGCTGGTGAAGGAGTTCCCCGAGTCCCCCAAGCTCTGGTCGGAGCGCGGCGTCTGCCTCCACCAGCTGGGGCATCGCGACGTCGCCGAAGCGTCCTACTCGCGCGCCGTGGACCTCGATCCCGATTACGTCATCGGCTGGAACAACCTCGGCGTGCTCCGGGCACAGGATCCTGCCGCCGAGGCAACGCTTGCCACCTTCCGGCGGGCGGCCCGCGGACCGCATGTGCCCATTACCATCCGGCTCAACCTTGCGCTGCTGCACTTCCAGCGGCACGAGCTGCAGCCCTCGCTCGAAGGCTATCGCGCCGCCCTTGCCGAAGAGCCCCGCAATGCGGTGGCGTGGAATGGTGTCGGACTGGTGCTGATGGAGCTCAAGCGCTACGCCGAAGCGCGAACCGCCTTTCAGCGTGCGGTGGAAGCCGACGACGGGCTGGCCTGCGCCCACTACAACCTCAGCTTCACCATGAGCCAGCTGGGCGATTTCGACGGCGCCTTGCGGGAGACCAGGCGCGCGCTCGAACTCGAACCCTTCTACGTGCCGCAGAAGTACACGCTTGCACTGGACCTCCAATACGAGGATCCGACCATCGCCATCGCGCCGCCGCTTACGTCCGATGTGGGGGGCGAGCTGCTGGCCGGCGAGTTCGATTTCGAATCGGGTACGCTGGACCAGCTGTTCAGTGAACTGGTGGCCCCTGAAACTGTCGCCATCACGGAGCCGGTGGACGATCCACTCGCCCTGGCGCGTGACTACGCCGCCAAGGGGCTGCTGGAACTCGCGGCAGCGGAGATCGGGCGGAGCCGCGCGCGGGGCGCCGATGCGGCCGGCGCGGCAGCGCTCCTCGGTGAAATTCACGGACGGCGCGGCCTGCATGGCGAAGCGCTGGAGCAGTTTCGGGCGGCACGGGCCGCGCGGCCGGAAGACTGGCGCGCCGCGCTGGGCGAAATCCGCGCATTGGTGGCACTGGATCGGGGCGCTGAAGCCGCCCCGCTGGCCGAATCCCTCGCCCATTCGCGCCCCGGCGATCCCGAGGTGCTGGCTGCGCTGGCTCGCGCACGGCTGGCGGCCGGCGATGCTGGCGGAGCGCTGCTCAAAGTGCGTGAGGCCCTGGCCGCCGCTCCGGGCCAGCCGGATCTGTACCAGCTGCAGGCCGTCATCTGCTCCCAGCTTGGGGACACCGACGCCGCGCTGGAGGCATGCCAACTCGCCCTGCAGGTGGATGCGGGGCTGGTGCAGGTGTGGTTCGAGCTCGCCCGGCTGGAGGAGCGGCGTGAGAACTGGTCGGCCGCCAATGCCGCCTACAGCCGCGCCCTCGATCTCCTGCCGACCTACACGCCGGCAGCGCTGGGCCTGGCGGATCTGACGCGGCGGACTGAGTCGCCCAAGGCTGCCGTTGCCCAGCTGGTCGAGCTGCTCACCGCCGATCCGTACGAGTTTGATGCGCTGCTGCTGCTGGGGCGTGCCCTGCTTGACGACGGGCGGCCCCGGCAGGCGCTGGAGGCGTTCGATCGTATCATCCGCTTTCTCCCGGATCACGGCGAAGCCTTGTTCTATCGTGGCGTGGCGCTGGCCCGAGAGCGCCAGTTCAGCGACGCCGTCAATGCGTGGGACCAGGTAGTGCAACTTGCGCCCGGCGCGGAGATCGCCACCGCTGCCCGGAGCCGGGCCCGCTCGGCCAGAGATCTCCAGCACATCCTGGCCACCGGAGGACGCTGACCATGCCGATCGAGGGACCGCTCCGTGAGCTGGGCATCCACGACGTTTTTCAATTGCTCGATCTGGCCCGCAAGACCGGGGTGCTCAAGGTCACCTCCGAACTGCGGCAGAACGGGGGTACCGTCTATTTCGACAATGGCGCGGTCATCGCGGCCGAAATTCACAGCAATCCGCATCCGCTGGGTTCGCTGCTGGTGCGCATGGGCAAGCTGGCCGAGGCGGATTTTCACCGCGCGCGAGACATGCAGCAGGCCGGTGACGGACGGCGCCTGGGTGACGTGCTCGTGGAGATCGGCGCAATCTCCCGTCGCGAGCTGGAGCGTCAGGTGCGCGCGCAGGTGGAAGAGGTCATCTTTGAACTGATGGGATGGTCCGAGGGCTATTTTTCCTTCTCGGAAGCCCCGCTCGATCAAGTTCCCGCCCAGGCCACCGTGCGGATTCCGACCGAGGCGCTGCTGATGGAGGCGGCACGCCGGATTGACGAATGGAGCCGCATCGAACCGAAGATTCCCCATCTGGGCGTTGTACCCCGGCTGGTCGTGCCGGAAGGTGCCGATGCCGGCCCCATGGATCTCCGGCCCGCCGAGTGGGAAGTGCTCGCGGCGGTGGATGGCCGGCGGAGCATACGCGAACTCGCCGCGACCGTCCAGCGCTCCGAATTCGATGTCGCACGGACCTTGTTCGGGCTGGCCACGGCTGGCGTCATCGTGCTTGATGATCCCCAGGCCGACCCGCTTCCTGAGGCGGTAGGCGGGGAAGTAGCCGAGTTGCTGGCACGGGCGGACGCCTACCTGATCGCCGGGAATACCGCAGCGGCACTTGCGGCGGTGGAAGAGGCCCGGGACGCATCGTCGAACCACCATGTTCCGACGCTGGTCTCTCTCGGGCGAGTCCTGCTGGCTATGGGTCGGCCCGGCGAAGCGGTGGATGCCTTTTCGGAGGCGAGCCATCACGATCCGGTTGATGCCGCTGCCCGGCGGCTCCTGGGCGTGGCGCTGGCAGCGAGTGGTCAGTTTGATGCCGCGGTCGAAACCTGGGATGCCTGGAGCCGGTTGCCGGCACGTTCGCCGGATGAAGATGCACAGGGAGGTTGGGTGAGCCGCATGCGTGATGCTGCGCGGTTGCTGGGACAGGCGACTCGGGTGGCGCATGGCTGAGGACATTCGCACGATGACCGCGGAACTGGCGGCCGACCCCGGAAGCCTGGTTTTTCTGGAACTGGGAGAAACGCTGCGCCGTCGTGGGCAGCCGGAGGTGGCCCTCAAGGTGGCGGCGGCGGGCACCGCGCGGTATCCGTCCCTTGCCGATGCGCACGATCTGCTTGCACGGATCTACAGCGATCTGGGTGACGGCGAAGCGGCCTTCGATTCCTGGATGGATGCCCTGCAGAATGACCCAGCCCACCTCGGTGCCCACAAGGGGCTTGGGTTCCTGTACTTCCGGTCCGGGGACCTTCCTCGAGCTCTTCGTCACCTGGAATTGGCGCAGTCCGGAAGCGACGACGCCGGCCTTGCGCGGGCGGCTGCGCGGGTGCGCGCAGCCATGATGGAGGGTGGCGCCTCCGGCAGCTCCGCCCCGGCCTCGAATGCCGTCGGCCAGGACCTGCCGTTCTCACTCGATGATTCGGTTGTCAGTCAGCCCGCCGAAGCGTCAGGCCCGGAGGATGAGTTGTTTCTCGGCTTCGACGGTGCCCGGGATGGGCTTCTCCTGCTGGATCAGAACGGATTGCGCCTTGGGGGTGGCTTGCGGGACAGCGCCAGTCGGGACGTGAGCGACGCGGCCGCCGCCCATCTGTCAGGGGTATCTCGCGAGGCTGCCCGCACAGCGCGCCTGCTGGAGCTTGGCGCATGGCTGAGCGTTGCCGCCGAGTGCGGAACCGGCAACCTGCACCTGAGTGCGCCTTCGGACGATACCGTTCTGCTGACCACTCGTGATGCCAGCGTTCCCGCCGCCCGGCTCGCGGTGATTGCAGAACGCGCGGGTGCGGCGGCGCGCCGCTGGCTGGAGCGGGTCGCATGACGGATATCGTGGTGACGCTGGACCGGGTGAGCGCCATTCGGGGCGTGCGTGGGGCCATGCTTGTATCAGCGTCCGACGGGCTGGTCATCGCCGATTCGCTCATGGATGGCGTGGATGGCCAGGCCGTCGCGGCGCTGGCGTCGAGCCTGATGGGCCGGCTCCGCCGCACCACGCAGGCGGCAGGGATGCCGGCGCCAGAGATCATGCATCTCAAGGCCGAGCGAGGCTCCCTGCTCGCGGTGCCGGCGGCGGATGATGTGCTGGTCGTCGCGGTAACCACCGCGGATGCCAATCTCGGATTGGCCCGGCTCGAAATGCTCGAAGCGGCCCGGGCACTCGTCTGATGCGAACCCTCGAGCCATGGGTGGGGCCGCCACTCGATTCCTTTCTCTCTGAGTCATCGGCACGCCTGGTGCTGCTCATGACCTCGGCGGGACAGGTGGTGGCTCAACATGGCTTCGCCCGCTCGCTCGATGTCATGGCGGCGTCGGCGCTCGGCGCCGGCATTGTCGCTTCCACGGCCGAAGTCGCCCGGCTCATGGGCGAGCCCGATTTCGGCGCCCTGGTGCACCAGGGGGGAGGCCACGGGCTCTTCATCTCCGCCTTTGACACGCCGCGCGGCCGCTGGATCGCGCTGGTCGTGTTCGGCGAGGACACCACCGTGGGACTGGTGCAACTGTTCTTTGGCCGCATGTGCGCGGAGCTGGCCGCGGCGGCACCTGCCGAAACGCCACGGGGCCCGGTGCTGGCGGAGAATTTCGAGCACGACCTCAACGCCAGCCTCCACGCGCTGTTCGGGCGCTGACCATGTCGCTCGTCAACTTTACCACCCGCGAAATCACCTGCAAGATCGTCTACTACGGCCCCGGGCGGTCCGGCAAGACGACCAACCTGCAATACATCTTCGGCCGGGTACCGGAAGCGCGCCGAGGGCGCATGGTGTCGCTCGCCACCCACGGCGACCGCACGCTCTTCTTTGATTTCCTGCCGCTGGACCTGGGCGCGATCAGCGGATTCACCACCCGCTTCCAGCTCTACACCGTTCCGGGCCAGACCTACTACAACTCGACACGCAAGCTGGTGCTGCAAGGCGCAGACGGCGTGGTCTTCGTGGCCGACAGCCAGGCGGCACGGTTCGACGAGAATCTGGAGAGCTTGCAGAACCTCCAGGAGAACTTGCTGGAGCAGGGCGTGGATGTGCGGGAAATACCGGTCGCGATGCAGTACAACAAGCAGGACCTGCCAGCCGACCTGGTGCTCTCGCGGGAAGCGCTCGATGAAGCGCTCAACTTTCGCGAGGTGCAAAGCTTCGCGGCGGATGCGCTGCACGGCAGCGGCGTGTTCGAAACGCTCAAGGGTATCTCGGAGCGGGTGCTGCGGCGCCTGGCCGCCGGGAGCGCGGCGGAATGACCACCGAGCTGCCGCAGCAGTTTCGTTTCGAGGAACTCGTGGTCGGCGCATCCAACCGGCTGGCGGTGACGGCCGCTCGCGCCGTCGCCGAGTCGCCAGGCGCGGTCTACAACCCGCTCTTCATCTATTCGCGCCCGGGACTGGGCAAGACACACTTGCTCACGGCGGCCGGCCACGCGGCCCGGGCCATTGATCCACGGCTGACCGCGGACTACCTGACGCTGGACGAGTTCGTGGAGGCCTTCCACGCCGCCATCGCGGCGGGCCAGGGCGATGCCTACCGTCGGCGATTCCTCGATGTCAACCTGCTGCTGCTGGACGATGTGCAGTTCCTGGCCGGACGACGCGAGATGCAGGCGGAGTTGCTCCGCGTGATTGACGCCATGCAGACGGCGGGCCGGCAGCTTGTCCTGGCCAGCGACCGGTCCCCCGGTGAAATCGCGTCGCTCGACGAGCGGCTGGCGCGGCGGCTCGGTGGTGGGCTGGTCGTGGACATCGCGGCGCCGGAGTACGAAACCCGGGTCGCGATTCTTCGTCGCCGGGCGGAGCAGCGACACCTGACCCTCGCGCCCGAGGTGCTGGAGGCAATCGCCGAAGCCGAGATTGACAGTGTGCGCGAGCTGATCGGCGCGCTCAACCGGGTGGCGGCGCTGCAGGCCGTAAGCGATGCTCCGGTTACTCCCGACGAAGCGCGAGAGGCGCTTCGGCTGAGCGGTGTGGCATCTGGCGCTCGGGTGGCGAGTTCAGCTCCCCTCCCGGCTGCCGCGGCGCCGACACCGGCGGGCGGCGGTGCCGTGGATGAGTTCACCGACTTCCTTCAGGACGTGATGGCCACCGTCACCGAACAGGTGGATTCCTGGCGGGGCCGGATCGCGGAGGCAATGCTGCGATGGGAGGGCGAGGGCTACCGCGTGGGTCGGCTGGCTGCCCTTCTCGACCGGGAGCTGGCAGAGGATCCTGCCGGCGAGCTGGCCGGATATGAGCGTGATGTGGCCCGGCTGCGCGTACTGGAAGCAGAGATCGAGCTGCTTGCGCCTGACCTGGCCGGGTCCGCCGTGCTGCGCGACCCGGATCAGCTTGCCGCAGCGGAGGCGCTCCGCCTCCGGGCCGAAGAAGGTGCCGAACCCCCGCCCGAGCCATCGCCGCACTGGACGATGGACACGTTCATCGAGGGCCAGGGTAATCGCGTCGCGATGCGCGCGGCGCGCGCGGTCGTCGAGGAACCTGGAACACGCTACAACCCCCTGGTGATCATCGGAGCGAGCGGCAACGGCAAGACACACTTCCTGCACGCCATTGCCAACCAGCTCGGCGCGCGCGGCCGGCGCGTGGCGTGTGCGGGCGTTCATGCCTTCGTGGACGAGCTGATTGCGGCTATCGAACAGGAAGGCGTGCCGCGCTGGCGCGCTCGCTGGCGGCGGCCCGAGGTGCTGCTCCTGGATGACGTGCAGGGGCTTGCCGGCAAGGAGCGCTCCCAGGAGGAACTGTTCCTCCTTTTCAACGAGTTCCTGGAGCAGGGGCGCCAGATGGTTTTTGCGAGTGCGGTACCGCTGGCGCAGCTGGAGGGGATTGAGCCGCGCCTGCTGACCCGCTTCGAAGGCGGACTCGTCGTGGAACTGCCGCCGCCCGATCACGAGCTTTGCCAGCGGGCGATCGAGCGCCTGCTCGGCGCCAAGCTGGAAGCAGTGGATCCCGAGCTGTCGGCTTATCTCGCATCCCGGCCCGCCGACTCCATGCGAGCGGCGCTGGGGCTGGTCCAGCGGGTGCTCAATGCGGCGGAAGCCCGTAGCGTCCCTCCCACCGCGGTGGTTGCGCGGGAGTTGCTGGAGGGGAGCGCGGGGCGCCAAGGAGGCCGCCGGACTG
>Ga0207707_10002044_pt1 | contig 18315 bp, 18 predicted proteins | sample KBSC83BmetaG_FD_184336 | JGI IMG/M metagenome (GOLD analysis project Ga0207707, IMG submission 184336) | Corn rhizosphere microbial communities from Kellogg Biological Station, Michigan, USA - KBS C8-3B metaG (SPAdes) (version 2) | ecosystem: Host-associated > Plants > Roots > Rhizosphere ...
AGCAACGCGGCGACGTCAGCCACCGCTTGCACCGCCAGGACGCCGGCGGGCCGGGGCCGGGCGGCCGGCTCGGCGGGTGCGCCGTTGCGCCGTCCGAGCTGCAGGTACCTGCTGACCACGAGGCAGACGATGGCGACCGCGAACGCGAGGAAGCCGGCGGTGTCGGTCCGCAGGTGCGGGATGGCGGGCCAGTAAGGGTAGGCGTCGTCGAAGTCGCCGAAGCTGCCGACGAAGGCCGATCCGATCCAGACCAGCACGGCTGAGTAGCCGAGACCGAGGGTCACGGATTCGACCACGAGCCGCCGCTTGCCCTGGTTTCTGGTGCGCACGCTGCTCACTATAGGCCACCAGGCCGGCCCGCCCTGGCCCCCGCGAACACCGACGCCAACCCCGGTCCCGCTAACCCGAGTGGCTGGTTGCCGTCGCGGTGGGTGAATGGGACTCACCGGGCAGGAACGTCGGTGGCTTCGGCGCGGGGCTCATGGCCAGCGCGATCGCGATCCCGGCGGCGACGAGCACCGCGATGCCGAGGGTGACCGGCAGCAGCCAGCGAGGGCCGCGGCGGCGGCGAACCACCGGGCCCGGTTCCGGCGGAGTGTGTACCGGCGGCGGCGTGTACCGCGCGGGCTCGACCGCGTGCGTCGCCGGATGGGCAGCGTGCGTCGTCGGGCCGGGCGGCGGGACCATGGTCAGCGGCGGAAGGGCGGGCGTGAACGTGCGGGATTCAAGCACGGCCGCCACCTGGCCCGGCCAGAACTTTCCCGGGATGACCTCCGGGTAGGCCGCGGCGCCAGCGGCAACGGTGTCCATCAGCTGGCGGACGGCCGGACGGGCGTCGGGATCTTTCGCCAGGCAGGCGTCGATCAGCGGGCGCAGCGACGTCGGCACGCGGGTGAGGTCAGGGTCGCCGTGCACGACGCGGAAGCCGATCGCGAACGCCTCGCCGCTACCGAACGGCGGGACGCCGGCCGCCGCGAACGCGAGCACGCTGCCGAGCGAGAAGATGTCGCTCGCCGGGCCGACGGGGTGACCTTGGGCCTGCTCGGGTGACATGTAGGCGGGGGTGCCGATCGTCGTCTGGGTGGCGGTGACCACGGTGCCGCTCGTCGTCCTCGATATGCCGAAGTCGATGACACGCGGCCCGTCCGCGGCGATCAGGATGTTGCCCGGCTTGAGGTCGCGGTGCACCAGTCCGTGGGCGTGGATCGCCTGCAGCGCCTCGGCGAGGCCGCCCGCGAGCCGCCATACGGCGTCTTCTGGCAGCGGCCCGGACTTGGCCACCAGGTCGGCCAGCGGCGGCCCCGGCACGAACGTGGTGGCGAGCCATGGCGGGCTGTCGTCAGGTCCGGCGCCGACGACCGCCGCCGTGTAGGCGTCGCTCACCGCCTGCGCGGCGGCCACCTCCCGCCGGAAACGCCGCATGAACTCCGGGTCGCGGGCCAGTTCCGGGTGCACGACCTTGACCGCCACCGGCCGCCCGCCCGGCGAGTAGCCGAGGTAGACCCGTCCCATGCCGCCCGCGCCCAGCCGTGCCTGCAGCCGGAAACCGCCGACCTGCTGCGGGTCATCTGCCGCCAAAGGCTCCACGAATGCGACCATACCGGCCGGTTCCGGCACCCGCGATCACCTTGGCGCACAGTGCGCGGTTAGGAGATTTCCACGTAACTTCTACGAAATCGTTGAACCGCTTGGGGTCCGTGCTGCGTACCACGGGTCATGAAGATCGCGACGCCTGTCATCACGCTGATCGTCGGCCTCGCCCTCGCGGCGTCTCTGCTTGTCTCAAGCATGAGCGCGGTGTCCGGCGAGAAGGCCGCGCTCGCCCGGGCCTCCGCCGCGGCGAACGCGACGGCCGCCGCCTCGGCCGCCGCGACGGCAAGCCCCGCGCAACCCACGTCCGCCGGGGTCTCGGCGACCGCCGCCGCGTCAGCGGCTTCGCCGTCGCCGTCCTCGTCGCAGGGGTTCGTGATCCCCCCGCACGCCAACTACGTGGGCGAGGTGCAGGGCAACCTGGGATCGGTCGCGCTTGTCGTGCACGACACCTTCGCGATCGCCTACTTCTGCAACGGCAAGACGCAGGAGGCCTGGCTCAGGGGCACGCCGCAGAACGGGAAGCTGTCTATGACCGGCAAGAACCACGCCAGCCTCACCGCCAACTACGCTCTCGGGCACGCGCGCGGCACCGTGATCGTGGACGGCATCAGCCACATCTTCTCCATCATCGCGGTGCACAAGCCGTCCGGGCTGTACCAGTCGATCGAGACCGTGCGCGGCGCCACCGTCAAGGCCGGCTGGATCGTGCTGGCCAACGGCACGCAGGTCGGCTCGCTTGAGCCGGACTCGACCTCCGCTACGCCGTCCGCGCGGACCGCGCCGAAGCTCGACATCTCCACCCTGACGGCGCAGGACGGCGACACCACGCTCACCGCCACGCCGATCGACGGCGAAACCGGCAGCGGGTTCTGACCTCAGGCTCCTGACTAAGAGCCCCTGACCAAGAAGGGAAACAGCACATGGCAGCACAGTGGGAGCCGCCAGCGCCGACGCGACTGGACCCGGTCCAGCCCGGCACGTCGGCCAGGCTGCTCGTCGTGCCTGCGCTCGTTGGCTGCCTGGTGGCGCTGACGCTCGGCATTTACGGACGGCTGCACTCCCCGACCGGGGTGGCCGTGGACGTCATCGGCTTTTCCAACGGGGCCACGGTGAAGTCCGTGCTCGCCTCGGGCGCGATTGGGTTCGCGATTATCCAGGTCGGCTCGTCCCTGGTCATGTACGGGAAGGTGCGCTGGTTCGGTGCGCCGTCCTGGATCGGCGGCCTGCACCGCTGGTCAGGCCGGATCACGTTCATCCTCACCGTGCCGGTCGTGGTGCACTGCCTGTACGCGCTCGGGTTCCAGACCTTCAGCGCCCGGGTGTTCGCGCACTCGATCGCCGGCTGCCTGTTCTTCGGCGTGTTCACCGTTAAGATGCTGGCGCTGACCAGACGGGGGATGCCCGGCTGGGTCCTGCCGGTGCTCGGCGGGCTGGCGTTCGCCCTGCTGGTCCTCCTGTGGTTCACTTCTGCCTTCTGGTTCTTCACGACCTTCGGATGGAGTCGATGAGCGAGACCGAAGATTTCGCGATGCCGCACGGCGGCCAGCAGGCGCAGAGCCGCCGCGCGCTGCTGATCGGCGCGGGTGTCACGTGCGCCGCCGCGCTGGCGGGCTGCACCACGTACGACGCCAACAACGGCGGGCTGGCGGGCCCGGCACCCACGACCGGCAGCGCGGCCACCTCAGGCAGCGCGGCCTCCGGCAGCGCCGCGCCCGCGGCCGGGGCGCTCGCCACCACCGCAGAAGTACCGGAAGGCGGCGGCAAGATCATCGACGGCAAGAACATCGTGATCACGCAGCCGCAGGCCGGCTCGTTCAAGGCGTTCACCGCGATCTGCACGCACCAGGGCTGCATCGTCAACAGCGTGGCCGACGGAACCATCGACTGCCCGTGTCACGGCAGCAAATTCAGCATCAAGGACGGCTCGGTCGTCAACGGTCCCGCCACCTCGCCGCTCACCCCTGTCGCCATCAAGGTCGCGGGAACCTCGATCGTCCCGGGCTGAGCCGCCGGCGGGTCACGGGACAAGACCGCGTTCCGCCAGCACTACCTCGAGCACGCGCAGCGCGTAGTAGACCCGGGACTTGGCGGTGCCGACCGGGATCCCGAGGGCCTCGGCCGCCTGGTTGACGGTCTGGTCCCTGAGGATCGTCTCGTTGAGTATCTGCCGGTGCGAGGACGTCAGCTGGCGCATCGCGTCGGCCACCGCCACTCGCAGCACGGTAGCCGCCGTGTCATCGTCGACCGGCACGTCCGCGGCCACGGACTCCTCGGTCTCCGCGGGCCGCGCTCGTTTCCTGCGGTGCTCGTCGATGACGATGCGCCGGGCCACGGCGGTCAGCCAGGGCATCAGCGAGGGCCCGGACAGGTCAAGCCGGCCTGCCTCGCGCCAGGCGCGGACCATGGTCTCCTGCACGACGTCCTCGGCACGCTGCCGGTCCCCGCCCGTCAGGCGCAGCACGAAAGTCATCAGCGGCGCCCGGTACGTCTGATACAGCGCCGTGATGATGGCGTCTTCCCCGCCTGTGACCCCCACCGGTCCCGAGCGGGATCGCCCGCCCAAAAGACTCACAGCCCCATTTAATAACGGCATGACCAGCCACGGGCAACCTTATCGGGGTAAATGCCGATAATTGAATGCGCCCGGCAATAAAGGTTACCAGTGGTCAGTTTTGGAGAGGCCGTCCGTAAAGCGGATCACTAGCATGAGAGACGACCCATTTCGATCTTGTAGGGGAACCGGCCATGAAGGACACGCGGAAGTCGGCCACGAGCTCCACTGGGAGCGCCTCCAAGGGTTTCACGGACGCGGAGCGAGCCGCGATGCGGGAGCGTGCCAAGGAGGTAAAGGGGAGCCGCGGCTCGCGGGCGAGCGCGGCGGACGGCGAGAGCGACCTGCTCGCGAAGATCGCCGAGATGTCGGAGCCCGATCGCGTCATGGCCGAGCGGATCCACGCCATCGTCAAGGCCGCCGCGCCCGCCCTCGCGCCGCGGACCTGGTACGGACAGCCCGCGTATGCCAAGGACGGCAACGTCGTCTGCTTCTTCCAGCCCGCGCGGAAGTTCAAGACGAGGTACGCGACGCTCGGCTTCAGCGACAAGGCCAGCCTCGACGACGGCGACATGTGGCCGACCTACTACGCGCTTAAGGAGCTGACTCCCGAGGTGGAGGCGCGGATCGCCGAGCTCGTACGGATGGCGGCCGGCTGACGGCCATGCTGGCTGACGGCCATGCTGGCTGAAGGCCCCGCCGGCTGAGGATCGGCGCCGCTGGCAGGGGCCATCGCGGTCTGCCTCGCCGTCGCCGGCGCGGCGAGCGTGCTCGGCCGCGGCGGACCGCCCGGACGCCGGGCGGCACTGCGGGGCCTGGCCGCCGGGGTCATGTGGTCACTCGAGGCGACGTTCATCAAGTCCGCGACCGATGACGCGGCCCAGGGCGGCCTGGCCGGCCTGTTCACCCACTGGTCCGCCTACGCGGTAGCGGTCGGCGGCGCGGCCGGCGTCGTGCTCGAGCGGCCCGCCCTGCAGGGCGGGCCTCCGCGCGTCTCGCGGCCGTTGATAGTAATCACCGACCCGGTGGTGAGCATCGCGCTGAGCGTGTGGCTGTTCGAGGAGTACTTCGAGATGAACGCCGCCGCGCTGGCCGCGGCCGCCACCGGATTCTGCGTCATGTGGGCCGGGGTGGTGGTGATGTCGCTGACCGCGCCGCCCACGCTCTAGGCGGACGTCGAACCGACCGGGGCACCGCGAATCCGTTCGACATGAATATTCATCTCTATTGTCCCGAACGGACGAACCCTCTTTTTCTGATGTCACTGTCACGTCGGTCCACTTGGGTAAAGGCAGAAGAAAGAGGGTTCGCAGGCTGACCCTGGTCGGGAAAGTCCTGACCGCGAGGTCGCGGCGACGGCCAGGCCGGGCGGCGCCCGGATGCTAACCAAGCGGGGATCCACGGGGGGAATGGATGCCTATCTCGTTCAACAGCGTGCTGATTATCGCCGGGATCTCGGTCTTCATCCCGGTCGTGCTGGGGCTGCTGCCCCGGTTGCCGGTGCCGGAAGCGGTGCTCGAGGTCATCGCGGGCATCGTGTTGGGGCCCTCGGTGCTCAACTGGGTGCGCATCGACGCGCCGGTCGAAGTGCTGAGCACCCTCGGCCTCGGCATGCTGCTGTTCCTCGCCGGGCTCGAACTCGACGTGGAGGGGCTGCGCGGCCCACTGGGGCGGCTGGCGGGCATCGGGTTCGCCGTCTCCGCCGCCCTCGGGCTTGGCGTCGGCTTCCTGTTCGGGGCGGCGGATACGGCGATCCGCCCGGTGCTGCTCGCGATCATCTTGATGTCGACATCCGCCGGGCTGCTGCTCCCGCTGCTCAAGGACGCGGAGGAGGCGGCCACCGATTTCGGCCAGCTGATCATGACGGCGGCCGCGCTCGCGGAGATCGTTCCCATCCTGCTGCTGTCGCTGCTCTTCTCGACCGCGGCGAAGAGTGCGGGCGACCAGTTTGCGTCCCTCGCGATCTTCGTGGCGCTGCTCGTCTTGATCGGGCTCGCTGTGTCGCGAGTCCGCCGCCTACAGCGGCTGGACCGGATGCTTGAGTACCTGTCAAGGCGCAGCGCCCAGCTGCGGGTGCGCGCCACGCTGACCCTGGCGCTCGGCTGCGGGGTGCTCGCCTTCCAGTTCGGCTTCGCGTCGATTCTCGGCGCGTTCGCCGCGGGCCTGCTCGTGCGGATCATCGAGCTCTCTGGCCGCGAGCCGAACCGGGACTTCCTGCTCAAGCTCGACGGCATCGGGTTCGGCTTCCTCGTGCCGATCTTCTTCATCAGCACGGGCGTGGCCTTCCAGCTGAAGGGCCTGCTCAACCATCCGGCGGCGCTGGCCGAGGTGCCGCTGTTCCTCGTCGCCCTGCTGGCGGTGCGGGGCGTGCCCGCACTGCTTTACGTGCGCACGGTGGGCCGCCGCCGCGCCGCGGCGGGCGGGCTGCTGCAGGCCACCACGCTGACGTTCGTCATCGTGGCGACGGAGATCGGGGTCGAGACCGGCAGGCTCACCACGACGACTTCCGCCGCGCTGGTCGCCGCGGGGCTGCTGTCCGCGGCCCTGTTCCCCGCCGGGGCGGCCCGGGTCCTCGCCCCCGGGCAGCGCGAAGAGCGCCACGATGAGCGCCGCGTGGCGCCCGCCACCATCGTCGACGCGGTCGTGCCCGAGCAGCCGAAGCACCCACCCGAACCGGTGCGTCGGCCAGAGAAAACCTAGGGGTAAAGGCAACCGGTCCACCTTCTGCCACAAACCTCGACTGACGCGGTACGGACGCACACTGAAACGCCTCAGTAACACATCGTTGACCCTCGTCGGCGGCGAGCCTATGCTCCATCTAACCAATGAGACAGGCCGGTCTCTCTCAGGCGCTCGGCGACGAGCATAGGAGGACCAAACGTCATGACTGAATACGACCCGAGGGCAGCGACCGGGATCCCAACCGAGCCGGTTGGCTCACTGCCCCGCCCGAGCTGGCTCCAGCAGGCGTACGCCCAGTACGACGCGGGAGCGATCACCCGCGATCAGCTTGAGATCGAGCAGGACAGGGCGGTCAAGGACTCAATCGAGCACGAGGAGGCGACCGGGGCGCCGATCATCTCCGACGGCGAGCAGCGCTGGTCGAGCTTCGCGACCTACGCGCTCGCCGACACGCTGGCCGGAACCGGCCTGGCCGACCACCTGGCCGGTACTGGCGGCCAGTATTTCGCGATCTTCTCCGACGGCCACAGCCGCCAGCTGCCGAGGTTGACTGGTGGCCCGTTCCGGTACCAGACCTACGCCGCGGACACGCTGCGAAAGTCGATCGCGATGGCCGGCAAGCCGATGAAGCAGGCGGTGATCGCCCCGTCCATGCTCGCCCTGCTGTACCCGCTCGACGAGGAGATCCCGGGCTACTCGCGCGAAGCTTTCGAGGAAGACCTGGTAAACGAGTGCGAAAAGGACATCAGGCAGGCATTCGCGGCCGGGGCGGCGCACGTGTCCATCGACTTCACCGAAGGCCGACTGGCCACGAGAAATGACCCGCGCAACCCGTGGACCGGCCGGAACATGCTGCCGCACTTCATCGAGCTGAACAACCGGGTGCTCGACCGGTTCAGCGCGGAGGAGCGGACCAAGATAGGCATGCACACCTGCCCGGGCGGTGACCGGGACGCGGTGCACAGCGCGGACGTCCCCTACAGCGACCTGCTGCCGTCCCTGTTCGGCGTCAACGTCGGGTACTTCCTCATCCAGTTGGCCAGTGAGCGCGACAAGGACCGGGTCTACCAGCTCATCGGGGAGAACCTGCGCACCGACGCCAACGGCGTGGCCCAACTGGCCTACATCGGGGTGATCAACCCGCTGAATCCGCGGGTGGAAAGCCCGGAGGAGGTCAGGGACGCGCTGGTGCGGGCGGCGAATTTCATCCCCAAGGAACAACTCGGCGCCACTGACGACTGCGGCTTCTCGCCGTTCAGCATCGACGAGAAGCCAAGCCACGGCTCACCGGAATTCGCCCGCGAGACGGCGTGGCAGAAGATCAGTAACCGGGTGGCGGGCACCCGGCTAGCCGCGGAAAAGCTCGGCGTCAGCTGAGCCGTTCTGTCCCCGTGTCCCGTTGGGCCGGCCCAACGGGACACGGAGGGCTGCATGTTAACAGCCTTCCTCTTTCAGCAGGAGCTCACCGAGTTCACGGGCCCGGGCGGCCGCCGCTATGTCGCCCTCATGCGCCGCCATGATCGAACCCTTCATGAGGATGTGCCATTTCCGTGCGAAGGAATCCGTGTCGCGGATACCGCACTCGGCGGCAAGGCTTTCGATATAGCCGCGAATATTCGCCAGATGCCCGACGGCCGCCTGATGAACCGGATGCTCCCGGTCGTTGACTTCGATCATGGTAGTCAGGAATGCGCAACCCTCGAAGTCCGGGCGGCCGAACCACTCGGAAAACACGTCAAAGATCGCCAGCAGCCGCTCACGGGGAGTTTCGCCACGGCGCTGGCTTTCCGCCTCCAGCCAGTCCCGGGTCCAGAGCTGCTCACGGCGGCGCAGAAAGTCGAGGATCAGCTCGTTCTTGGACGGAAAGTTCCGGTAAAGGGTCATCTTCGCCGTGCCAGCCCTGGCGGTCACGGCGTCCACCCCGACCGCCCGGACGCCTTCGCGGCTGAACAGTTCGTACGCTGCTCGGCTTACCCGCTCGCGCCCGCTGTCTTGCCCGTCGTCTCTTGACTGGCTTGCCAGCCCAGGCCGGTCAGTCATTGCTGCATGTCGTCGCTTTCTGAAGACTGCCGCTTGCGTACCGCCAGCGGCGTGCGCGCGATCGGCGCGACATACTAGTCTACCTCAACTGCGGATTAGCGGATCATGCTAGCCATTTCGCCATTTCGAATAGGATCGGTCCTCGTTATGCGCGGCCACCCGATTCCAGGGTGCTCCTGAACGTCTGGTTGTCTCGTTTCTCGGTCACGATTTCGCGGGCCGTCACGAATTCGTTGCCCGATCTGGCTCACCGAGTTCGCGGCTTGAGGCGGGCGTTCGGCAGCGGCGGCGCGGGCAGCCGCCGCGGCGTCCCCTCGTAGCCCTCGACGCGGCCGAACTGGTCAAGCTCGGCCTCCCACGCCTGCCGGAACGCCACGATCTCCTCATGGCTGCGCCCGACGAAGTTCCACCACATGATGATGTCCTCCTCGAACGGGACGCCGCCGAGCAGCAGCACCCGCGCCGGGTCATCGCTGAGGTTGGCGAGTTCGATCGTGGCCGCGCCCGGCGGCAGGTAGCCGAGTTCGGACCGTTGCAGCCGGGTGCCGGACATGCCGACCGGGCCCGCGTCCACGAGGACGCCGTGCTCGTATTCCTGGTCGACCGGCAGGGAAAGCCGTGCGTGCGCCGCGAGCACGATCTCGGCGCCGAGGAGCGGTGAGTACGTCAGCACGGGCGACTCCAGGCCCGCGAGCGCGCCAAGGAACACGCGCGCGGTCGCACCGCCGAGGTCGGCCGCGGGCGGCGCGTAGTGCCTGAAGTCCCGCGGCCCGTCGCGGTGGGCGTCAGGCAGCGCGACCCAGAGTTGCACGCCGTGCAGCACCGTCGTGGCCGGGGTGGACACCTCCGAGTGGCAGATCCCGTGCCCGCTCGCCATGAGGTTAAGCTCGCCCGGCCGCACGAGCGCGTGCGTGCCGAGGCTGTCGCGGTGCTCGACCTCGCCGGCGAACAGCCAGCTGACGGTCTGCAGGCCGGTGTGCGGATGGGGGCCGACGTCCATCCGCGCGCCCGTTGTGACGTTGTCGGGGCCGTAGTGGTCGGCGAAGCACCAGGCGCCGATCAGCGACCGCTTGCGCTGGGGAAGCGTGCGCCGGACGCGCATCGCTCGCGGTCCGCCGAGCGGCACGTCCCTGGCCTCAAGCACCCCGGCCTCGCGGGCGGGCGCGCCGCCGCGGCACTCCAACTCGGCCGGCGCCGCTTCCAAGTTGCTCATCGTGCCCTCCAGTCACCGCCCGTCGGCCGCGTGATACACGGTACGTGCCGTCGGCACGCTAGGTGCGGCCGGCTTCGCCGGCCAGGTCGGTGAGTTTGCGCCGCAGTACCGTGCGCTCGCGCTCGTTGCCGCACAGCGCGACGGCGCGCTCTAGTTCGGCCCGCGCCTCATCGGCGCGGCCGAGGCGGGCGAGCAGTTCGCCGCGGACGCTCGGCAGCAAGTGCGATCCGGGCAGCGCGCCGTCGGCGAGCAACTGGTCCACGATCCGCAGGCCCGCGGCCGGCCCCTGGGCCATCGCGACCGCCACCGCCCGGTTGAGTTCCACCACCGGCGACGGCGCGAGCCTGCCGAGCGCCTCGTACAGGAGCACGACGCGCTCCCAGTTGGTCGCGTCGACCGACGGGGCGACGGCATGGCATTCCGCGATCGCCGCCTGCAGCCCGTACGTCCCGAGGCCGCGGCCCGCCTGCTCCGCGCGGGCGAGCGCGGCCCGGCCGCGGCGGATCGCGGCGTGGTCCCACCGGGCGCGGTCCTGCTGCTCAAGCAGCACCGGCTCGCCGTCGGGCCCCGTTCGTGCGGGGAAGCGGGCGGCGGTGAGCTCAAGCAGCGCGAGCAGGCCGTGCACCTCCGGCTCATCCGGCATCAGCCGGGCGAGCACCCGCGCGAGGCGCTGCGCCTCGCCGGTGAGGTCAAGCCGGATCAGGTCGCGGCCGTAACTCGCGGAGGATCCCTCGGTGAAGATCAGGTAGATCACGCTGAGCACCGACCCGAGCCGCTCCGCCCGCTCTTCCGCGGACGGCACCGCGAACGGGACCCGGGCCGCCGCGAGGGTCTTCTTCGCCCGGGTGATCCTGGCCTGCACGGTGGCGGCCGGGACGAGGAACGTCTTGGCGATCTCGTCGCTGGTCAGGCCGCCGACCACCCGCAGGGTGAGCGCCACCCTGGCCTCCCGCGACAGCACCGGGTGGCAGGCGACGAAGATCAGCGCGAGCACGTCGTCGTCGATCCGGTCGGGGTCCCACAGCAAGTCCGCGCCTCCCTCGGCGGGGCCGGCGTTTGCCCACCCCGCGATTGTGCCGCCCTCGCCCAGGTCACGGGCGAGGGCGGCGTACCGCTCGTCGCGGGCGGAGCGCCGCCGGAACGCGTCGATCGCGCGGCGGCGGCCGACCGTGAGCAGCCACCCGGCGGGGTTGCCGGGCACGCCGTCGCGCGGCCAGGTCACCAGGGCTTCCGCGAGCGCCTCCTGCGCGAGGTCCTCGGCGAGCGCGAAGTCCCCGGTGTACCGGGCGAGCGCGCCGACGATGCGCGCGGACTCGATACGCCAGACGGCGGCGACGGCCTCCCGGCCGGCGGGGTCAGCCATTGCCGGCCGGCCTCTGCGGTGCCGGCCGGCTTAGAGCTGGCCGGTGGCCTCGCGCCACTCCCGCTCCTTCTTGATCCACTCGTTGTCCGGCGGGAACTCGTCGATCGTGGTGACCCGGCGGATCTCGGTCTTGAAACCGGGGCCCTTGACCGGCAGTCGCTTGGCCCACTCGACGGCCTCCTCCTTCGACGCCACGTTGAGGATGTAGAACCCGCCAAACAGCTCCTTGGCCTCCCCGTACGGGCCGTCGGTGACGACCGGCGGCTCGGCCGAGAAGTCCACGACCACGCCCTCGGAAGCGTCGGACAGGCCCTCCGCCGCGAGCAGCACGCCCGCCCGGATCAGCTCCTCGTTGAACTTGCCGACGATCTCGAGCATCTCGTTGAAGTCGGCGTTCGCCATTGACGCGTAGGCCTCGTCGGTGGCGCGCATGACCAGCATGTACTTCATGACCGTATCTCCCTGGACTAGCCGGGGCCCGCTCTAGGGCCCGTTCACTCCTAGGTCGAGCGGCCGCGCCGCGGATCGACACGCCCGCCACACTTTCTCGCCGAACCTAACGCGGCAGCCAGCGGCGGCGGCCAGCCGACCCGCCCGCGCGGCGGATGGCCAGGTAGACCGGGCGCGACGGCACGCCCGAAGCGGAGCCGGCCCGCCCGGCGCGGCGGCCTGCCCGCGGGAACCGCTCTGCCTGAACCGCTCTGCCTGAACCGCTCTGCCTGAAACGCTCCGCCTGAAACGCTCCGCCTGAACCGTCGGCCGAGTGACTCGGGTGCCTCTCGTGACAGAACGAGCACCGTGCCCGTTTCGCGCGGCCGTCATTAACGCGGAAACTCCGCACAAGGTGGAAACCGTGCGTCCGGTGGAAACAAAACACGCGCCACGCGTGCGAAGTTTCCGTGGGATGCAAAGGTTCCACGTTGTTTCCGCGCTGATGTCCGCTACGCGGGGCCAGGTGGTGGAACCGGCGTCCGTTCTGGATAAAGGTGTTCAGGGGCATGGCTAGGCTGTGCCCGCCTGAACCGTTCGCCGAGAGACCGGGGGTCCGCCATGAGCATCGAGCCTGCCAGCCGGCTGGACGCCGCCGACCCGCTCGCCCGCTTCCGCGCCCGGTTCGTGGCGGCCGATGACCCGTCGATCGTGGCCTACCTGGACGGCAACTCGCTCGGGCGGCCGCTGGCCGTGACGGTGGAGCGGCTCGCGGGCTTCGTGGCCGGCGCGTGGGGACGGGGGCTGATCAAGAGCTGGGACGAGGCCTGGATGACCGAGCCGCTGACCGTGGGGGACCGGCTGGCCGAGGTCGCCCTCGGTGCCGCTCCCGGTCAGGTGATCGTCGCCGATTCGACGACCGTGCTGCTTTACAAGCTGATCCGGGCCGGGCTCAGCGCCCGCCCGGGCCGCGACGAGGTGGTCATCGACCGGGGGAACTTCCCGACGGACCGGTTCGTCGTGGACGGCATCGCGGCCGAGCTCGGGCTAACGGTCAGGTACCTCAGCCCGCCGCACGCGGCGGGCGTGCGGCCGGCGGACGTGGCGGCGGTGCTGGGGGAGCGCACGGCCCTTGTCGTCCTCAGCCACGTGGCGTACCGCTCCGGGTTCATCGCGGACATGGCGGCCATCACCCGCGCGGCCCACGACGCGGGCGCGCTGATCTTGTGGGACCTGTGCCATTCCGCGGGCGTGCTGCCGGTCGAGCTCGACGCCCGCGACGTCGACCTGGCGGCCGGGTGCACCTACAAGTACCTCAACGGCGGTCCTGGCTCCCCGGCCTTCGGATACGTCGCGAGCCGGCTGCAGGAGGAACTGCGGCAGCCGGTCCTTGGCTGGATGGGCGCCAGCGACCCGTTCGCCATGGCGGCGGATTACCAGCCGTCGAAGGGGATACGCAAGTTCATCTCGGGGACGCCGCCGGTGCTCGCGATGCAGCCGCTTAAGGACATGACCGAGCTGATCGCCGAGGCCGGCCTCGCGGCCGTCAGGCGCAAGTCGGTCGCGCTCACCGAGCACGCGATCGCGCTCGCCGACGAGATGCTCGCGCCGCTTGGCGCCGTGCTCGCCAGCCCGCGCGACGGCGCCGAGCGCGGCTCGCACGTCACGGTCGACCACCCCAGGTTCGCCGAGATCACCAGGGCCCTGTGGGAACGCGGCGTGATCCCCGACTTCCGGCCGCCGGACGGCATCCGCATCGGGCTGTCCCCGCTGAGCACCAGCTTCGCCGAGCTCGAGCGCGGAGTCGCGGCCATCGCCGAGGAGTTGCGCGCCCGGGTCGGGGTGCACTGACCGAGCGCGCACGGGGCTGACGCGCACTGTCCCGTGCCTTTCCGGTTTTCTGAGATCCTGATGGCGTGATATCAAGATATCTAACGGCGAGCCTGGAGCGCTCCGCCCTGACTTGACTGACGTCTCAGGAAGGTGGTTTCCCATGCTCGCGTTCATCCCGAGCCCACCGGCAAGCGGCATCCACCTGGGTCCGTTGTTCGTGCACGTCTACGGGCTGATGTACGTGATCGGGATCGGGCTGGCTATTTACATCACCGCCAGGCGCTGGGAGGCGGCGGGCGGCGACCGCGCGCTTGTCTACGACGTCGCCGTGTGGGCGGTGCCCGCCGGGCTGATCGGTGCGCGGATCTACTTCGACGTCACCACGCCGTTCGACATCACGCCGCACGCCTGGTGGGGGCCGCTGGCCATCTGGAAGGGAGGGCTCGGCGTGTGGGGCGGGATCGCCGCCGGGGCGGTGACCGGCATATGGCGCGTACGCCGCGCGGGCGCCAGCGTGGGCGTGTTCATGAACGCGGTCGCGCCTGCACTGCTGGTCGCGCAGGCGGTCGGGCGGATCGGCAACTACTTCAACCAGGAACTGTTCGGCAAGCCGAGCGGACTGCCGTGGGCGCTGGAGATCAGCCCGGCGGCCAGGATGAACGCGGGCATACCGGCCGCGGACCTGAAATACGCCACCTTCCAGCCGTCATTCCTCTACGAGTTGATCTTCGACCTGGCCCTGGCCGCCCTGCTCGTCTGGCTCGGCCGCCGCGGGCGGATCAAGCCCCAAGGGCTGTTCGCCCTGTACGTCGCCGGGTATTCCGCCTACCGGATCTTCGAGGAGACGATCAGGACTGACTCCTCGGCCTACTTCCTAGGGCTGCGGCTGAACTTCTTCACCGCGATCGCGCTCACCGCGGCCGGCCTCGCGTGGTTCGTCCTCGTGCAGCGGTACGGCAGCGAGCGGCCCGCGCGGACCCCCGAGGCCGCCAGCCCGGCGCGCCCGGCCTGACCGGGGTCTTGCCGGCCAGAGATATCTCGATATCATGAAGCTGTTATGGCAAGCGTGGAACCCGCCGCGGCCGGCAAGGCGCGGACGAAGAACATGGTGCTGCGCCTCGATCCCGATCTCGCCGACCTGCTGGCGACCGTCGCGGAAGTGGAGGGCCGCTCGGTGTCCGACGTCGCCAGGGAGGCGATCGCGGCGCTGGTCGAGGCGCGCCGCAACGACAAGCGGTTTCGCCGCCAACTCGAGGACAACCTGGCCAGGCACCAGCGCCTGCTCGACCTGCTGCGGGACAGCCAGCCGTGACCGCACTTGACCCGGCTGACCTCGTCCTGATCGCGGGCCGCACGCTCGGCATCGGCACCGACGCCGCGCTCGCCCAGATGGACATCGGCGCCGCGCAGGACGCGCTGGCCGAGGCGCGGCCCGCCGGGCAAGGGCGCGGCACGGGGCTTTCCGACCGGGCCGCCGCCGCGGCGGCCGGCGTCGGGCTGGTGCGCGCGCTGCTGCGCCACCGCCCGTTCCCCGAGCACGGCGAGCAGGTGGCGGTCGCCGCCGGGCTGCAGTTCCTCTCGCTCAACGGCTGGCGCGCCGACCTGGACCCGCCCGCCACGGCCGCGGTGGTGGTGGAGGCGCTGGCTTCGGGGCGACTTGCCTCCGCCGACGCCGCGGCCTGGCTCTCGCCGCGGCTGAGCCCGGTGCGTCGCCCCTGGGGACGGGCGCATAGCGCCGGCCGGGCCGCCCGCCTGCGGCGGCCGGTTTCGCTTCCGCCGGTCCGCGTGCCGGCCGGCCAGGCGGTAGCCGGCGCCGTGCTCGCGGTCGCGGTCACCGGGGTTACGCTGCTCGCCGCGGCGTGCTCACGCGCGCCCGCGGCGCCTGCCGCGCCCTCGGGCGGCACCGCCACCGTGCGGCAGTCCACCGCACCGGCGCCGGCCCAGCCTGCCGGCTCGGCTTACGCCGCGTGCCTGCGCTTGCACAGCGTCGCGAATGTGACGGATCTCTCGGTCGGCGGCACGGGCGTCATCGCACCCGGCGCGGGGACCGGCCTGAACCCGATCAATTCCCGCTCCCCCGCGGATGCCTGCCAGCTGGTCACCCGGCCGCTGCCTTGACCATGCCAGAGGCGCCACGTTACGTTGACTTCGCCCGTCCAGCCAGCTAGAGGAGGCTCCTGATGGCGCTTAAGATCATGCCGCACGGTCGACTACAGGAATGGGTCGCCGAGGAAAAGGGCTACTTTACGGCGGAAGGGCTGGAGTACAGCTTCATCGTCAACGGCGATTACGGGATGAATTCCGTACAGCGGGACGAAGCCGGCGAGATCAAGACGGGCGCGTTCGAGACGTTCGGCGCCGGGCGCAGCGGCGCCGATGTGAGCTGTGCCTGCCACTGGGCCACGAACACCGCCGCGCGCGAGCGGTCAGGCCATCTGGTGACCACGGCCTACTCGGTGGCGCCGTGCGCCATCGTGGTTCCCCCAGAGTCGCCCATCCGCCGCGCCGAAGACCTCGCCGGGGTGCCGATCGGGGTGGGCTACCACTCAGGCAGCCACTTCGCGACCGTGCAGGCGCTTGAGTCGGTGCTCGCCCCCGGCGAGCTGAAGCTCACCTTCCAGGGGCCGCCCAACGAGCGGCTTGACGCGCTGATCGAACGCCAGGTTCCGGCCGCCACGGCCTGGGGAGTTCCGCTCTACGTCGCCGAGGCGCTCGGGTTCCGCAAGGTCATCGACGCCACGTTCATGATCGGGTTCCTGGTGACGGGCGCCGACGCGACCAAGGACGATGTGGACAAGTACCTGGCCGCCCTCCGCCGGGCCCAGGCGGAGATCGACCTCCGGCCCGAGCTCTACAAGCACTACCACCAGCAGTCCGTCCCTGAGAAGTACCGGGACCAGGTGGACGTGCGCGGGTTCGGCACCGGTGAGCGGATCGTGTTCCTGCCCTACACCAGGGAAGTGTTCACGCAGACCCAGCAGTGGATCGAGACCCACGAGCTCTTCGCCAAGGCCACCGGCCTGGCCGACTACGACGAGGCCGCTGTCGTCTGACCGCCGTTGACGGGCCGTCTAGCCGCCGTGGACGCCCCGTCGGCTAAGGCGCACGCGGTTATCCTGGCCAGGTGCGTTTTGGCGTGCTCGGGGCACTCGCGGTGTGGACGGAGGACGGCAGGCCGGTCGAGGTTCGCGAAGCTAAGGTCCGCGGCCTGCTGGCTGACCTCCTCCTGAGCCTGGGGCGGCCCGTGCCGGCCGGCCAGCTGATCGATGACCTGTGGGGCGCCGACCTGCCGGCTCGTCCGCTCGGCGCCTTGCAGTTGAAGGTCAGCAGGCTGCGGCAGGCACTGGAAGCCGCGGAGCCGGGCGGCGGCGCGCTGGTGGCGTTCCGGTCATCGGGCTATCTGCTCCGGGCCGACCGCGACGCGCTGGACGAGCGCCGGTTCACGGCCCTTGTTGAGCGGGCCGGCGGGGCCGTGGATCCGCGGGACCAGGCCGAGTTGCTGGCCGATGCCCTGGGATTGTGGCGCGGCCCGCCGCTGGCGGACTTCGCGGACGCCTTGTTCGCCAAGCCTGCGATCGCCCGGCTGGAGGAGCAGCGGCTCGTCGCGGCGGAAGCCTACGCCGAAGCCCGGCTGGCGCTTGGCGAGCACAGCCTGCTGGCCGGCGAACTCGGCGAGTTGGTGGCCCGCCATCCGCTGCGGGAACGGCTGCGCGCCGCGCACATGCTGGCCCTCTACCGGGCCGGACGGCAGGCCGAGGCGGTGGACAGCTACAGCGAGTTGCGGGGCCGGCTCACCGACGAGCTTGGGCTGGATCCCGGGCCGCGTCTGGCGGCGCTCTATCAGGCCATGCTCGAGCAAGCGCCTTCACTGAACAGCGTTCCGGCGCCGCCCACCTTGGCGGCCCGCCCGCGGACCAACCTTCCGGCCATGCTTACCGACCTGGTCGGCCGGACCGCCGCGGTAGCCGAGTTGCGTGCCCTGCTGAACGAACGCCGTCTGGTGACCCTCACCGGACCTGGCGGCGTGGGCAAGACACGGCTGGCGGTGGAGACGGCCGCGCAGTCGGCCGCTGCCTTCCCCGACGGTGTCTGGCTGGTCGAACTGGCGGACTCCGCACCCGCCGGGGCCGGCTCGCCCGCGGGCGAGATCATGGCCGTCTTGGGCGTCAGGGACGACAGCGCTACGGCCCCGTCCGAGCTGCTGGCCGAAGCGCTCCGCGGCAGCCAGATGCTGCTTGTACTCGATAACTGCGAGCACCTGATCGACGAGGTGGCCAAGCTGGCCGCCCGGCTGCTCCAGTCCGCTCCCGGGCTGCGCATCGTGGTGACCAGCCGGGAGCCGCTGCTGCTCGCCGGCGAAACCATCTGGGCGGTCCCGCCGCTAGAACTGCCCGACCTGACCGCCGTCGAGCAGGCCGCTGCGGTGGCCCGGTGCAGCGCCGTGCAGCTGTTCGTGGCGCGCGCCGCAGCGTCCGGGCCGGGCTTCCGCCTAAACGATGGCAACGCCCAGGCGGTCGCGGAAATCTGCCGTCGGCTCGACGGGATCCCACTGGCGCTTGAGCTCGCGGCGACTCGCGTCAGGACCATGGGCGTCCACGAGCTCCGCGCCAG
>Ga0207707_10002045_pt1 | contig 18314 bp, 19 predicted proteins | sample KBSC83BmetaG_FD_184336 | JGI IMG/M metagenome (GOLD analysis project Ga0207707, IMG submission 184336) | Corn rhizosphere microbial communities from Kellogg Biological Station, Michigan, USA - KBS C8-3B metaG (SPAdes) (version 2) | ecosystem: Host-associated > Plants > Roots > Rhizosphere ...
CCTGATCAAGCTAGCGTCGCATTACACGGTGGCGCGGATGCTCGAGCGCGACGATTTCCACAAGCGCTTCCGCGGCCAGGAGCCCATTGCCGTCCACGAGTTCCTGTACCCGCTGATGCAGGGCTACGACTCGGTCGCGCTCAAGTCCGACATCGAGCTCGGCGGCACCGACCAGAAGTTCAACCTGCTGGTCGGCCGCGAGCTGCAGAAGGACTTCGGCCAGGCGCCGCAATGCATCCTGACGATGCCGCTGCTCGAGGGCCTCGACGGCGTCGACAAGATGTCGAAGTCGAAGGGCAACTACGTCGGCATCACCGAGCCGCCGGGCGAGATGTTCGGCAAGCTGATGTCGATCTCCGACGAGCTGATGTGGCGCTGGTACGAGCTCCTGTCGGCGCGCTCGCTGGCGGAGATCGCGGCCTTGCAGCGCGAATGCGCGGAAGGGCGCAACCCGCGCGACGCCAAGGTGATGCTCGCGAAGGAGATCGTCGCGCGCTTCCACTCGCCGCGCGACGCCGACGACGCCGAGGCGGAGTTCGACGCGCGCTTTCGCAAGGGCGCGATGCCCGAGTCGATGCCGGAGGTGACGCTGCACACGAACGGCACGCCGCTGCCGATCGCGCAGCTCGCCAAGCAGGCGGGGATCGTCGACACGACCTCGGATGCGCTGCGTCTCATCGCGCAGCGCGGGCTCAAGGTCGACGGCGATGTCGTCGCCGACCGCGCGCTGGCGATCGCCGCGCCACGCACGCTCGTCCTGCAGGCCGGCAAGCGCCGCTTTGCACGGGTGACGCTCGTCTAGCGCCCTCGACCCGGCCCTCGCGCGCACGCGGGAGCGGGCGGGATGAGACGCTACGCGTCGGCGCTGATGCCCGGATCGGCGTCGACGCCAACAAGGCGCGGGCGCCACGGCACGCGCGGCTTGACCACCTTCTCGCGCTTGAGATGGCGCGCGACGAGATCGTAGACCGGCTCGCCGCCGGCCGTCTTCGCGTCCTCGGAGACCGGCGCCCAGCCGGCGACCTTGTACGTTTTCGCCGCCTCGATCGGCCGCTCGCCGATGCGCATGTCGGTGATCCGCGCACCCTGCGCCGCGTCGGGCGCGATCGCGTACGTCATGCCGGCGACGCGCACCATGTCGCCGCCCTGCTGCAGGTACGGATCCGGGTTGAAGAGGTTGTCGGCGACGTCCTCGAGGATCGTCTTGATCGTCGCGCCGGTCATCGGCGTCAGCGTCGCGTACGGGTACGTGATCGCGGTCTCGCTCATCACGTCCTCGAGCGTGATCGTGTCGCCGGGCATGAGCGTCGTGCCCCAGCGGAAGCCCGGCGAGAACGCGATCTCGGCGTCCTTCTCGGCGATCAGCGCCGCCATGATCATCTCGTCGACGCTGCCGTTGAAGTTGCCGCGGCGGTACAGCAGGCCCTCGGTCACCGCGAGCGGCTCGGCGAGCTTCGCCGCGAACGGCGCGCGCGCGTTGGCCACGACGGCGGCCATCGCCGCGTCCGGTGCGAGAAGGTTCGCGAACACCGGCAGCAGGCGGTAGCGGAAGCCGTCGACCTTGCCGCCCTTGACGTCGAGGTCGAGCACGCCGACGAACTTGCCGTTGCTGCCGGCGTTGGTGACGATCGTGCGGCCTTGCGCGTTGGCGACAAGCGTTGGCTGCGGCATGCCGTCGTGGGTGTGGCCGCCGAGGATCGCGTCGAGCCCGGTCACACGCGACGCGAGCTTGAGATCGACGTCCATGCCGTTGTGCGACAGCAGCACGACGGCCGCGGCGCCCTTCGCGCGCGCGTCGCCGATCGTCTTCTGCAGGCTCTCCTCCTGGATGCCGAACGTCCAGTCGGGCGTGAAGTAGCGCGGGTTGGCGATCGGCGTGTACGGGAACGCCTGGCCGATGATCGCGACCGGCACGCCGTTGACCTTGCGCATCACGAACGGCGTGAACACCGGGTCGCCGAAGTCCTTGGTCGTGACGTTCTGCGCGACGAACTCGATGTGGCCGGCGAGGTCCTTCGCGATCGCCTGTTGCACGCGCGCAGCACCCAGCGTGAACTCCCAGTGCGCCGTCATCACGTCGACGCCGAGCGCCTTGGCGGCGTCGATCATGTCCTGGCCGTTGGTCCACAGCGACGTGGCCGAGCCCTGCCAGGTGTCGCCCCCATCGAGCAAGAGCGCGCCCGGCCGCGCGGCGCGCAGCTTCTTCACCAGCGTCGCGATATGCGCGAATCCGCCCATCGCGCCGAACGTCCGGCTGGCCGCGGCGAAATCGAGGCAGGTGAACGCATGCGCCTCGCGCGTGTGCGGCGCGATGCCGAACGCCTTCAGCAGCGCTTCGCCGACGAGATGCGGCGGCCGGCCACGCGCCGCGCCGACGCCCAGGTTGACCGACGGCTCGCGGAAGCGCGTCGGCAGGAGCTGCGCATGGCAATCGGTGATGTGCAGCAAGCCCACGTTGCCGAACGCCGGCAGCGCGTCGTAGAGGCTTGCCGCCGCGCGATCATCGGCGAGCGCGCGCTCGAGCGGCAGCCCCGCGGCCGCCGCAGCGGCGAGCGCCTGCAGGAAATCACGGCGGCGCATCGCGACGTTGCGTACGTGGGGGCGCGTCAATGCCGCGGCACGGCGCCGCGGCAGGTCACTGGTTGACGGGAGACTTGGGGTCCATCAGCAGCGCGACGACATCCTTGATCTGCTGCTCGGTCAGGATGCCATGCGTGCCGAAGCGCGGCATGTTGGAGCACGCCGAGTAGGCCTCGGCGTTGTAGACCTTGCCATACGCGTACTTGCGCGTCTCGTCGGTGTAGCCGCGCAGCTTGCCGAAATGCAGCAGCGACGGGCCGATCGTGCCGTACGAGATCTCCTTGGGATCGAGCTGGTGGCACGCGTAGCAGTTGCCGCCTGCGGGCTTCTTCGGATCGTCCGAGTACTGCTTGCCCTGCCCGAGCTGCGCGATCTTCTCGCCCGCTTTCCAGTCGCCGAGATACTGGCCGTCGGCGGGCCAGCGGATCGCGGCGAGGTTCGCCTGCTCGATGCGCTTCACGGCATCGGGCGGCAGCGGCTTGCCGAAGTATTCGCTGCAGACGCGCTGCGTCTCGTCCTGGTCGAGGCGGTCCATGCCCGCCTGTCCCTGCGCCTTGAACGACTGCTTCAGCGTCGCAACGACGTCGTCGTGGGTCACCTGCGCACGCTCGTGGGTCGCGCAGCCGGCGGCGACGGTGACGGCGGCTGCGAGCGACAGCACGATGAGGATACGGTGGTTCATCGGTCGGCTCCCTCTCGCGCGTCAGCGCTTGAGCCCCGGGCCGTCGTAGACGGCGCCGTTGGCGTTGTAGGCGAGATAGGTCGTCAGTGCGATCGACGCCGGTGACCCGAACACGAGGTCGGGGAAGCGCTGCTGGCGGAAGCAGTCGTTGAGCCGCCACTGCATCGTGCGGAGCTCGCCCTGCGACACGCGGTACGCGGGCCACGTCGAATACGCTTTCTGCGCGCCCGCCTTCTGCGTGAGATCGGGCAGGTCCTGCAGGCGGATGCGCTTGCCGGCGTCGCCGTGGCAGGTCGCGCAGGCGAAATCGTGCGGTCCGCCGCGGTAGTTGAAGATCGATTCGCCGAGCGCGTACATCGCCTGCATGTGCGGGTCGTCGAGCGACACGTCGATGCGCATGCCCTTCGACTGGCCGACGACGTAAGCCGAGAGCGCCTCCATGTCGGAGCGCCGGCCGGGGCCTCCGAACAGCGTCTTGTGCGCGTCGGCCTCGGAGAATCCCTGCAGCTTCGTCTCGCACCAGATGAGCCGCGATTCGAGGTCCATCACGCGACCCGCATCGGCGAAATAGCGCGGCAGCTTCGCATAGGCGCCCTTGACGACGCCGGGGCCGAGCCCGAGGTCGCATTGCGCCAGCGAGACCTTGTGCGGGCCGCGCGGCTCCTTCCACATCGCCTCGCCGCGCGCCTCCCAGAGGTCGGCGGGATTGCCGTCGGCGAGCGCCTGCCGGTACTTCTCGATCTCGGCGGCGGTGTTGTCCTGCGCGCGCGCCGCGGGCGGCAGCGCCACGGCGAGTACCGCCACCGCGAGCGCGGCCAGCGCATGTCGGATGATCATCGTGTCCTCCCGATTCGTCGCGCGCATCACGCGACGGTGGCTTCGTCGGTCCGCTTCTCGCCGCGGTTGTCGACCCAGGTGATGACGATCTTGTCGCCCTTCTGGCCACCCTTGAACTTGAACGACAGGAACGGGTTCTTCGAGACCGCCGTCCCCCATTGCGCCGACAGTACGCTGCGGCCCGCACAGGTGACGTCGACGTGCTGGATGAACCACGCCGGGATCACCTGGCCCTTCGAATCCTTGCGCTGGCCGGTTTCCATCTCGTGGCTCATCAGGACCTTGACCTCGGTCTCGGCGCCGAGCTGGTTGGCGCGGATCTTCATCGGATCGGGCATGGCGTCTACCTTCGTCGTTCAATGCGTGCAAGGGACCCGCGCGGCGCGCCGCGCGGATTCGAATGTCGCCGGCGCGCGGCGGCGTCAGCCGCCGCAGCCGCCCAGCGTGACCTTGATTTCCTTGTGCGTCGCGTAGAACTTGCCGCCGGCCTTGACGAGCGCGTAGACATTCGAGGTCTGCGCCATCTTGACGCGCGTCGTCACCGACGGGTCGGTGCCGGCCGGCAGGTCGAACACCGCCGCGAGCATGTTGGGATTCTTCTCGATCAGGATCGCGATCGACTGCGTGTCGGGGATCGCGCTGACGACGGTTACAGGAACGACGGCGCCGTTCTCGGCGATGTCGGGCGTGGCGACGAACGTGATGTCCTTGCTCATGCCGGGCGACGGCGCGCCGAGCGCCTTCATCGCGTCATCGAGCGTGTGCGCGTCGAAAGCGGCCTTGTTCCATCCCGGCGCGTCCGCGGCGAGCGCGGGCGGCAGCCATCCCGCCGCGGCGACCAGCGCCAGCAGCGAAAGCCCCGCGCCGTCCTTGAGCGCACGGCGGCGCGATGCGTCGAACTCGTTCATGCAATGGTCCTCCTCGATCCCCGGATCATTCTAGCAGCGTCCCTCGCGAACGATCGCTTCCCCGCGAGCCTGTCCATATTGCGATTCGTCATTTGGCCCCGCCGAGTATCCACGCCACCAGCGCCTTGACGTCCGCGTCGGGAACCGGCTGCGCGGGCATCGGCACGCTGCCCCAGACGCCGCCGCCGCCCTCGCGCACCTTGGCGGCGAGGCGCGCCGCCGCGCCGGCGTCGTCCTTGTAGCGCGCGGCGATCTCGTGGAACGCGGGGCCGACGATGCGCGTGTCGGTCGTGTGGCAGGCGACGCAGCCCGATCGGCGCGCGAGCGCCATGCCCTCGTCGACGCGCGGTGCGGTCGCGACGCGGTCGAAGGAGCGCATCTGCGCGGCGAGGTCGCCGTGCGCGCCCTCGGCATACGCCGGCAACTCGGAGGCGACCTTCACCGCCGCGACGCAATCGCGCATGCACTCGACGTTGTGCGTGTCCGGCGCGCCGTCGCGGCGCATCATGCCGTGCGCGGTGGTGAAGCCGTCGCGGTTGGGCATCCTGAGCGCCGCGAGCGAGCGGGCGTCGAGGGTCACGTCGGGCCCGACGATGTCGTTGAGGTTCAGCACGTAGGCCGTCAGCGCGTAGACCTCGTCGTTGGTCAGCGACTGCGGCGCCGTCAGCGGCATCGCGCGGCGGATGTAGTCGAAGAGCGTGGTCGCGTACTCGAGCTTGCTGCCGGTCGTGCGCACGGGCTCGGCGCCGCGCAGGGAGCCCACGCCGCCCGCGAGCTGGAGATACGCGTTCGATTCACCGAACGTGCCGTGGCAGCTCGCGCACTTGGCGTCGTAAAGGTGCTGGCCATCGGCGACGCTGCCGCGCCCCGGCGGCAGGCCACGGCCGTCCGGTCGCACGTCGATGTCCCAGCCGGAGATCTCGGCCGGCGTCGCAGGCTTGCCGAATCCGAACGCCGCGGCTTGTGCCGCCGGCGGCGGCGCCACGGCCAGCGCGGTCAGCGCGGCCAGCGCGGCCAGTGCGCGCCGTGCGGCGCATGCCACCCGAGCGGCCCACGTCCGGCGCCGCGGGGCGCCGTCGCCGGCAACTCCCGCGCCGCGAGGTTTGCTCGACAGCGCGACGGTCTTACCCAACCTGGACATTGCCCACCTTGCCGGACGCCTCGACGCGCCACGTCTGGATCGCGTTGTTGTGATAGATCGAGCGCGTGCCGCGCACGGCGCGCAGCTGCGGCATCGTGGGCTGCACGAAGCCCGTGTCATCGACGACGCGCGATTGCAGCAGCGCCGGTCCGCCATCCCATCGCCAGTCGAGGCGAAAGCGCGTCAGCGCCTTGTCGAGGACCGGTGTCTGCAGCGCCGCGCGCCGCCAGTTGCGCCCGCCGTCGGTCGACACGTCGACGGCGCGCACCTTGCCGCGCCCCGACCACGCAAGGCCGGTGATCTCGTGGTAGCCGCGGTCGACGAGCGTCATGCCGCCCGACGGCGAGGTGATGACGCTCTTCGCCTCCTGGATCCACGTGTACTGGCGGTGGATCCCGCCCGGCAGCATGTCGACGTAGTGCAGCGTTTCCTCGCGCGTGGCGAACGGCGTGTCGCCGATCTTGATCCGGCGCAGCCACTTGACGCTCGACACGCCCTGCACGCCCGGCACGACGAGGCGCAACGGATAGCCCTGCTCGGGCCGCAGCATCTCGCCGTTCTGGCCCCACGCGACGATGACGTCGTCGAGCGCGAATTCGATCGGGATCGTGCGCGTCAGCGCCGCGCCGTCGGCCCCTTCGGCGAGGATGAATTGGGCCTTCGCCTTGTCGTAGCCCACCTCGTCGAGCAGCGTCGCGAGGCGCACGCCGGTCCACTCGCTGCAGCCGATCATGCCGTGCGTGTACTGCACGGTGGGCACGGCGACGTTGCCCCACTCCATGCCGGTGTTGGCGCCGCATTCGATGAAATGGATGCGCGACACCGTCGGGAAACGCATCAGGTCGTCCATCGTGTAGATCCGCGGCGCGCGGCACAGGCCGTGGATCATCAGCCGGTGGTCGGCCGGATGGACGTCGGGCACGCCGGCGTGATGGCGCTCGAAGTGCAGGCCCGACGGCGTGATGACGCCGAACAGGTTCTGCAGCGGCGTGAACGCCACCGACGAGTACGGCGTGCGCGTGAGTCCCGGGCTCTCGCGGCGCACGATGTTGGCCTCGTACTTCGACGGCTGGCCATATGGCGACGCGAGGATCGGCGCGCCGAGCGTGCGCGTCCACGGCGGCACGTTGGGTGGCAGGTCGGCGTTGTCGGCACGCGCCGCACGGGACGACGCGAGCGCTGCGCCCGTGACGAGCGCCGCGCGCTTCAGGAACCCGCGCCGCGTGGCGCGCGGGTCGATCGCGTACTCCGGGGCCGGCAGGATGCGCGCGCGGGGCACCGGCTCAATGCTCGTTGGCAAAGTCGAGGAGCCCGCGCTTCACCGGCTCTTCGGCGTCCATCCGGCTCGCGATCTGCACGCAGACGTTGCGGCAGATCTCGACGAACTCGGGGCTGTCGACGCGATAATAGACGGAGCTGCCCTCGCGGCGACGCGTGACGATGCCCGCGCGGTGCATCAGCGCGAGGTGCCGTGAGACGTTGGTCTGCGTGGAGCCGGTCGCCGCGACGATGTCCGTCACCGAGCGCTCGTCGGCGCAGATCGCGTGCAGGATCTTGAGACGCGTTGGCTCCGCCAGCAGCGAGAAATGCTGCGCGACGAGCGCGAAAACGGCGTCGAGCTCGTCGGCGTCGCTGGCCGCGCCCGCCGGTGGGCGCGACGGCGATCGCGACCGGCGCGTTCGGACTGGCTTCATGCATATGAGCGTATGCGCATATGCTGATTCCGTCAAGCCGCTGCGCGATCGGCTACCTGCTGGGCGTGTCGTTCACGGCGCGCTACGTCTCTCGCCTCGGCAATCGCAGGCCTTTCTGCATCGGCATGGCCGTCACGATTGTCCGCTCGCGTCGGACCTGCCCGGTCATGGCAGCTTGTCGGCGACGACGCGGCCCTTGTCGTTCACGTAGACGTGATAGCGATTGCCGTCCTGGCAGGTGACGTTGTTGTCGTTGTCCTTGATGCGGGTGACATTGACGACCTGGCCGCATGGCACGCCGAGCAGCGCGACCACACTGGTCAGGTCCTTGAGTTGGGCCGGATCGTCCGCAGCCAGCGACGGCGTACATGCCGCGAGCAAACCCGTGGCCACCAGTATTCGCGCGGGGATACTCCGCGCGCGGATAGTTTGTTTCATCGCGGTTCTTCCTTTCCGATCAGACGGCCGCGAACTTGGCCGGGTCTGCGAGAATTCCCCAAATGGCTTCGCGCGACGATGCAATGGCATTCGCCAGCGACGGGTCGGCATCCTGCAACAGGGCAAGGACCTTCATCACCAGGCGATCGTAGGATTGTCGAAGTTGCGCCAGCGTCGTCTTGAGCTTTCCCCGGTAGAACTCGCGGAATTGGTCCAACAGGTCGTCGACCTGGTTCTTGAGCGTGAGTTTGGTCATGACACCCACCGCGCTCGTTTCGCGCAAGCGTGCCTCGAGCGACTTGAGGTCGAGGGGTGGCGCAGTCGCCGGTTTGGCGGCGTCCGCGACCGGCGCACTCGCGGTCTTGGCAGACGATGATGTGACTGCGGTCGTTACACGCGCCGCCGGCGCAACCGCTTTCGCAACCGCTTTGGCATTCGCCGCGGACTTGGGCACCGCGGAAGGCGCAGCAGGCACCGCTTCCGGTTGAGTGGGCACACTGGCGGTGTCCGCGTGCGCCGCTCCGATCGGGGTCGTCGGCGCGGAATTGGCTGCGGCACTTGCAGATGGCGCGGCGGCAGGAGTGATGGCTGGCGACACCACCGCAACCGGCGCCGCGACATCGGCGGTTGCGGTCGCCTGCGACTGCAAGGCCGGAGATCGTTCGACGCTGGCGCAACCCGCCGCCAATGCAAGCGCACAGCATGTGACGGCATTCGCCAGCAGCTTCATCCGCCTGTCGAGCAATTGCTGACTCGATTTCGCTCCATTGTTGCGAAGGTTGCCGTTCTGCACTTCGTGGCCCGGACGGTCGCCGATGCGAATCGAATCACCCGTCTCCTTCTGCATTCGCGCCGGACGACGACCATCGATTCCATTGTGCCACGAAGCCGAGGACAAACGAAAACGGCCCGCATGATGCGGGCCGTCAACGCCATACGGCGCAGTGACACTCAGTGCGGGGCCATGCTGCCGGGCATCGGCGGCTTGCCGTGACCGTGCGGCTTCGACGTGGCGATGGCCGCGACGCCATCGCCAGCCGAGGTGAAGTGAATCAGCCGATCCACCAAACCATCGCTCTTTGGAGATCCGATGCCCGTTGTGGCGTCCCAGGCGTCGCCCGCGGCAAAGCCTGCGACGGCGACCGCGTTGCCGTCGATATCGGCCTCGACGACTGAATTGTCGCCCGCCGTGATGTCATGGAACGACGGGGCATAGTTCGGACGCGTCTGGCGGATCTTGTAGAACGCGGAATTGAGGTAGCCAAGACGGCCGCCGTTGACCTGGTTGCTGATCGCGGTGATCGCGGCCCATTGCGGCGAGCCCGCACTGGTGCCCCCGAACAGATACCAGTGACCCGTCCAGTACGTCAGCACGCCATGGTAGATCGCCGCGTTGTAGGCGACGTCGGGCACGGCGCGCGACGTGCTCTTGACGCCGCTCTTTTGATACGGCGGCGCGTCGAACAGCACGCTGTAGCCGCCGCCCGTCGATTCGCTGCCGAATTCGTTCCACGCGATTTCACCGGCGTACGTCCCCCGCACCGGATTGGCGGCAGGATTGCACCCCAATTGCGACAGGCAATACATCGCGGCATGAAGCTCGGTGCCGCCGACGCCCGAGACCAGCGGATCGCTCGCCGGCGACGATGCGGCGCGTACCCAGCTTTCGCCGTCGCAGGTCATCTGCGCGGCGCCCTGGTCACCCGACGATGCGAAAAGCGTGATCGACTTGCGCGTCGCGTCGGCGAATACATCATGGTAAGCCGCGATGTTGGCCGGATCGACGCAGCTTTCGTTCTCGCCGAAGCTCATCGAAACGACGTCGCCGAGATCGTGATCGACCGCATATTTGACCGCGCTCAGGATATCGTTGTCGTCGTTCGATTTCGCGAGCACGAGCACCACCTTGGCGCCGGGCGCGATCGCGTGCGCCCATTCGACGTCGAGCGTGATTTCGCCCGACCAGCCAGCCATGTTGTCGTCCATCGGATCGAACGGCGTCAGGCCGTCAGGAGCGACCTGCGTCAGAAACGCCGCGGCGTTCGGCAGTCCGTAATTCGCGGCGAACGCGTCGACGTCGCTGATGAGCGTCGGGCTCTGGAACGCGTCGACGATCACGATCGTATGTCCGGTACCGTCGTAACCGGCGCCGATCAACTGGTCGACACCGTATGCCGTACGCATCTGGAACGGGTCGTAGCACACCGCTGACGACTGTCCCACCTGGCAGGTGAACAGCGACTGGCCGGGAATGGCGGCGCCGGCGAGCTGGGCTTTCGGACCGATGGCGAGTTGCGGCGACATCCCGGCACGCGCGCCAGCCTGCGCAGCGTGGATGGACAGCGGCGACGCCGCGCACGCGACGAACCCAAGACAGGACAACAGCCTTGCTAAGCGTATCGATTTCATGGACCCCCCAGTCAATGCATCTTGTCGATGGCGAACGGGTCGGGAGCGGCGCCACCCATGCAAGGCTGCGCAGCGGGACCCGATGCTTGTGGCACCTGGCTTTCGCGCGCGTGTCCGGAACACCTCGCAACGGCGCGCGCCGAGCGTAGCGCGGCCCGCTGACGTGCGTCAATCGACGGACACTGCCGCCGGGCGTGACTCGCCCGTCAGTGCAGCGTCGCGCTCGTCAGGAATCGCAGCAGGCGGCCGTCGGCCAGGCGCCACGCGTCGTCGCCGAGGCTTTGCGCGCCGTCGAAGTCGGCGCGGATGAAGTCGAGCTCGGTATCGCCGTCCGTCACCTCGAGGACGATGTCGTCGGCCACCGTATGCTCGTCGGGAACCCGCACGTACGACGTCGCGCAGACGACGTCGTCGACCAGCACGTAGTCGGCGTTGCGCATCGAGCGGTCGAGGTGGGTCGTCGGCGCGTTGGTCATCGTCATGGTGGTCTCCACGCCCCGCAGATGCGGGCGGCGATACCCCCATTCAACGCCGTCGGGCGCGGGGCGCGCCGTCGGCGATCCGGCGCAATCGCGGCCGGCGGGAAGCCGTCAGCCGGCGCTGACGAGGGCTCGGACGAAGTTCGGCAGCGCGAGCGATGCGCGGTGGGTGTCGCCGTTGTAGTAGGCGAGGTCGCGGATGCCGCGGCGGCCGATGCGCCGGTCGACTTCCATCGACGTGAGGTGCCGCGGGTCGAGCGCCGCCGAGCACATCGCCATCATCCACATGCCGCCGTACAGCGGCACCGAGGTGAGATACGGCGAAACGACCGGGAATGCGGCGCGCAGGTCGCGCAGCACGCTGCGAATGCGGTCCGGATGCGCGACCGGGCTCGCGATGTGCATCGTCATCGCGCCGCTCGGCGTCAACCGTGCCGCGCACGCCGTGTAGAACTCGGGCGTGTACAGCGGCGTCGACGGGCCGCCCGGATCGGTGAGATCGAGCACGACGAGGTCGAACGTCTCGGCGGTGTCGCGCACGAACGCGAAGCCGTCGCCGATCCGCAGCGTGACCCGCGGGTCGTCGAGGCAGCCCTTGTGCACCGACTTCAGGTACTTGCGCGCGATGTCGACGACCGCGAGGTCGATCTCGCACAGCGTCACCGACTTCATCGACTCGTGCTTGAGGAGCTCCTCGGCGGAGCCGCCGTCGCCGCCGCCGATGATCAGCGCGCGCGCGGGCTGCGGGTGCGTGATCGCCGCCGTGTGGACGAGGTTCTCGTGGTAGAAGAACTCGTCCTTCTCCGACGTCATGAAGTGACCGTCGAGGCGGAACAGCTTGCCGAAGTCGGCGCTGTCGTGCACCTCGACCATCTGCAGCGGCGAGCGGAATTTCTCGAACGCGCGCGTGCTGCGGATGAAGAATCCCCAGTCGTCGGTCAGGTATTCGGTCATCGCGCCGGGCGCGAGATCGCCCGGCGCCTTGTCAGCCGTCGGCGCCGCCACGATGGATCGCCTGAAAGCGCGTGCGCGAAGGCTCGAGCCCGCGCTCGAGCGCGCGGAACAGCGCCTCGGCCTTGGCCGAATTGTCGGTCGTGTAGTTGCACACGTACACGTCGAGCGTCACCGAGCCGTTCTCGGGCCACGTGTGGATCGCGAGGTGCGACTCGGCGAGGATCACCGCGCCGGTGACACCCTGAGGCTCGAACTGGTGGAAGCGCTCGCCGACGATCGTCAACCCCGCATCCTTGACCGCGGCGATGCAAAGCTCGCGCAGCGTGTGGGCATCGCGCAGCTCGGGTTTCGTCGGCGGGCAGCCGTACCACTCGCCCAGCAGATGGATTCCGTCCATCGGCCCCTCCCCTTGAAAATGCGGGCCCAGGCGCCGCGTAGCATGCTAAAGGGCACTCGACGCGCCGTTCCGGCGTCATCGGCGTCGACTGCCACGGTAATGCGCCAGAGCGGAAACGGGCTGCATTTTGTCGCCGCCGGGCGAAACGTGGAATTATTGCACAATTTCGTTGATTTAGCGATAATTTCAGGCTCTTTCGCCGTTGCGGCCTTGGCCGGGCGGCCTTTCACGCAGCCGCACGCCCCCGCCTCGCATGCCCGACACCCCGTCCGCTTCCACCGCCGCATCGCCGGCGTCCGCCACCATGTCCGATCGCCGCCTCGCCAACGCCATCCGCGCGCTGGCGATGGACGCCGTCGAGAAAGCCAAGTCGGGCCATCCCGGCATGCCGATGGGCATGGCCGACATCGCGCTCGCGCTGTGGCGCGGCCACTATCGCCACGACCCGGGCAACCCGCACTGGCCCGACCGCGATCGCTTCGTGCTGTCGAACGGCCACGGCTCGATGCTGCAGTACGCATTGCTGCACCTCACCGGCTACGACCTGCCGATCGGCGAGATCGAGCGCTTCCGCCAGCTCGGCTCGAAGACGCCGGGGCATCCCGAGGTCGGCGTCACGCCCGGTGTCGAGACCACCACCGGCCCGCTCGGCCAGGGCCTCGCCAACGCCGTCGGCATGGCGCTCGCCGAGCGCCTGCTCGGCGCGACATTCAACCGGCCCGGGCACGCGATCGTCGACCACCGCACCTGGGTGTTCGTCGGCGACGGCTGCCTGATGGAAGGCATCTCGCACGAGGCCTCGTCGCTCGCCGGTACATGGGGGCTCGACAAGCTCTGCGCAATCTACGACGACAACGGCATCTCGATCGACGGCGAGGTGCGCAACTGGTTCACCGACGACACGCCGGCGCGATTCCGCGCCTATGGCTGGCACGTGATCCCCCATGTCGACGGCAACGATCCCGACGCCGTCGACGTGGCGATCCGCGAGGCGAAGGCGACGCGCGGCAAGCCGACGCTGATCTGCTGCAAGACCGTGATCGGCTACGGCGCGCCCGACAAGGAAGGCACCGCGGAGGCGCATGGCGCGCCGCTCGGCGCCGCCGAGATCGCCAAGGCGCGCGACGTGCTCGACTGGCACGAGCCGCCGTTCACGATTCCGGCCGACGTTTACGCAGGCTGGGACGCGCGCGCGGCGGGCGCCAAGCGCAGCGCCGACTGGAATCGCCGCTTCGACGCGTACCGCGCCGCGCATCCCGATCTCGCCGCCGAGTTCCTGCGGCGCGTCGAGGGCCGGCTGCCCGACGACTTCGAGGCAATCGCCCGCGCGCTCGTCGACGCGCAGGCCGCCAAGGGCGAGACGATCGCGACGCGCAAGGCCTCGCAGCAGGCGATCGAGGCGTTCGCCGCCCGCCTGCCCGAGATGATCGGCGGCTCGGCGGACCTGACCGGCAGCGTGTTCACCAACTGGTCGGGGACCAAGCCCATCCGCGCCGATGCGCCCGGCAACTACATCGAGTTCGGCGTGCGCGAGTTCGCGATGGCCGCGATCGACAGCGGCATCGCACTGCACGGCGGCTTCATTCCCTACGGCGGCACGTTCCTCACGTTCTCCGACTATTCGCGCAACGCGCTGCGGATGGCGGCGCTGATGAAGCTGCGCAACATCTTCGTGTTCACGCACGACTCGATCGGCCTGGGCGAGGACGGCCCGACGCACCAGTCCGTCGAGCACACGGCGGCGCTGCGGCTCATCCCGCAGCTGGACGTCTGGCGCCCGTGCGACACCGTGGAGACCGCGGTCACGTGGACGGCGGCGCTCGCGCGTCGTGACGGGCCTACCGCGATGATGCTGTCGCGGCAGAACATCGCGTTCGCGGCGCGCGACGCGGCGGCGATCGCGGCCGTCGCGCGCGGCGGCTACGTGCTGCGCGACTTCGCCGGCACGGCCGGGGCGCGGCGCGCGCTCGTCATCGCCACGGGATCCGAGGTGCCGCTTGCGCTCGGCGCGCGCGACCTCCTCGCCGGCGAGGGCATCGACGTGCGCGTCGTGTCGATGCCGTCGACCAGCGTGTTCGATCGCCAGGACGCCGCGTACCGGCGCGAGGTGCTGCCGCCCGGCGTGCCGCGCACCGCGGTCGAAGCGGGCGTCACCGCGGGCTGGCGCAAGTACGTCGGCGCCGAGGACGACCCGCGAGCCGCGGTCGTCGGCCTCGATCGCTTCGGCGAATCGGCGCCCGCGGGCGTGCTGTTCAAGCATTTCGACTTCACCGCCGAGCACGTCGCCGCGGCGATCCGCGGCACCCTCGCCGCATGATCGACATCCGCATCCGCCGCGCCAGCGTCGACGACGCCGTGGCGATCGCGCGGGTGCGCGTCGAGAGCTGGCGCACCACGTACCGCGGCATGATCCCGCAGGCCTACCTCGACGGCATGAGCGTCGAGGCGAGCGCGACGCTGTGGGACCGCACGCTGTCGGCGCAAAGCCCGCGCTCGCAGGTGTTCGTCGCCGAGGACGCGGACGGCGTGCTGGGATTCGCCGCGGGTGCCGTGCTGCCTGAAGCGAAGCACGGCTTCGACGCCGAGCTCGCCGCGATCTACCTCAAGCCCGCCTACCAGCGCTTGGGCCTCGGCAGCAAGCTCCTCGGCGTCACCGCCGCGGCGCTCGTGGCGCAAAAGGTCGCCGGGATGATCGTCTGGGTCATCGCCGGCAACAAGGGGGCGCGCGCGTTCTACGAGGGGCACGGCGCCGAACTCATCGTCGAGCAGCCGTTCCAATGGGATGGGATGGACCTCGTCGAGGCGGGCTACGGATGGCGCGACCTGCCGGCGCTCGTCGCCGCGACGCGCGACGCGGCCGTCCACTGAATCTCGTTCAACGTTCGAGGAGACCAGAAGGCATGACGATCAAGGTGGCGATCAACGGCTATGGACGCATCGGCCGCAACACGTTGCGCGCGCACTACGAGGGCGGCAAGAAGCACGATCTTGCGATCGTCGCGATCAACGACCTCGGCAGCCCCGAGACCAACGCGCACCTGACGCGCCACGACACCGCGCACGGGCGCTTTCCCGGCAAGGTCGCCGTCGAAGGCGAGGAGATGGTCGTCAACGGCGATCGCATCCGCGTGCTCGCCAACCGCGACCCCGCGGCGCTGCCCTGGGGCGCGCTGGGCGTCGACCTCGTGCTCGAGTGCACGGGCTTCTTCACCAGCAAGGAAAAGGCCTCGGCGCACCTCAAGGGCGGCGCCAGGAAGGTGATCATCTCGGCGCCCGGCGGCAAGGACGTCGACGCGACGATCGTCTACGGCGTCAACCACCAGTCGCTCAGGGCGTCGCACACGGTCATTTCCAACGCGTCGTGCACGACCAACTGCCTCGCGCCGCTGGTGAAGCCGCTCAACGACAAGCTCGGCATCACCACCGGCCTGATGACGACCGTGCACGCGTACACCAACGACCAGGTGTTGACCGACGTCTACCACGAGGACCTGCGCCGAGCGCGCTCGGCGCCGATGAACATGATCCCGACCAAGACGGGTGCTGCGAGCGCGCTCGGCCTCGTCATGCCCGAGCTCGCCGGCAAGCTCGACGGCTATGCGATCCGCGTGCCGACGATCAACGTGTCGATCGTCGACCTGTCGTTCATCGCCGCGCGCGACACCAGCGTCGACGAGGTCAACGGCATCATGAAGGCGGCGTCTGAAGCGGGACCGCTGAAGGGCATCCTGAACTACAACACCGCGCCGCTCGTGTCGTGCGACTTCAACCACGATCCGGCGTCGTCGACGTTCGACGCGACGCTGACCAAGGTGGCGGGACGCCTCGTCAAGGTGTCGAGCTGGTACGACAACGAATGGGGATTCTCGAACCGGCTGCTCGACACCGCGGTGGCGCTGATGGGCGCGCGCTGATGCGCCGAGCCGTCGCGGCCGGCGATACGCACGCGAGGCGCGGCGGCGCGCTCGACGGAGTGACGCGCCGCCGATGATCGAGGCCGACGCCTACGCGCTGTCGTACCCGAAGGCGGGACGCACGTGGCTGCGCGCGCTCGTCGGCAAGGTGCTCGCCGATTCGCTCGGCCTCTCGGAGCGGCGCATCCTCGAGACCGAGTTCCTGGCACGCCGCGCCGGCGTGCCGACGATCGGCTTCGACCACGACGGCAGCGCGATGCGCTACAACGTGCGCTGGCAGGACATGCGCCGCGATCGCCGCGGCTACGCCGGCAAGCGCGTGCTGCTGCTCGGCCGCGACGTGCGCGACAACCTCGTATCGGCGTACTTCCAGGCGACGCGCCGCATCGACGTGTGGCAGGGGCCGATCTCGCCGTTCCTGCGCGACGATCGCTACGGCGTCGACAAGCTGCTGACTTTCTACGGCCTCTGGGCCGAGCAGCGCCACGTGCCCGCGGCGTTCATGTTCATCCGCTACGAGGAGCTGCACGCCGACACGGCGGGCACGCTCGCGCGCGTGCTGCCGTTCTTCGGCATCGAGGCCCCCAGCGAGGCGATCGCCGCCGCGGTCGACTACTGCCGCTTCGAGAACCTCCAGCGTGGCGAGGCCGAGCAGCGCTTCCGCGGCAGCGCGCTGGTGCCGGGCCGCGAGGGTGACCCCGAGGCGTTCAAGGTGCGGCGCGGCAAGGTCGGCGGCTACGTCGACTACCTGTCGGCGGCCGACATCGACTACATCGACACCGCGATCGCCGATCGCGGCAACGAGTTCACGCGCGCGGCCGTGGCCGTCGCCGCGCCTCCCGCAACGCAGCCCGCTCCGGCATAGCGACCATGGCGAATCCCTTCACCGCGCATCCGTCTTCCGTCGGCGAGACTTACCTCGAGCACCTCCGGTTCGCGATGCGCTTCGGCGCGCGGATGACGGCCGGCGGCCTCGCGGCGCTCGTCCACGCGATCTTCCCGTTCCTGTTCGTCACCACCGCGGGGCGCATCAGCGACGAGCTGGTGCGGATGCGCGCGGCGGCGCGCGGCCGGGCGATCCGGATCGTCGATGCGGCGACGATGCAGCCGATCGACTACTCGATCTAGGCGCGCGCGATGCACGTGAAGAGACTCGCGGATGTCGACGTGCGCGGCAAGCGCGTGCTGGTCCGCTCCGACCTCAACGTGCCGCAGGACGACGCCGGCGCGATCACCGACGACACGCGCATCCGCGCGTCGCTGCCGGCGATCCGCGACGCACTCGCACGTGGCGCCGCGGTGATGGTCACCTCGCACCTCGGGCGCCCCACCGAGGGCACGTGGACGCCCGCCGATTCGCTCGCGCCCGTCGCGGCGAGGCTGGCCGATCTCCTCGGCCGCGACGTGCCGCTCGTCAAGGACTGGGTCGACGGCGGCGCGTGGCATGACGCGCTCGCACCGGGCGACCTCGTGCTGCTCGAGAACTGCCGGATCAATCGCGGCGAGAAGAAGGACGATCCGGCGCTCGCGCGCAAGATCGCCGCGCTCTGCGACGTGTACGTCAACGACGCGTTCGCCACCGCGCATCGCGCCGAGGCCACCACGCACGGCGTCGCGCGGTTCGCGGCCGTCGCCTGCGCGGGACCGCTGATGGCCGCCGAGCTCGACGCGCTGACGAAGGCGCTCGCGCATCCCAAGCGCCCGCTGGTGGCGATCGTCGGGGGCGCCAAGGTGTCGACCAAGCTGTCGATCCTGACGACGCTCGCCGCGAAGGTCGACACGCTGGTCGTCGGCGGCGGCATTGCCAACACGTTCATCGTTGCTGCGGGCGGCCGCATCGGCCGTTCGCTCGCCGAGGCCGATCTCGCCGGCGAGGCGAAG
>Ga0207707_10002047_pt1 | contig 18306 bp, 14 predicted proteins | sample KBSC83BmetaG_FD_184336 | JGI IMG/M metagenome (GOLD analysis project Ga0207707, IMG submission 184336) | Corn rhizosphere microbial communities from Kellogg Biological Station, Michigan, USA - KBS C8-3B metaG (SPAdes) (version 2) | ecosystem: Host-associated > Plants > Roots > Rhizosphere ...
CATCCGCGAGCTGCTCCCGCTGCTCGAGGGCGTGGCGAAGTCGGGCCGGCCGCTGCTGGTCATCGCCGAGGACGTCGAGGGCGAGGCCCTGGCGACCCTCGTCGTCAACAACATCCGCGGCATCCTCAAGGTCGCCGCCGTCAAGGCGCCGGGGTTCGGCGATCGCCGCAAGGCGATGCTGCAGGACATCGCGGTGCTGACCGGTGGCACGGTGATCTCCGATGAGGTCGGTCTGTCGCTGGAGAAGGCGACGCTGAACGATCTCGGCCAGGCCAAGAAGATCGTCGTCGAGAAGGAGAACTCGACCCTCATCGACGGGAACGGCAAGGCGGGCGACATCAAGGCGCGCATCGAGTCGATCCGTCAGCAGGTCGAGGAAGCCACTTCCGACTACGACAAGGAAAAGCTGCAGGAGCGCGTTGCGAAGCTCTCCGGCGGCGTCGCCGTCATCAAGGTCGGTGCGGCCACCGAAGTCGAGATGAAGGAGAAGAAGGCCCGCGTCGAGGACGCCCTGCACGCCACGCGCGCTGCGGTTGAGGAAGGCGTCGTTCCCGGCGGCGGTGTCGCGCTGATCCGTGCCCAGAGGGCGCTCGACAAGCTGGAGCTCTCCAACGAGGACCAGCAGGTCGGCGTCCGCATCCTGTCGCGCTCCATCGAGGAGCCGCTGCGTCAGATCGTCGACAACGCCGGTGAGGATGCGGCCGTTGTGTTGAACCGTGTTAAGGAAGGTAAAGGTTCCTTTGGATACAACGCGGCCAACGGCGAGTTCGGCGACATGCTGGAAGCGGGCATCCTGGATCCGACGAAGGTGACGCGTCTTGCACTGCAGAACGCCGCCTCCGTTGCGGGTCTGCTGCTCACGACCGAGGTGATGGTCGCGGAAGCTCCGAAGGATGAGGAGCACTCGCACGGCGGTATGCCGCCGGGCGGCATGGGCGGGATGGACATGTAGGAAGTTCCCTCGGGTCGGGAGTTTTTCCCAGTCGGGAAAAGCTCCCGACTCGCAGGACTGACCTCTGAACCCCTCGAAAGAGGTATCGATTTTGTAACACGATCTCGGTAACCTTTCTTCGACGGTTAAGGGTTGATGTCGAGCTGCCAAGCGAAGCATCGCCCCCAAAGACGCGGAACAAGACCCCCCTCTTTCCGCGCAATCCTAAAAACCCCGCGAAAGCGGGGTTTTTTTTCGCCTGGCGATGTTGCAGCGCGTTGGATCGTGTCTGTACCACGGCCGACACACATCGCGTCGGTTTGGCGAAAGCCGCTCGTCGTTCGCGGCGGACACGTTGCGCTGTTACGACGCGCGCCGCAGCCTGCATTTACTGTTGTTTACGTTTTGTCGTCGGGAACTGACGCTTTTGGACGCACCCCAGGCGCCGCTTCAGCGTTAGTCTCACAGTCCGCAAGCGGAGGTCGATGCCATGTCCGTCGTACGATCGATGTTGGCCGCAGGGGCGTGCATGGCGCTGATGACTGCCTGCGGCGGCGGAAGCACCATGAGCAGCAGCCCGTCGATGAGCTCGGGTACCGGCAGCATGCCGCCGCCGGCCCCCGCGTCTTGCTCCACCTCGAGCTGCGGAGCGGCGGTGTTGACGATGACCGACGCCAAGGGGGACTTCCTCAGCTACATCGTCACCCTCACCTCACTGCAACTGCAGACCGCGAATGGCACGTCGGTAGAGACACTCCCGACTGCGACGAAGGTCGACTTCGCGCAGCTGGTGGATCTCACGGAGGTCATCAGCGCCGCCCAGATTCCGGCGGCCAACTACGTGAGCGCGACGCTGGCGATCGACTACACGAACGCTAGTATCACCGCGGATGATGGCACCGGGACGACGGTCTCTCTGAAGCCGGTGGATGCCACCGGCAATGCGCTGACAGGCACCCAACAGGTTTCGGTCCAGCTGGATAACGCCAATCACCTCGTCATCACCGCGGGTCGGGCATCGCGACTGGCGTTCGATTTCAACCTGGCGGCTTCAAACACCGTGGATCTCACTGGTGGCACCGTGCAGGTCGCCCCAACGCTCGTGGCCACCGTAGTCCCGTCGGACACGAAGCGAATCCGGGTGCGGGGAGCCCTGGCAAGCGCGTCGGCGGCGCAGAGCGACTTCGTTCTGAGCATTCAGCCGTTTCACGACACCAGCGCAACGATGGGCACCGTGACGGTACAGGTCAGTCCGACGACGACCTACCAGGTCAATGGCTCCGCATATGTTGGGACCGCAGGTCTCACGGCGCTCGCGGGCCTATCAGCGGGCACGATGGTGGCTGCGTTCGGGACCCTGCAAACCGATACGCAGATGTTCACCGCAACCTCGGTGCTCGCGGGCACGAGTCTGCAGAACCCGGCAGACGATCAGATCAGCGGGACTGTCATCGCGCGCACCGCGACGACTCTCACCGTCCGTGGAGCGACATGGTGGCATCGCGACGGCGACTTCGACTTCGACTCCCACGACGCGACGGTGACGATCGGTGCCAACACGGCGGTGGCAGAGGAAGGACAAATGGGGGCCTTCACGGGAGCCGACATTTCCGTGGGTCAGCACGTCGATGCGTTCGGGATGGCCAGCCAGCCCAGCGGCGGCGCTCTGACTCTCGATGCCACCGGCGGCCAAGTGCGGCTGGACATCACTCCGGCGTGGGGTGTTGTGACGAACATGGCGACGAACAGCATCACGCTCAACCTGGCTTCGCTGGACGGCTGGCCGGCGAGCGTTTTCACTTTTGCCGGAACGGGTAACGGCACGGCGAACGATGCCAGCGCGACCGCCTACGTGGTCAATACCGGCACGCTCGCTCAGACGGGACTGGCGGTGAACTCTCCCGCACGAGTGTTTGGCTTCGTGACCCGGTTCGGCTCGGCACCCCCGGACTTCACTGCCACGACGCTGGTGAACTACGCGGCGGTGACCAACTTGCTGGTCGTCGACTGGGGTAGGGCAGGATCCACGACGGCGCTCACCGGGCTCACGGCGACGAGCACGTCGCTCAGCCTCAATCTCGCCAATGTCGGTCGGGAGCACTACATTCAGGTCGGCCCCCAGCAGCTGGATCTCACGACGCTGGCGTCGCCTCCGACCCTCGCGGCGGATCCGGCGGCGATGAACGGACTGTTCGCCATCGGCCACGCCGGAATACGGTTGCGGACCGAGAACTTCAACAGCTTCGCGGACTTCGTGACGGCGTTGAGCAAGGATCTGACTGGAACGACGGCCGTCATCGATGTGACGGCCTCGGGACAGTACGACAGTGCAAAGGATACGTTCACGGCTACGCGGGTCGCGGTCCTGCTCAGTAACTAAGGAATCGAATTAAGTAAAAACTTGCCGCGGCCTGAGCGCGCGGGGATTATGGTGAGGTGGTGTGTGCGCTCATGCGCGCGCGCCTCAGGAGACTTCACCATGAAGGCGACAACGCTCTCCGCGGCGAGTATCGCGGTACTAATGATGGGACTGACCGCCTGCTCGAAGCTCGAATCCGGAAAGGACGAGATGAGCTGGGCGCGCGCTGCGCTCGAGCGTAACGACCGTATTGAGGTAGTGGCCTCGGACGCTCAGGCTGGCACCTTCACCCTTCGAGTCAAGGACACCGGAGAGTTGCGCGTGGTGCCGCTCAACCAGGTCGTTGCGGGACCTCCAGGTGTCGCCGGCGGCTCGGCAACAGCGGCGCAGGGGAACACCGGTGCGGCTCCGGCTGCGGCAGCCGAAACCGCGCAAACGGGCTCCACGGCTGAGACATCTCCGCCGCCGACTGCGGCCGCGCCAGCGCCCTCAACTGCCTCGCCCGGCGAGGCGGCAGCGCCCGCGGCGGCGGGTGCGAACTCGACGGAGCCACGAGTGGTTTCCGCGGACGCTGCGTCCGATGAGGCGAAACCACCGCGCAGCGAATCCGCGACAGGTGCAGCGCCCGGCCACGTGTTGGCATCGGGTCCGGGCTACACGATCAAGGCGGCAGAGGGTAAAGCGGCCGGCGTCCGGCGAGTAGCCGCGGCGGGCCCGACTGCCAGCTCCACGGTCGAGCGCCTGCATGAGCCGATCATCTGTCAGGGCAACCGCTTCTACCAGATCGACAATCGGAATCTGGAGTTCGATGGGGATGCGGTGAGCGCTGAGGACGGCTGCGAGATTCACATCACCAACAGCCGCATCACCGCGAAGGGCGTGGGCGTGCTCGCTCGCAAAGCCAGCGTGCACATTGAGAACAGCGACATCGAGGGCGACTCGGGCTCGGTGCAGGCATCCGATGGCGCGCAGATCTATGCGACCTCCTCGACCTTCAAGGGCCTGCGCCGGCGCGACGACAACGCCGCATTCCACGACCTCGGCGGAAATGCCTGGAACTGACAGCGCCGAGCTGCAATCTTGTGTGCGGGGGGCGATCGACTCGCTGGAAGCGAATCCGACGGCCGTAGCGGCGTTGACGGCCGCCCCCGAGGTGCTGCGCGACTCCATTCCGTTTGTATTCGCCTGTAGCGACTTCGTGGCGCACGCGTGCGCCCGAGATCCTGCTCTGCTGCAGGATCTTTTCACTGGCTACGACCTGCGGTCTCCCTTCTCGGCTGGCGACGTCGCTGCCCGAGCGCCCTCTGTTGAGGGCACGCCGGACGAAGCGCAGATGCTCGCGGCGCTGCGTTTGTGGCGCCGCCGTGCGCTCGTACGTATCGCTTGGCGCGATCTCATGGGCTGGGCGGGCCTGGAGGAGACGCTGGCTGAGCTGTCAGCCTTTGCAGACGTAGCTATCGATGTCGCCTGCCGCCATGCACGCGGCTCGCTCCTGGCTCGCTACGGAGAGCCTCGCTCGTCCGCCGGTCAGGCCCAGCCGCTTCTGGTCCTCGCCATGGGGAAGCTCGGGGGCGGCGAGCTCAATTTCTCGTCCGATGTCGATCTGGTCATGCTGTTCCCGGAATCCGGCGAGACCGACGGCGCCCGGCCTGACGCGGCCCGATCCGTCGACAACGAGGAATTCTTCACCCGTCTCGGGCAGGCCGTCATACGGCTTCTTGAGACGCCGACTCACGATGGGTTCGTGCTGCGCGTCGACATGCGCTTGCGTCCGTTCGGAGACAGCGGGCCGCTCGTATCGAGCTTTGCCTCATTCGAGGACTATCTTCCACGGCACGGACGCGATTGGGAGCGGTACGCGTACGTCAAGGCACGCGCGGTTACCGCGAAAGAGCGGTACACGGAGCTGTACAACTCCGCCGTGAGACCGTTTGTTTTCAGGCGCTACCTCGACTACGGCGTCTTCGAGAGCCTGCGTGAGATGAAGGCGCTCATCGAGCGCGAAGTCGCGCGTCGTGACCTGGCGGATCACGTCAAACTCGGTCCCGGCGGGATTCGCGAGATCGAGTTCATCGTCCAGGCGTTCCAACTGATTCGCGGCGGCCGTGACAAACGGCTGCAAACACAGTCCCTGCTGACAGCGCTGGCCGTTCTCGAGAACGCGCGGCTGCTTCCTGCGAATGTGACCGAAGAGCTGCGCGACGCGTACGTTTTTCTGCGGCGTCTCGAGAACCGGCTGCAGATGATCGCGGACAAGCAGGAGCACCGGCTCCCCGGGGACACGCTCACGCGAGAGCGCATCGCCCGCGCCATGGGCGTGTCCGACTGGCCCGCGCTGATGAGCGAGTTGGATCGCCACCGGTCGCAGGTGAGTCGTCACTTCCGGCTGGTCGTTTTCGGCGGACAGGACGGCGAGCAGGCCGCCGCAGTCAAGATCGATCTGGGCCGGTTCTGGGATTCGCAAGGGACCACGCAGGAGTCGCGCGCGGGCGAGATGGCTGCCTTGCAGCAATCGCTGTCGCGATCGGGGTTCGCGTCGTCTCAGGAAGCCGCGCGGTTGTTGATCGAGTTGCGCGAGTCTGCGCTCGTGCGCCGACTGGACGAGGCTGGACGCAAGCGTCTTCAGGCGCTGTTGCCGGTGCTGCTGGCGGACATCGCCGTCGTCGGTGCGGGCGAGGCGCAGTTTGCGGTATTGCGGCGCATCCTGCGGATCATCGAGGCCATCGGGCAGCGTTCCGCATATTTCGCTTTGCTACACGAGAACCGCGCCGCCCGAGAGCGGCTCGTCGAGCTCTCAGGGCACGGTGAGTTCCTCGCTAGCCAGATTGCGTCGCATCCGCTTCTCCTCGATGAGCTGATCGATGAGCGGCTGCTGTCGCACCTGCCCGATCGTGAGGCGCTCGCGCAGGAGCTGGACCTGCGGATGAGTCAAGTTCAGGACGACGAGCCGGAGCATCAGGTCGAGGCGCTCCGCCATTTCCAGAGCGCGGCCGTCTTCAGGGTGGCAGTGGCCGATCTGACAGGCCGGATCCCGGTGATGCGGGTCAGCGACCGTCTGACGGAAATCGCCGAGTCGATCGTTGAGCGGGCGATGCAGCTGGCGTGGCAGCAGATCACCTCTCAGTTCGGGACCCCGCAGTGCGGTGAGGGTCCTGAGCGCCGCCCGGTTTCGATCTGTGCGGTCGGGTACGGCAAGCTCGGGGGGATCGAGCTCAGCTATACCTCCGACCTCGATCTGGTGTTCCTGCACGACTCCCGCGGCGAGCGTCAGGAAACCTCGGGGGCGCGACCCCTCGACAATCAAGTGTTTTTCGTGCGCCTCGCGCAACGGATCGTTCACCTGCTCACGATGCATTCGGCCGCGGGCCGGCTATATGAGGTCGACGTGCGTCTGCGGCCGAGCGGCAAGGGCGGAATGCTCGTCACGAACATCCTGGCGTTCGCCGAATATCAGCAGAACGAGGCGTGGACGTGGGAGCACCAGGCGCTTCTCCATGCTCGGGCGGTGGCCGGAGCGACGGCGCTGCGGGCTGAGTTCGAAAGCGTGCGGCTCGATACGCTGTGCCGGTACGTGCGGCATGACACGCTGCGCGACGAAGTGCGGAACATGCGTGAGCGAATGCGAAAAGAGCTCTCGAAGTCTGGGCGCGGGGAGTTCGACATCAAACAGGACGCCGGCGGCGTGGCGGACGTCGAGTTCCTCGCCCAGTACTGGTCTCTCAGATGGGCGAAGACGCATCCGCCGGTGGCGATGTTCTCGGACACCATCCGGCAACTGGAGTCCGTGGCGTCCGGGGACCTGATTCCGCAGGAGACCGTGGATACGCTCACGAGCGCTTATCGCGCCTATCGCACTCGCACCCATCATCTGTCGCTTGCGGGCGCGTCGCCCATCGTGCCTGACTCGGAATTCGCCTCCGAGCGCGGGGCCGTGACGCAGATATGGAATCGAGCGATGGGGGACTAGCGAGGTATAATTCCGCCTCCCCGGGACTTTCGAAAGCTCGCTCCCATGGTCGATCCGCTGTGCCAATCGACGCCCACCACCACAAACACACATTTGGACGATAGCCGGATGGCCGCGACGAAGCCGTTGATTCAGCCGAACGCCCAGAACCAATACGACGTGACGGCCGAAGACCTTCCGCTGTCATGTCCCATGCCGGAAATGTACCTGTGGAACTCACATCCCCGGGTGTATCTGCCGATTCAGGGCCTGGGGTGGGCGAAGTGCCCGTACTGCGGCGCGGAGTACACCCTGAAGGGGCCTGCGACCACGCAAGCCGATGATAGTAAAGGCTTTTAGGCCTTTGCCGGGCTGCCCGGGCCACGATAGTCCTTATAGGACTTCTCTTCGACGATCCGCGAGCCCAGGCGGACGTTGACGCGCTTCTTGATGGCAGCTCGCTCGTCGTTGGCGACGTAGACGGCCCGCGCCAGCTCGATGAACTCCTCGTCGAAGGCCTGGGCGGCCTCTTTCTCCCGGATGCGATCCTCGACTACCCACAGACGTTCGTTCACGTCCTGCAAGGCATGTTCGTCGTTCGACACGTCGCCGGCGGCGCAGCCGCTCTCACGCCAGGTTCCTTCGAGCAGACCGAGCTCCAGCTGCACGTTCGCGCGCTTGACCGAATCGGCGATGCGGGCGGCCTTGATGCGCAGAATCGTGATCTTGTCGAGCAGCTCCCCGGGTGAGATGGGAACCAGGATGTCCTTCATGTCCGCCATCGTAGCAACTCGTCGAGCTTGGCGGTGACCTGCTCCACGCTGATCAGGTCCATCACGCCGTGCTCCTCGATCTTCTCCGTCCAGGGCAGCTTCTCGGGCGAGCGATGACGAAAACGCCGGGCAGCCTCCGGATACGCATTGATCGTCCAGAGCCGGGAAAGGTAGGGCCCGCTGCGTGCGGGATTGGTCGCCGCGTAGAGCCCGATGACCGGCGTGTTGACCATTGTGGCCATGTGCGCGGGGCCGGAATCGGGGGTCAGCAACGCCGTCGCGCGGCTCAGGAGCCCCAGCATCTCAGGCAACGTGTCCTGGCCGATCTGATTGACGATCGTCGATTGCGTGGCTCGCTCGATGGCGGCTCCGGTCTTTTTTTCGAGCTTGCTCCGACCTCCCGCCAGGATGACGCGCATGCCATGGCGGCGCGTGGCGTAGTCGGCTACTGCGGCGTAACGCTTTGTACGCCAGTTTCGTAGTGGGTGGCTGGAGCAGGGACTGATGACCAGGGTCGGACGTTCATCGGGCACGAGCCGTTGTCCGTAGGCCTGAGCCGCTTCCGGAAGCGGTATATCCCACCGCAAGACCCGCTCCTGAATCCCCAATGCGGTGAGGAAGCCAAGGAAGCTGTCGAGCACGTGCTCGCGCGACAGCGGGGCGATTCGTGCGTTGGTGAATAGCCATTGAAGCTCTCGCGCCCGAGCGCGATCAAACCCAAGTTTGACTGCCGCCGGGACCTGACGCGCGACCAGGCTCGAGCGGAACGACACCTGCATATGGAGGAGTGCGTCGAAGTGCCGTCCCTCGAGCTGGGATCGCAGAGCGTGACGCGCGCGTAGTCCGGCGCGTTTGTCCACGGTGATAAACTCGACGCCGTCGAGGAGGGTCATCAAACGCGCCTCGGCCTTGCCGATGATCCACGTCAGCTGCGTGTTTGGCCACGCATGCTGTAACGTTCGCACCACCGGCACGACGTGGCAGGTATCGCCGATTGCCGACAGTCTCAACAGACAGACACTGCGGGGCGGTTCGGCAAACGGCAGCATAGGGGAGAGGAGCTCAGATGGGCCGAAGGTGGCCGCTCGGTTCGGAAGTCAAGCACAGCGCCTTGAACAGCGGGGCAATGCTATATGACGGTTCCCGAGCGAGCAATTTGAGCGCCGCCTGGTTCGACCCGAACCATTGGGACGCGAAGGGCGCCGTCGAAGGGCGTCCGCAGGGCCGTGGCGCCGCTCTCTACATCAACGCCAACGGAAAGCGGATCGTGCTGCGCCACTATCGCCGTGGCGGAATGATTGCGCGCTTCTCGGGCGACCGTTACTGGTGGCGTGATGAGGACAGCACCCGTCCGTTCGTCGAATGGGCGCTGACTTACCGCTTGCATCGCGCGGGCCTGCCTGTGCCGGCACCGGTCGCTGCGCGTTACGAGCACAAGGGACGCACCTACAAGGGAGACATCATTACGGAGCGGTTGCCGACGGTAGGCTCGCTCACCGAGTGTCTGCGCAAGGGGGCGCTCTCGGTCCTGACCTGGATCGCCATCGGCCGCTGCATTCGCAGATTTCACGACCTGGGTGTCTGCCACGTCGATCTCAACGCGCACAACATCCTGTTGACCGAGGAAGCGAAGGTTTATGTCGTGGACTTCGATCGCTGTCAGCTGCGCCGGCCCGGGCTCTGGCGCGACGCCAACCTCGTGCGCTTGCGACGCTCGCTCGAGAAAGTGACTTACGGCATGCCCTCGGATCGCTTCAGCGAGTCCGATTGGCACGGACTGCTGGATGGATACCGGCAGAGCTCGGGGGACCGGCCGCTGCAGCCGGAGGGCTGACGTTGCGTGCCCTGTATATCCTCGCCGTCTATCTCGCTGCGCCTGTTGTCTCGCTATTGCTGCTGATCCGCGGTCTGAAGGATCGCAGCTACTGGCGCAATTTCGGCGAGCGCTTCGGCTTCGGCCCTCGGCTCGATACGGACGGTGTCTGGATCCACACGGTGTCCGTGGGAGAGGTGCAGGCCGCCGCCCCACTCGTGGCCTCGTTGCGCGAGCACTATCCCCATCTCCCTCTGGTGGTGACCACCTTTACGCCTACCGGGGCGGCCCGGGCTCGGGCCCTTTTCAAAGACGGCGTGCGCGTGCGGTATGTGCCGTTCGATCTTCCCGGCTCCGTACGTCGGTTCTTCAATCGGGTCCATCCCCGGCTCGCGGTCATCTTTGAGACCGAGCTGTGGCCCAACATGTACCACCAGTGCGGACGGCGTCGTATCCCGCTCGTGCTGGCCAGCGCGCGCCTTTCCGAGAAGTCCGTGGGCCGATACCGGAAGCTCGGGGGGTTGTTTCGAGACGCTTTGTCGCAGGGAGTTGTCGTCGCCGCTCAGACTCCCGCCGACGCGGAACGATTTCGCGAGATCGGCGCCGATCCCGAAAACGCGCACGTTACCGGCAACATCAAGTTCGACTTCGCGGTGCCCCCCAACACGTTCGCCCACGGTCGACAGCTGCGCAAGGAGTACGCCCAGGGGCGGCCGGTTTGGATTGCCGGGAGCACGCATCGCGGCGAGGAGGAGGCAGCGCTCGAGGCGCACAAGTTCGTGCGCGGGCCGCACCCTCGCGCGCTGCTGGTAATCGTTCCTCGTCACCCGAATCGCTTCGACGATGTCGCGCGCGTTATTGAGAGCGCTGGGATTCGGTATGTGCGGCGCTCCCGCGTCGTCCCTGACGCGGACGGCATTGTTCGCGGCATGGGGACCGCCGATGTTCTGCTCGTGGATACGCTTGGGGAGCTGTTGGATTTTTATGCCGCCGCCGACGTGGCGTTCGTTGGCGGTAGCCTCGTCCCTGTCGGCGGGCACAACCTGCTGGAGCCTGCGGCGTTGGGGATGCCAATCCTGACGGGGCCGCACAATTTCAACAGCGAGGATGTGGCGCGGCTGTTGATTTCACGCGGAGCGGCGGAGGTTGTCACGGATGCGCGTGGGCTTGGGACGCGGGTGGCTGCGCTGCTCGCCGATCCTGCGGAGCGCGGGCGCATTGGCGCTGTCGGCCAGGCCTCCATCGATAGCAATCGTGGGGCGTTGGCGAAGCTGTTAGGATTGATCAATCCGTTGTTGCAGCAGTAAGGGATGCAGGCGCGCTGTGCGCGCCGTGCGAAGGGAAATCAGCGTATGGAGTTGCGTGCGTCGATCATTGGGGTTCTTACGGGCGGCTTGCATGCCGTCTTGATCATGTTTTCTTGGGACCGCGCCGATGTAGTGCACATCGGGCCGCGAGCGATGTCGTGGGGAAGACTTACTGGATACCTCGCGTATCCTCTTCTGAGGTGGGATCAGTCCCCGCTGTTCAGCTACGTCCCTTTCGGCTTTCTGGTGTTGGCCAACAGTGTTTGCTGGGGGCTCGTGGCGTTTGCGATTGCGAAAGTGGCGCTCGCTCGCTTCGGTCGCAGGCAATAGAAGGACGAGCGACGCGGCTGCGCTGACGTCAGTCGGCGGTAGCGCAGTTACGTGTTAGCTGAAGGCCTTCAGCGCTGCGGCGGTCGTGCGGCGGGCGGCGTCTGCCCAGGCGCTGCAGGCTGCAGCGGCGTGGTCGTCGTCTGAGGCGCGTTCTGATTCGCCGGCGGCGCGGGCGGCACGTCCTGAGGCGCGGGAGCGGTGATGTTGGTATTCGATGCGGGGCCGAGCGGCTCGGCTGGCGTTGTCGGGCCGCGGACGGTGAGGGGCTGATTGATCTCTTCGATGTCCGCCCGGTTGAGTGTGCCGGCGGCCAGGCGAAGTTGGATGACGCTCAGGAGATAATCGTAGCGGCTGCGTGCGTAGTCGGTCTGGCCGCCCACGAGCTTCTGACGCGCATTGAGGACGTCGACTGAGGTGCGGGTACCGACCTCATAGCCGGCCTCGGTCGCCTTCAACGCTGTCTGATCTGACTCGAGCGCTTGCCGGAATGCCTGTATCTGGGCGATTCCGCTGATCACGCCGAGATAGGCGTCACGCGCGGCGCGCTCGGTGGCTCTGGAGTTCTGAACCACCGTCTCCTTGGCGGCAATCCACTGATACTGCGCCTGACGCACTTTCGATTGCGTCCCGCCGCCCGCGAAGATCGGGATAGTGACCTGGAAGCCGAACTGCGTGTCGGTGTTGGTGCTCGGGACGGGGAGCGCGGCGCCCAGGAAGTACTCGTTCTCGATCGTGTCCGAGTGCGTGCGACCCGCAACGAAGTCGATGGTCGGCAAATGGCCGCCGAAGGCGACTTTGACGTTGGCGCGCGCGACGTCGGCCGACAGGCGACTCGCGACGAGCGTCAGATTCTGGTCCAGGGAGGTCTGGACCCACTGATCCTCACTCGCGGGCACCGGATTGCTCAGCTGCATGTTGTCGCCGGGCTTCTCCAGCGTGTCGTACTTCTGGCCGGTGATCTCGGCGAGCTGATCGTTGGCGGTCGCGAGCGCACGCTTGGCTGCGATGACCGCCGCAGCTGCGGTGTCGCGTGCGGCTTTGGCCTCCTCGACGTCGGTGACGGCGATGAGTCCGACCTCGAAGCGCTTGTTGGCTTGATCCAGCTGCCGGGAGATCGCCTCGAGGGAGGCCTGGTTGGCTTCGAGGTTGTCCTCGTCCGTGAGCACGTTGAAGTAGGCCTGCGACACCCGCAGCATCAGATTCTGCTCGGCCGCGTGGTACGTCGCCTCCGCCTCGGCCACCTCGCTCCCGGCCGCCTGGAGGTTCGCCAGCTGCGCCCAGGAGAACACGGTCTGCTGCAGGTTGATGCCGTAGCGCTTCTGCGTCGAGCGAGTCGCGATTCCGATGGTGACGGGCGGCTGGATGTTCGGAGCGAAGAGCAGGCTCGACTGCGTGGCGTCGCTCTTGTCCTTCGTCCAGGAGCCCGTGCCGTTGATCTGGGGCAGCAGGAGGGCCCACGCCTGAGGTCTCGCCTCGCGCTGGGCCAGCCGGTTGGCGTCCGCCGCATGCAGCTGGGGGTCGTTGCGCGTCGCGTCCTCATAGACGTCGATCAGGTTCTTGCCGGAGGCGGCACTGGCCAGCCCGAGCGACAGGAGGACGGATATCGCGACGCGATTCATATCTTTCCCTTTATCTTTCATAAACTTACGTGCAAACGAGCTGTCGTGGGGGCTCAGAATCTGAACTCTGGCGGCCGTGGCGCGTTGATCATCGGATCGATGACTGTCTCGAACAGGCTCGTGGTCGTCCATGCGTCTTCCGAGGTACGCCGGACGAGCCGGGCGTCCATGACAGGACCCTCGCCGACCACGACGAACAAGCGGCCACCGATCTCGAGTTGAGACTGAAACACGTTTTCGTAGACGGGCATCGAGGCGGTCACGGCGATGGCGCCGTAGCGCGTGCGCCCGTCCAGCTGCAAGCCGTTGGCGGTCGTGATTTCAGCGTTGCGAATACCCAAGGACGCGAGGTTCTCGCGGGCAAGGCCCGCCAGCTCCGGGATGATCTCGAACGAATGCACCTGCGCCGCCGCTGCCGCCATGCATGCGGTCACAAAGCCGGACCCTGCGCCAATTTCGAGTGCCCGTTCGGTACCTGTGAGCTCGAGAGCCTGCAGCAGGCGTCCGGCCACGCTAGGACGCAGCATGTGCTGGCCGTGCGGCAGCGGGACTTCCATGTCCGCGAAGGCGAAGACGCGTTGCGCGGGAGGCACAAAATGCTCGCGCGGGATCTGCCGCAGGAGCCCCAGCACGCGCCCGTCGAGCACGTCCCAGGCACGCACCTGCTGCTCGATCATCTGTTCGCGGGCATCGGTGTTCAACATCGTCAACGCGCTCCAGGCTTCGGTCCGATTGGACTTATTGCGACGCAGGGAAATGGCGGACGAAGGTAAGGGTTTTCCACGCGTCTGCCAAGCTGACTTGCGACGAGATATGGTGAAATACGCGCTAAAGTGTGGGTGCGCCTGAGATATGCTGCAGACATCCGCATCCCGGGCACGACAAGACGAACTAAGGTGCCGCAGCGGGGCTCATTCTTCGAGGCCTTGAACTTTTTTTATGTCGATCCTCGGGCTCCTGTGCCTCTTGCTCGCGCTCATCGCGGGCGTGCTGCTCGTGCTCTATATCTTGCAGCGCGGCGCATTGCGAAGCGTGGGGGACTTGTCGCAACAGCTGCAGAAGATCGCGATCGGGGGCCGGCTCGAGGGGCGAGTCGAGTTGCAATCCGAACCTGAAGAGATTTCCGCGCTGGTCACCGCGGTCAATCATCTGCTCACCCGGGCTGCGCCCCGCACGGAAACCAATCCGGGGATGCCGAAGCTGTTCGCGGAGCTTGGCGACCGCATTCACGAGGCCGTGCTGATCCACCGGGACGTCATTCTGTACTCGAACCGACAGTTCGCGAGTTTCGTGGGCGTGGATCGCGTCGAGCTGGTGGGGCGCAAACTCGCCGACCTCGTACCTCCGGAGTACTCGGAGCTCGTCAGCGACAACATCGGCCGCCGCCTGGCCGGAGAGCCCGCCGCCGAGCGATATGAGATCGACATGGTCGGCGTGCAGGGGCAGGTGAGCCGCCTCGAGGTCACGACGGCAAGCGTGGACTACGAGGGCGGCCCGGCCTTGTTGGTAACGGGCGTGGAGATCATTCCGACACAGACCGTCCCGGCCTTGCGTCTGCCGCCGGAACCGCCCGCAACGCCCCCGGCAGAGCCCACCGCGGATGTCGGCTTGCTGGCTCTCAACTCTCTCGCCGAAGCGATCATCACCACCGATGCGCAGGGAAGCATCGTCTACATGAACCCCGCCGCCGAGCGGATGACGGGCAGCGCAGCGGATCAAGCGATCGGCAAGAACCTGGAGGATCTGGTCGGGCTGGTCGATGAGATGGACCGGCGCCTGTTGTCCGATCCGGTGCGGCAGGCGCTCACCAGCGGGGCGCCGGTGAACCTGAGCCGCCGCGCGTTACTCCTGTCGCGCACGAATGGCAGCGAACGCTCCATCGAGCTGTCGGCCTCTCCCATCCGCAACGAAAGCAAGGAGGTCATCGGAGCGGCACTGCTGCTGCACGATGTCACCGAGTTACGCGGCCTTGCGCGCCAGATGTCTTATCAGGCCACGCACGATGCGCTCACGGGCCTCGTCAACCGCCGCGAGTTCGAGCGGCGTCTGGAGGAGGCGACGGAGAGCGGCCACCGCGGCGAGGGCCAGCACGTGCTGTGTTATCTCGACCTCGATCGGTTCAAGGTCGTCAACGACACCAGCGGCCACCTTGCGGGCGACAGCATGTTGCGCGAAGTCGCCAAGGTCCTGCGCGATGCGGTCCGCGACAGCGATACCGTCGCCCGCCTGGGCGGAGACGAGTTTGGCGTGCTCCTCATCGGCTGTCCGTTGGACAAGGCGCGGCAGATTGCCGACGACGTGTGCCGTGCGGTCGGAGACTATCGCTTCGTCTGGAAGGACAAGATATTCAACATCGGCGTCTCTGTCGGCCTCATCGAGATCTCTCGCGAGAGCGGTACGCTGGAGGAATTGCTGGCGGCCGCGGACTCTGCGTGTTACGTCGCCAAGAAGCAGGGCTCGGGGCGCGTCGCCGTCTACTCGGCGCGCGATGAGGCTCTCGCCCGCCACACCGGGGAGATCCAGTGGCTGCAGCGGTTGCAGGGCGCCCTGAAAGAGAATCGCTTCCAGCTCTATCATCAACCGATCGTCCCCGTCTATGGCAACGAGGGGAATGGGCCGGCAATGGAAGTGTTCGTGCGACTGCAGGACGAGCAGGGGCACGAGGTGCCGCCGTCGGAGTTCGTGCGGGCGGCGGAGCGCTACCGGCTCATGAGCCTCGTCGATCGCTGGGTCGTGCAGACGACACTCGCCGCGCTCGGTCGCGGCGCCATCCAGATTCCTCCGAACCGTGGAGTCGCGATCAACATCTCCGGTGAGACGCTCGGGGATCTGCAATTCCTCGAGTTCGTGGTCGAGTGTCTGGACAGCACCGGAGTCGCGCCGGCGCAGATCTGTTTCGAGATCAGTGAGAGCTCCGTCGTGGCCAATCTCGATCACGCACGGCGCTTCGTCGGGGTGCTGCACGGCATGGGATGTCAGTTCGCGCTCGACGATTTCGGCTCGGGCGTCGGCTCGTTCTCCAACCTGAAGAATCTGCCGATGGATTACCTGAAGATCGACGGAACCTTCATGCGCAATCTCGCCGGCGACTCCGTGAACCAAGCCATGGTCGCGGCCATGATCAAGCTTGCCCGCACCCTGAACTTCAAGGTGATCGCCGAGCAGGTCGAGGACGCGGCCGCCCTGGAGGCCGTGCGCAAGATGGGCGTCGACTATGTCCAGGGCTTTGCCGTGGGCCGCCCGCAGCCTCTATCGCTCGCCGCGTAGCGTCACTTTCCCTGGGCCTCGAATTCCAGGGCGACTCCGTTCATGCAGTACCGCAGGCCTGTCGGCGGCGGGCCGTCGGGGAAAACGTGGCCCAGGTGCCCTCCGCAGCGGGAGCAATGGACTTCCGTCCGTCGCATGAAGTGGCTGCGATCCTCCTGCGTGTCCACGGCCCCAGGCAGGGGCTCGTAAAAGCTCGGCCAGCCGCTGCCGCTCTCGAACTTGGTCCCGGAGTCGAACAGCCGCTGCCCGCAGGCAGCGCATTGGAACTGCCCTGAGCGGTGTTCGGCCAGCAGGGGGCTGGTCCCCGCCCTTTCCGTCCCCTGGCCTCGTAGCACGCGGTATTGCTCTGGAGTGAGGTCGTTGCGCCAGTCCGCGTCGGACTTCTGCAGTGTCACGGATTTGTCGTCGGTCATGGAGACGGCTCCAGTGTCAGAGTCAGGGTTGGAGCCGGAAAATGGGGGCTCGCTCGCGGGATGCAATGTCAAGACGCGCGCACACCCTGAGTGTCCGGGCAACACCGTGCCCGTCGCGAATTCGGCTTACCCCTCAAGCACTTCGGATCCAGTCTGGAGGCGGCTGTCGAAATACGGCCACACCGGTCTGCCGTTCTTCACAATTGAGAACGGTGCGCGGCGATCCAAGAAGTGGTATGAAAGACACCCGTTTCGCTTGGCACACAGTCCCATGCAACTCACCCGTTTATGGCGTGAACACATGGCCGCGGGATGTCCCAGAGAGCTGACCGGCGTTGAGATTGCCGGCGCCGATGCCCGTGAGCTGGATGCTGAGATCAACGCGTGCGTGAGCGCGCTGTTGTGTCGCTCCCTAACTGTTGACGGCCGGATCGAGCGACGGCTCACTGACATCAGCACGGCACTCAGCGGTAAGCAGGCTGAGGTTGCCGAGCCCGTCGCCACCTACTGCGCGCGCCTCAATCAACTCGTCAGCGCGGTGCTCTCCGAAACCCGGGGCGGCAGGGCCTAACGGTAGCGCCTGATCCAGCCCGCGGCGCTTGCCGGCCCGCGCCCAATCCCCTTACGTCGCATTCTCGCGACATACTTCCGCAATGCGCGCACGCAATTTGCTACCAAGCCAACCTCAAGTCAGGTCACGCGTTGGATTCCAGCATGCTTGAACTGCAAAGGGAGCCCGAGATGAGTGAGGATCTGCCTCGCGCAGAGGTTCCGCTCAAGGTTCTGGTCGTGGACGATCAGGCAGATTCCGCCGACGCTGTTGCTTTCATGCTGTCGCTGATGGGGCACGAGGTTCATACCGCGTACGGCCCGCGGGAGGCACTAGAGAAGTACCGGGAGGTCCAGCCGTCGGTCATCTTCATGGATATCAGCATGCCGGAACTCAGCGGTCTGGAGGCCGCGGCGCGCATTCGGTCGATGCCTGAGGGCACCTCGACGACAATCATCGCGCTGACGGGGCTCGGGCACGAGCAGGACCGCAGACGCTCACGCGAGGCAAGCATCGATCATCACTTGGTGAAGCCGGCAACGCCGGCGGTCCTGCATCGCCTTCTGAGCGCGATATACCCCGGCTAGGGGCGGCGGGCGGTCTACGGAAGAGCCCGCCCGTGCACACGCAAGCTCCGCTCTACAGTACCGACACCAGCAGCAGAGCGACGATGTTGATGATCTTGATCAGCGGATTGATCGCCGGGCCCGCGGTGTCCTTGTAGGGATCGCCGACCGTGTCGCCCGTGACCGCGGCTTTGTGGGCATCGGAGCCCTTGCCGCCGAAGTTCCCCTCTTCGATGTACTTCTTGGCGTTGTCCCAAGCACCGCCGCCGGTGGTCATGGAGATGGCCACGAACAGGCCGGTGACGATGGTTCCGATCAGCAGTCCGCCGAGCGCCCGGATCCCTGCCCCCGGGCCCATCAGCCAGTTCAACGCGTACAGCAGAACGACCGGCACGAGGATCGGAAGCAGCGAAGGTACGATCATCTCGCGAA
>Ga0207707_10002049_pt1 | contig 18304 bp, 18 predicted proteins | sample KBSC83BmetaG_FD_184336 | JGI IMG/M metagenome (GOLD analysis project Ga0207707, IMG submission 184336) | Corn rhizosphere microbial communities from Kellogg Biological Station, Michigan, USA - KBS C8-3B metaG (SPAdes) (version 2) | ecosystem: Host-associated > Plants > Roots > Rhizosphere ...
TACGCCGGCCCGACGTTCGATGTAGTGGGATCGCGCTACGCCGACTTCGCCAACACTTATCGCGTCGGCGGATATGTGCTTGCGGGACTGCGCGCCGGCTTCCGGGATGGCCGTTGGGAATGGTTCGCCGAGATCGACAACCTGTTCGACCGACGCTATCCGGTGACAGTGGAAGCGCTCAACCGGGCCGGCGCCGATGCTGCCGTGCTGAATCCGGGCGCGCCGCGTTCGCTGTACGCCGGCGTGCGTTTGCACTACTGACCGCGCGCCCCGGCTACAACGTTCGCCCATGTTACGGGCGCTATCATCCGAAAATCGCGGAGCGTTCCATATGACCTACCCATCGCCCATCGCATTGCATCGCCTCGTGCCGCTGCTGTGCCTCGCGTTGTTTCCGCTGGTCGCGACGGCACACGGCGGGCACATGGACATGGCGGACGAACCCGCGCTCGGCGCCGGCGCGGCGTTCGATGCATCCGGACGGCTGTGGCTCGCCAGCGTGCGCGACGGCCACGTCGTGGTGCAGCATTCCGGCGACCTCGGCAAAACTTTCAGCGACCCGGTGCAGGTCAATCCCGTTGCAGAAACCATCTATGCCACGGGCGAGAACCGGCCGAAGATCGCGACGGGACCGGCGGGGCAAATCGACGTGCAATGGACGGAACAACCCGCGCCGGAATGGACGGGATACATACGCTTCGCCCATTCGACCGATGGCGGCCGGCACTTTTCCGCGCCGATCACCGTCAACCACGATCCCGCGAAAGTCACCCGCGGCTTCGACTCGCTGGTCGTCGCCGGCAACGGCGACATCGTGGTCGCATGGATCGACGGGCGCGACGCGGCACAAGCGAAATCGGCCGGCAAGCCTTATGCGGGCTTCGCGTTCTACTACACGTGGTCCGCGGATGGCGGCAAGACCTTCGCACCCGAACGCAAGCTGATGGACCACAGTTGCGAGTGCTGCCGCACTGCGCTGGCGCGCGGACCGGATGGCAAGGTCGCCGCGTTCTTCCGCGGGGTCTACGGCGACAACATCCGCGACCATGCACTTGCCGTGCTGCACACCGACGGCCAGACCAATCATCCGGAGCGCGCCACGTTCAGCAACTGGCGCGTCGCGGCTTGTCCCGACCAGGGTCCCGGCCTCGCGATCGACGCCGATGGCGTGCGCCACGCGGTGTGGTACGAAGCGTCGCACGGACCGGCAATCTGGTACGGCCAGCTCGATCCCGGCCACGCGCCGCGCCACACGTTGAAGCTCGGCGGCCCCGGCGCCAGCCACGCCGATGTCGCGGTGGACGGCAGGAACGTCTGGATTGCATGGAACCAGGTCAGCGCCGAGGGTTATTCGCTGATGCTGCGCGTCTCGCACGACGGCGGCACGCACTTCGACGCGGCGCGTGCGATCGCAAGTTCCAAGGTCGCCGTCGGTTCGCCGCAATGGCTGACGCGCGGCGCACACGCCTACGTGGCGTGGAATACCGCCGACGGTTTCCGTCTCGTTGCTGCGGGAGAGCCGTGATGCGCCGCCTGCTGACGATCCTGCTGCTGACTGTTGCCACCATCGCGTTCGCGGGCCGAATCGCCATCGAGCCACTCGGCCCCGACGATGTCGCAGCCCTGCTGAAGCCGCCCGCACGCGGCGAGCGAATCGTGATGTTGTGGTCGCTAGATTGCGTATATTGCGAACCCAACATGCAGGCATTGGCGAAGTTGCAGCGTGCCCATCCGCGGCATATCCGGCTGGTGACCGTCGCCACCGACAGCATCGCGCAACGCGCGCGCATCGCGGACCGGCTCGAAGCTGCGGGCATGCAGGATTATCCCGCGCGCGCCTACACCGAACCTTCGCCCGCGCGCATCAATTTCCTGATCGATCCGGCTTGGGGCGGCGAACTGCCGCGCACCATCGTGATCCGCGCCGGCGGTTCCCGCACCGCGATCAGCGGCGAACTGACGGAAAAGCAGCTGGCGCAGATCGCGCCGTAGCACGCACGCGCCGGGCTACGCGCCAAACGCGTGCTGGCACCACGCGAACAGCACGCCCGAGAAGCCGATCATCGCGATCAGGCCCAGCGCATTGATCGACAGCAGCCAGCGCATCGCAAGGTCGGACTTGGGCGCCAGCGGCTCGACGCCTTCGGCGGGCGCGTCGAAGTACATCACCTTGACCACGCGCAGGTAGTAGAACAACCCGATGATGGAGCAGATGATCGCGACGATCGCGAGCCACAGCATGCCGCCGTCGATCGCGGACTTCAGCACCAACACCTTGGCGGCGAAACCCCACAGCGGCGGAATGCCGGCCAGCGAGAACATCGAGATCGCCATCATGCCGGCGAACCAGGGCGAACGCCGGTTCAGCCCTTTCAGGTCATCGATCATCTCGCACTCGAAACCCTTGCGCGCCAGCGCCAGGATCACGCCGAACGCGACGGTTTCCATCAACGCGAAGCACACCGCATAGAACAACGCCGACGAGTAGCCTTCCGGCGTGGGGTTGGCCAGCCCCAGGAACACGAAGCCCATGTGCGAAATGGTGGAATACGCCAGCATGCGCTTCAGGTTGGCCTGCGCGATCGCGACCACGTTGCCGATCACCAGCGACAGCGCCGCCATGATCGCCAGCATCATCGTCCAGTCGCCCGCCAGCGGGCCCATGCCCACTTCGAGCAGGCGATAAGCCAACCCGACTGCGGCAAGCTTCGGCACCGCACTGATGTACATCGCGATCGGCGTGGGCGCGCCCTCGTACACGTCGGGCAGCCACATGTGGAACGGCACGGCGCCGAATTCGAAACCGATGCCGACCACCAGGAACACCAGCCCGAGCTGCAGCAGGTGCGGGTGCGGGGTGGTGCCGATCGAGGCAAAGATGGTGTGCAGGTCGAGGCTGCCGGTGGCGCCGTAAATCAGCGACATCCCGAACAGCAGCAGGCCCGAGGCCAGCGCGCCCAGCACGAAGAACTTGATCGCGGCTTCCGACGCCAGCTTTGAATCGCGGTTCAACGCGACCAGCGCGAAGGCAGGCAACGAAAAGAGTTCGAGGCCGAGATACACCGTGATCAGGTTGCCGGCCGACACCAGCAGCATCACGCCCAATACCGAGAACATCGAAAGCGAATAGAACTCGCCCATGAAAAGCTTGCGGTCCTTCAGCCACGGCCGCGCCATCACGAACATCAGGATCGTGGCGATCAGCACGGTCACCTTCAGGATCTCGGCCATGTGATCGCGCACGAACATGCCGCCGAACGCGGTGACGGTTTGCGGCGGCTGGCCATGGATCACCGTGAAGATCGTGACCAGCATGATCAGGATCGCCATCCAGTGGGTGGCGTCGCGCTGGTCGTCCTTGATGAACACGTCGAACAACAGCACCAGGCACGCCGCGGCCGTCAGGAACAGCTCGGGCACTATCACCAACAAGTCGTTGAGCGAAATCATCTGTCTGTTTCCTTTGCGATCATCCCTGATCGCGAAAGTCAAAAGTCGGCATCCATGCCTGCACTTTGGAGAAAGCTTAGATCTTGCTGGTCATCAAGTGGGTCACGAGTTGCGACACCGAGGAATCCATCAGGTGCATCAGTGGCCACGGGTACACGCCCATCGCCAGCACCGCGACCGCGAAAGCAGTCAGCACCCAGGCTTCGCGCGCGTTCATCCTCGGCATCGCGGCGGCTTCCGGCGTGGGCGCGGTGCCCCACACGATGCGCTTGACCAGCCACAACGTGTAGCCGGCGCCGATGATCAATGAATACGCCGCGAAGAACGCGATCCACGGATTCGCGGTGAAGCTGGACAGGATCACCATGAATTCGCCCACGAAACCCGACGTGCCCGGCAGGCCGCAATTGGCCATCGCGAACAGCACCCAGAACGCAGCGAACCACGGCATCACCTTGGCCAGCCCGCCGTAGGCGGCGATCTCGCGCGTGTGCAGGCGGTCGTACATCACGCCGATGCAGGTGAACAACGCGCCCGACACGAAGCCGTGCGAAATCATCTGCACCACCGCGCCTTGCACGCCCAGTTCGGCCATCTGGGTATCGTTCTGGCCGCGCGCCAGCATGTACACGATGAATAGGCCCAGCGTTACGAAGCCCATGTGCGCGATCGACGAATACGCGACCAGCTTCTTCATGTCCGGCTGCACCAGCGCGACATAACCGATGTAGATGATCGCGACGAGACTCAAGACGATGATCAGCCATGCGAAGTGCTGCGAAGCATCGGGCGTGATCGGCAATGAGAAGCGGATGAAGCCGTAGGTGCCGACCTTCAACATGATCGCGGCCAGGATCACCGAGCCGCCGGTCGGCGCCTCGACGTGCGCGTCCGGCAACCAGGTGTGCACCGGCACCATCGGCGTCTTAACCGCGAACGCGATCAGGAACGAGAAAAACAGCCACGCCTGTTCCTTGAAAGTCAGCGGCAGCGCCCACAGCGCCGGCAGATCGAACGTGCCCGCGCGGTGGTACAGGTACAACAAACCGATCAGGAAGAAGATCGACCCGAAGAACGTGTAGATGAAGAACTTCAGCGTCGCGTACACGCGGCGCGGGCCGCCCCAGATGCCGATCAGGAAGAACATCGGGATCAGGATGGCCTCGAAGAACAGATAGAACAGCAGCGCGTCCATCGCGCAGAACACGCCGATCAGCAGGCCTTCCAGCACCAGCATCGCGGCCATGTACTGGTGCACCTTGTCCTTGACCACCTGCCACGCACCGCCGATCACCAGGATCGAGGTGAACGTGGTCAGCACGATCAGCGCGACCGCGATGCCGTCTACGCCAAGGTGGTAGCTGGTGTTGATGCCGGGAATCCAGCGCAGGTTCGCCTGCAGCTGGAAGCCACCGGGACCGATCTGGTACTGCGCCAGCATCACCAGGCTCAACGCGAAGGTGACGACGGTGAACGCCAGCGTCAACCAGCGCGCCACGTGCGGACGCGCGTTGCCCGCCAGCAGCACGAAGATCGCCCCGAGGCACGGAAACCAGATCAGGACGCTGAGGATGGGCCAGGTGGTCATGCGAAGTCCTTGATGATGGACCGGCAATCGCCGAGCGCGAAGCGGTTTCCGACGTCAGCACGCAAGTTCATCGCAACCCCCAAAACCACAGCCCGCCCAGCAGCAGAATCAAACCCACGATCATCGCGAACGCGTAGTGATAGAGAAAACCGGTCTGCAACCGGCGGAACACGCGCGAGCTGCGCTCCACCACCGAGGCCGAACCGTCGATCATCACCCCATCCAGCACCGCGCGATCGCCGCCCTTCCAGAACGCGCGGCCCAGCTTCACGCCGCCGCGCGCGAAAAGGTTGTAGTAAATCTCGTCCACCCAGTACTTGCGGGTGAGCATCTTGAAGATCGGCAGGAACATCCGCGCCGCACGATCGGCGATGGCGGGATTGAACAGGTACACGTAGGTCGCCACCAGGAATCCCGCCACCGCGATCCAGAACGGCGCGCTCAGGAACGCGTGCCAGAACATGGGCACGGTGCCGTGGAATTCCTCGGCCATGTGCGCCAGCACGTCGTGGCCGGGCAGCACCTTGATCGCGCTACCGAACCAGCCGCCGTAGAGCAGCGGCCCGATCGCGACCCAGCCGATCATCACCGACGGGATCGCCAGCAACACCAGCGGCACGGTGATCACCCACGGCGATTCCTTCGGGGTGTGCGCCAGCAAGCCCTGGTGATGATCGTGCGAGTCGTGCGCCCCGTGATCGACCTTGAAGCGCTCCTTGCCGTGGAAGGTCATGTACAAGAGGCGGAAGCTGTACAGCGCCGTCACGAATACGCCCAGCAGTACGCACCAGTACGCGTAGGTCGCGCCGATGATGTGCGACTCACCGACCGCTTCGATGATCTGGTCCTTCGAGAAGAACCCCGAGAACCCAGGTGTGGCCACCAGCGCCAGCGAGCCGATCCACATCGTGATCCAGGTGATCGGCATGTATTTGCGCAGGCCGCCCATGTACCGCATGTCCTGCTCGTGGTGCATCGCCACGATCACCGAGCCCGCGCCGAGGAACAGCAGCGCCTTGAAGAACGCGTGGGTCATCAGGTGGAAGATGCCAGCGGCGTATGCCGACACGCCCAGCGCCACGACCATGTAGCCAAGCTGCGACAACGTCGAATAGGCGATCACGCGCTTGATGTCGTTCTGCACGATGCCGACCAGGCCCATGAAGAACGCGGTGGTCGCACCGACGATCAACACCACCGACAACGCGGTCGTGGACATTTCGTACAGTGGCGACATCCGCGCCACCATGAAGATGCCCGCGGTAACCATGGTCGCCGCATGGATCAGCGCCGAGATAGGGGTCGGACCTTCCATCGAATCCGGCAACCACACGTGCAACGGCACTTGCGCCGACTTGCCGCAGGCACCCACGAACAGCAGCAGGCAGATCACGGTGGCCAGCGACCACGGATGCCCGCCGACGACTTCGATGGTGCGGCCGGTCAGCGTATCGGCGTTCGCGAACACCGTGCCATAGTCGAGCGTGTGGAACGCGTACAGCACGCAGGCGATGCCGAGGATGAAACCGAAGTCGCCGACACGATTCACGAGGAATGCCTTCAGCGCGGCGAAGCTCGCACTTGGACGCTCGAACCAGAATCCGATCAGGAGATACGACACCAGGCCCACCAGTTCCCAGCCGATGAACAACTGCAGGAAGTTGTTCGCCAGAACCAGCATCAGCATCGAGAACGTGAACAACGCGATGTAGGCGAAGAACCGCTGGAACCCCGGATCGTCGCGCATGTAGCCGATCGTGTAGATGTGCACCATCAGCGACACGAAGGTCACCACCACCAGCATCAACGCGGTGAGTCGGTCGACCAGGAAGCCAATGCCGATCGTGAGCTTGCCGACTTCGAGCCAGGTGTAGACATCGGCGTTGAACACCGGCGCCCCGCCCCAGACGAGTTGGTAGAACACCACGCACGACAGCGCGAACGAAATCGCCACCGACACGATCGCGATGCCCGCCGCGCCCGCGCGGCCGACCTGGTTGCGCAACAAGCCCGCAATCAGCGCACCGACCAGCGGCGCGATGGCAAGCACTATCAGGAGGTTCTGGCTGATCACGCTTGCACCTCATGGATCACGGCACTGTCCTGCCGGTTGGCCGCGTCGAGGGAGGCGCGGCGTCGCATGCAACGATGTGGCATCCGGCGTCTCCCTAGTAACGCAGCGAATCGATTTCGTCGACGTTGATCGTGCGACGGTTGCGGAACATCAACACGACGATGGCCAGCCCGATGGCCGATTCGGCCGCCGCCACCGTCAGGATGAAGAACACGAACACCTGTCCCGACGGATTGCCGAGGAAGCGCGAAAACGCGACGAAGTTGGTGTTGACCGCCAGCAGCATCAGCTCGATGCACATCAGCAGCACGATCACGTTCTTGCGGTTGATGAAGATGCCCGCGATCGAGATGCAGAACAGCACCGTCGCGAACACGATGTACCAGGAAAGGGGGATGCTCATGCCTGCGGCTCCTCCCTGGGCTGCGCGGGCTCGGCCGCGACCACCGCTCTCATCTTGACCATGCGCACGCGGCCCGGTGCCCGCACCGCCGATTGCGCGGCCGGATTCTGGCGCTTGGAGAACGTGCGCACGCGCAGCGCCAGCACCACCGCCGCGACCAGGCCGACGGTCAGGATCAACGCCGCCATCTCGAACGGCAGCAGGAAGTGCGTGAACAGCGCCGTGCCCAGCCACTCGATGTTGGAGACGCCCGCGGGGTTCGGGCCGGCGGGAACATCGAATGCCTTGATCCCGATGATGCCCAGCATCTCGACCAGCATGATCACCGCGGCGCCAATGCCGATCGGCAGGTACTTGATGAAACCCTCGCGGATCGGCTCGAACTCGATGTCGAGCATCATCACCACGAACAGGAACAACACCATCACCGCGCCGACGTACACCACCACCAGCGCGAGCGCGAGGAATTCGGCTTCGGCCAGCATCCACATGCAGGCGGCCGAGAAGAACGTCAGCACCAGCGCCAGCACGCCGTGCACGGTGTTCTTCACCGACACCACCGCCAGCGCGGCACCCACCGCGACCGCGGCGAAGGCGATGAAGCAGACCATCTGGAAGATCGAATGATTCATGGCGTTACCTGTACGCCGCGTCTTGCGCGCGATTGGCCGCGATGGACTTCTCGAAACGGTCGCCCATCGCGAGCAGTTGCGGCTTGGTGATGATGTTTTCGCCGCGGCGTTCCATGTGGTACTCCAGGATGTCGGTCAGCACGATCGAATCGACCGGGCAGCTTTCCTCGCAGAAGCCGCAATAAATGCACTTGAACAGGTCGATGTCGTAGCGCGTGGTGCGGCGCTGGCCATCCGACGCGCGCGGCGCGGAATCGATGGTGATCGCGAGCGCCGGGCACACCGCTTCGCACAGCTTGCACGCGATGCAGCGTTCCTCGCCGTTCGGATAGCGGCGCAGCGCGTGCAGGCCACGGAAGCGCACCGACCGCGGGATGGTTTCCATCGGAAACAGCACGGTGTACTTCGGCTTGAAGAGGTACTTCAAGGTCACCCACAATCCGGCTGCGAGTTCCAGCAGCATCAGGCTCTTGAGATAGTCAATCACTCGTTTCATCTCAATGCCCTATCGTCACCACGCCGAAGAAACGGAAAATGCCCGCCACGAAAATCCATGCGATCGAAATCGGAATGAACACCTTCCAGCCCAGCCGCATGATCTGGTCGTAGCGGTAGCGCGGGAAGGTCGCGCGCAGCCACAACAGCGACGTCGCGAACACGAAGAACTTCAGGAACAGCCACCACCAGCCCGGCTGCGAGAACCAGCCGAAGTGCCAGCCCTGGAACGGACTGAGCCAGCCGCCCATGAACAGGATCGAGACCAGGAACGACATCAGGATCATGTTCGCGTATTCGGCCAGGAAGAACAGCGCGAACGCCGACCCCGAATACTCCACGTGGAAGCCCGCCACGATTTCCGATTCGCCCTCGGCCACGTCGAACGGCAGTCGGTTGGTTTCGGCCACGCCGGAAATGTAGAACACCAGGAACATCGGCAGCAGTGGCAGCCAGAACCAGTCGAACAAACCCTTGCCACCGGCCTGCGCCTCGACGATCGCGGTGAAGTTGAGGCTGCCCGCCAGCACCAGCACGGTCACCAGTGCCATGCCGATGCAGATTTCGTAGGAGATCATCTGCGCGGCCGAACGCATCGAACCGAGCAGCGCGTAGCGCGAGTTCGATGCCCAGCCCGCAAGGATGATGCCGTACACGCCCAGCGAACTCATCGCCAGCACGTACAGCACGCCCGCGTTGACGTTCGCCAGCACGAAGCCGCCACCGTTGAACGGGATCACCGCCCACACCGCCAGCGCCGGGATCACCGACAGCAGCGGTGCGGTGAAATACAGGAAGCGATTGGCATTGGTGGGGACGATCACTTCCTTGATCAGCAGCTTCACGACGTCCGCGAACGCCTGCAGCAGTCCGAACGGACCGATCTTGTTCGGCCCCATGCGCACGTGCATCCAGCCGATCACCTTGCGTTCCCACCACACGTACATCGCCACGGCGATGATCACGGGTACCGCAATCGCGATGATCTTGCCGAGCGTCCACCCGAAGATGAGTGCGTCGTTCATGCGGATACCGCCTTGATGGTGAGCACCGCGCCGTGCGGCGGCAGCGAACCGGTCGCGGCATGCCCGGCTTCGATCCAGGCGCAGCCTTTCGGTACCGCGGCATCGACGACCACCGGCAACGTTACGCCATCTACATCGGCCTTGACGCCTTCCAGCAACCCGAGCACCCGCGCGTCATCGGCGCAGATCCGCAATGCCGGCGCACGGTTCAGCGGATGCGCCTGCAAAGCCTTGGCGCGGCGCACCACGGCATCGGTGCGATAGATGCCGACGGTGGCGACACGCGTGAAGCGCCCTTCGATTGGCGTCGACCTCGGGGCAAGCGCGCTCGCCGCCGTGACCATAGTCGGCTTGCCCACGCTATCGGCCACGCCCGCATGCGCGCCGGCAAAGTCCGCGAAATCGAAACCGGCGAAACCCAACTCGCCACCCAGCGCACGCAGCACTTTCCAGCCCGGCCGCGATTCGCCAGCGAGCGTCGAACCCGCCGTAACGGTTTGCACGCTGCCGTCGACGTTCACGTAGGTGCCGTCGATTTCGGGCGGCAGGCCGATCGGCAATACCGCATCGGCCGTACGACGCACCCCTTCGCAAACAAACGCGCCAGCATACACGTAGAACTCCGCGGCTTCGCGCACCTTGTCATAGGCCGCGGGTGCGAACGCGTCCTGCGACCCGGCCTGCCAGGTAACCAGCGCTTTCGGTGCACGCTCCAGGATTCCCTTGGCGCCGCCGTTCGACTGGGCACCGACGCGCGCGAGACCGACGGCATTCGCGCCCGACGGCAATTCATTGAACGCGCTGCCGGTGGCGTTCGCGATGCCGCGCGCCAACGCGCGCAGCCAGGACGCCTGCGGATGCTGCGTGGCGGCGTCGCCCAGGATCACCACCGAGGACGCCGCATCACGCAATGCCGCGATCCACTTGTGGGCCTCTTCGTGGTCGTCGGCGCCAGCGATCGCGGCGGCCAGCGCGCGGTCGTCGCTCTGCACGCCCGCGGCCTTCGCGGTGCACAGCATCGCGTCGACGAAATCCTGCGGCGCGAACACCTTTTCGCCCGCGAGCGGGAAGTTGTAGTCGAAGTGCACGGGGTTGATCGCGTAGATCTTTGCGCCATGCACCTCGGAAATGTCGTAGTGCGCCGGATTCGATGCCGGATGCCTCGACGCGTCGTGGCGGCTGGCGTGGCGCAGCCGGTGGGCGAGGAGCGGCATTTCGTGGCGTGGATTGCTGCCGATGATCAGCGCCGCCGACACGTTGGCGACATCCGCGACCGGCATCTCGAACGTCGTGCCGGATGGACCACCGTCGCTGAAATCCTGCACGCGCAGGCGGTGGTCGATGCGATCGCTGCCCAGGCCGCGCAACAGTTGCGCCAGCAGGGCGCCTTCTTCGCACGACGTCATCGGGGCAACCAGCGCACCGACATCGCCGCCGGCCTTCTTCAAGCCATCCGCGACAAAAGCAATCGCTTCGTCCCAATCGACCTGGACCAGTTCCCCACCCTTGCGGATCATCGGACGCTGCGCACGGTCTTCCGCGTACAGGCCCTGGTGGCTGTAGCGGTCGCGATCGGCCAGCCAGCATTCGTTGATGGCTTCGTTATCGCGCGGCACCGCACGCAGCACCTGGCCGCGCTTGGTGTGCAGCCACAGGTTGGAACCGAGCGCGTCGTGGTAACCGATCGACGGCTTGGCGATCAATTCCCACGCGCGCGCCTTGAACTGGAACACCTTGTCGGTGAGCGCGCCAACCGGGCACACGTCGATCACGTTGCCGGAAAGTTCGGATTCGATGGTACGGCCGATGTAGGTGCCGATCACGTGGCGGTCGCCGCGGCTCATGTCGCCGAGTTCGTACGTGCCGGCGATCTCGCCCACGAAACGCACGCAGCGCGTGCAATGGATGCAGCGGGTCATCTCGGTCGCGACCAGCGGCCCGATGTTCTCGTCGGTGACGGTACGCTTGCGCTCGGTGAAGCGCGTCACCGAACGGCCGTAGCCCATCGACACGTCCTGCAATTCGCATTCGCCGCCCTGGTCGCAGATCGGGCAATCCAGCGGATGGTTGATCAGCAGGAATTCCATGGTGTTGCGCTGCCACTTCATCGCATTGGGCGAGCGCGTGAACACCTTCATGCCCGCCGCGACCGGCGTCGCGCACGCGGGCTGCGGCTTCGGAATCAGCTTGCCGCCCATCTCGACTTCCACCATGCACTGGCGGCAGTTGGCCGCGATCGGCAATTTCTCGTGGTAGCAGAAGCGCGGCACCGGAATCTTCGCGGCGTCGGTGGCCTGGATGATCGTCGAACCCTTCGGCGCGCTGACCGGATGGCCGTCGACTTCGAATTCCACCATCTCGACCGGCGGCTTGGTGTCTTTGGGTTGCGCGCTCATGCGGCCACCTTGATTTGGTCGTCCACCATCGATCGGCCGTTCTTGCAGTAATACTCGAACTCATCCCAGAAATTCGCGAGGAAGGCTTGCACGGGCCACGCGGCGGCTTCGCCGAACGCGCAGATGGTGTGGCCTTCGATCTGGCCCGCGATGGCCTTCAGGCGATGCAGGTCTTCCGGCGTGCCGCCGCCCGCGACGATGCGGGAAAGCACGCGGTGCATCCAGCCCGTGCCTTCGCGGCATGGGGTGCACTGGCCACACGATTCCATGTGGTAGAAACGCGAAATGCGCTCGCACGCGCGCACCATGCAGGTGGTTTCGTCCATCACGATCACCGCGCCCGAACCCAGGCCCGAACCCGCGCTGCGGATCGAGTCGTAGTCCATGGTGCATTCCATCATCTTGTCGGCCTTCAGGATCTTCATCGAAGAGCCGCCCGGGATCACGGCCTTCAGCTTGTGGCCGTTGCGCACGCCGCCCGCCAATTGGAGCAACTCCGCGAACGGTGTCCCGAGGCGGATTTCATAATTGCCCGGTTTGTTGACGTGGCCCGACACGGAAAAGATTTTCGGGCCGCCGTTGTTGGGCTTGCCGAGATTCAGGAACCAGTCGGCGCCCTGCCGCAGGATCGCCGGCACCGACGCGTAGGTTTCGGTGTTGTTGATGGTGCTGGGCCGGCCGTACAAGCCAAAGTTCGCGGGGAACGGTGGCTTGTAGCGCGGCCAGCCTTTCTTGCCTTCCAGTGATTCCATCAGCGCGGTTTCTTCGCCGCAGATGTAGGCGCCCGCGCCGAGTGCGTTGTGGATCGTGACGTCGATGCCGGTGCCGCGGATGTTCGTTCCCAGCAACCCGGCCGCTTCCGCTTCGTGCAGCGCCTGTTCGATGTGTTCGAAAGGTTCGTGGTGGAATTCACCACGCAGATAGTTGTACGCGACCGTCGAACCCGTCGCGTAGCAGGCGATCGCCATGCCTTCCAGCACCGCGTGCGGATTGAAGCGCAGGATGTCGCGGTCCTTGCAGGTGCCGGGCTCGGATTCGTCCGAATTGCACAGGATGTATTTCTGTCCCGGCGCGTTGCGCGGCATGAACGACCATTTCATGCCGGTCGGGAAGCCCGCGCCACCACGGCCGCGCAGCGAGCTTTTCTTCAGCTCGTCCACGATCGCGGCCGGATCGGTCTTTTCGGCCAGTATCTTCTCCCACGCCTGCCAGCCACCCATCTGGCGGTAGCTGTCGATCGACCACGGCGTGTCGAAATGCAGCGTGGTGTAGACGACCTGGTGTTCCTTGGGTGCGGGACCGTATGCCATATCTGTTCGCTTTTGTTTTTGTAGGAGCGCCCTGCGCGCGATGGATCGCCGGCAGGCCGGCTCCTACAACGTCATTTCAACCCATCCAGAATTTCATCGAGCTTCTCGGGCGTGAGTTTCTCGTGGTAATGGCCGTCGACCACCATCACCGGCGCCCCGCAACACGCGGCCAAGCACTCCTCTTCCTTCTTGAGGTAGACGCGGCCGTCGGCGGTGCTCTCGCCCAGCTTCACGCCCAACTTCTTTTCGCAGTGCTGCACGATGCCGTCGGCGCCATTGAGCCAGCAGGAAATGTTGGTACACACCGCGACGTTGTGGCGCCCGACCGGTTCGGTCTCGAACATCGAATAGAACGTCGCCACCTCGTAGGCCCAGACCGGCTGCAAGTCGAGGTACTTCGCGGTCGCCGCGATCAGTTCGTCCGTGAGGTGGCCCTGGTTCTGTTCCTGCGCCGCCATCAGCCCCTGGATCAGGGCCGAGCGTTTGCGGTCGGGCGGAAACTTCGCGGCCCAATGGTCGATGTGCGCGCGCGTTTCGGCGGCCAGCACCTGCATCGGGTCGACATCCTTGACCTTGTCGAAATTGCCGGTGGCCTTCATCGATCGATCTCCCCGAACACCAGGTCGTAGGTGCCGATCATCGCCACCACGTCCGGCAACATGTGCCCGGCGGTGATCTCGTTGATCGACGACAGGTGCGCGAAACCGGGCGCGCGCAGGTGCACGCGGAACGGTTTGTTGGCGCCATCGGAAACGAGATAGCAGCCGAACTCGCCCTTGGGCGCCTCGACCGCCGCGTAGGTTTCGCCGGCCGGCACGCTGTAGCCTTCGGTGAACAACTTGAACCAGTGGATCAACGCTTCCATCGATTCCTTCATGTCCTCGCGCTTGGGCGGCGCGACCTTGTAGTTTTCGATGATCACCGGGCCTGGATTCTTCTTCAGCCAGTCCACGCACTGGCGGATGATCAAAGCTGACTGGCGCATCTCGGCCACGCGCACGAGGTAGCGGTCGTAGCAATCGCCGCGGGTGCCGACCGGAATGTCGAAATCGACCTCGGCGTATTTCGCGTAGGGCTGCTTCTTGCGCAAGTCCCATTCGATGCCGGACGCGCGCAGCATCGGCCCGGTCATGCCGAGCGCGTACGCCCGCTCGGGGCTGACGATGCCGATGTCGACGGTGCGCTGCTTCCAGATGCGATTGTCGGTGAGCAGTTCCTCGTACTCATCGACCTTGTGCGGGAAGTCGGCGCTGAAGGCATCCAGGAAATCCAGCACCGAACCTTCGCGCCATGCATTCATGCGCTTGAGGTCCTTGCCTTTGTGCCACGGCGATTCCTTGTACTGGATCATCTTGCCGGGCAGGTCGCGGTACACGCCGCCGGGACGGTAGTAGGTGGCGTGCATGCGCGTGCCCGACACCGCCTCGTACACATCCATCAGTTCCTCGCGTTCGCGGAACGCGTACAGCATCACCGCCATCGCGCCGAGGTCGAGCGCGTTGGAACCGATCCACATCAGGTGATTGAGGATGCGGGTGACCTCGTCGAACATCGTGCGGATCCACAGTGCGCGCTCGGGCGGCTGGACGCCCAGCAACTGTTCGATCGCGCGCACGTAGGCGTGCTCGTTGCACATCATCGACACGTAGTCGAGGCGATCCATGTAGCCGATCGAATGGTTGAACGGCTTGGATTCGGCCAGTTTTTCGGTGGCGCGATGCAGCAGCCCGATGTGCGGATCGATCCGGATGATGGTTTCGCCTTCCATTTCCATCACCAGACGCAGCACGCCGTGCGCGGCTGGATGCTGCGGGCCGAAGTTCATCGTGTAGCTGCGGATTTCGCCGGCTTCGTCGCCGATGGTTTCGGCCATCTCAGTTGTCCTTCCAGTCGTCGGCGGCTTCACCACGCGATGTCGGCCAGCGCGAATCCTCGCGTACCACGCGTGCCACGGTCACCCGCGGCGTCACCGAGGTGACCGGTTCGTACACCACGCGCCGTGATTCGGGGTCGTAGCGCACTTCGACATTGCCGATCAGCGGAAAATCCTTGCGGAAGGGATGGCCGACGAAACCGTAGTCGCTGAGGATGCGGCGAAGATCCGGGTGGCCTTCGTAGACGATCCCGTACAGGTCGAACGATTCGCGTTCGTACCAGTTGGCGGACGACCAGATTCCGGTGAGCGTCGGCACCACCGGCAACGTGTCTTCGGACGCGAAGCTGCGCACGCGCAGGCGGATGTTGTGTTCGTACGAAAGCAGGTGCACCACCGAAGCGAAGCGACGCAGGAATTGCGGATTCCGCGGCCGGTTGTCCCAGTCGAAGCGGCCTTGCACGTTGTCGCCCTGCACGCCTCGGCCGAAGCCCTGCCTCGTTGCAGTCTGCGACGTTACCCACTCGTCCTCGCCGAACGAAAGGAAATCGACGCCGCACAGGTCGGTCAACTGCACGAAGCGGAAATCCGCCTCGTCGCGCAGCGCGGTGCAGACTTCGACCAGATGCGCGGGCGGCACCTCGATCGTCGCCTGCCCGACCGAAACCGCGGCATTGTCGATGCGGTCGCCGAAACGCGCATGCAGGCGTTCAACCAGTTGTTCGGGTGTGGTCTGGGCCATGGCGGTCAACGCGCGATGGTGTTGGTGCGACGGATCTTCTTCTGCAATTGCAGAATCCCGTAAATCAACGCCTCGGCGGTGGGCGGACAACCCGGCACGTACACGTCCACCGGCACGATGCGGTCGCAGCCGCGCACTACCGAATACGAATAGTGGTAATAGCCGCCGCCGTTGGCGCAACTGCCCATCGAGATCACCCATTTCGGATCGGGCATCTGGTCGTAGACCTTGCGCAGTGCCGGCGCCATCTTGTTGACCAGCGTGCCGGCGACGATCATCACGTCGCTCTGGCGCGGTGACGGGCGGAAGATCACGCCGTAACGATCGAGGTCCAGCCGCGACATGCCCGCGTGCATCATCTCGACCGCGCAACAGGCAAGCCCGAACGTCATCGGCCACATCGAACCGGTGCGCGCCCAGTTGAACAGCGCGTCCACCGTGGTGACGCCGAAACCACGCTGCACGACCGGGTTGTCGGCCTCCGGGCGCAGGATGTCGTCCACCTTCCCGATCGGCACCGGGTTGTGCATCGACTTGTCGATGGCTTGGATCAGTCCCATTCCAATGCACCCTTTTTCCAGACGTAGACGTACCCGACCACCAGCAGCAGCAGGAACGTGAACATTTCGATCAGCGCGACGATGCCGATCTTCGAAAACACCGTCGCCCAGGGAAACAGGAACGCGATTTCGAGATCGAACAGGATGAACAGGATCGCGATGAGGTAATAGCGCACGTCGAACTTCATGCGCGTGCCCTCGAACGCTTCGAAGCCGCACTCGTAGGGCGAGTACTTCTCGGCGCTCGGGCGGCGCGGCCCGGCCAGCCAGCCGACCACGATCAGGGCGACGCCGATGCCGCCGGCGACGATCAGGAACAGCAGGATGGGCCAGTACCCGTTGAGCATTCGATTCCGTCCGCGTTAGCTACGGGATTTTCGCATGCACCGGCGCGTGTAGCAATCCGCACGCAGACAATCGCGAATGGATCGCATCGCGCAACGCGCCCCGATCATCGCGCTCCACAAACGAAAAACGCGCGATGCGAATGTTCGCTTGTCGCGCGTTTGTCGATTGGTGCCCAAGGGGGGCAACGCGGGTTTGTCTCATTCCCTTGTGTGGTGCGGGTTCCAGCCGTGGGGGTAGAAATTGTCCCCCCACTCCAACCCCCAAAACGCGGGTTCCGGTACGCGAACCCGTCACCATGCAACCGCCCATCCTGCCAGTGCGCGCGCTGGTGAGCAACTTTGCCGGGTCTCTTTGGGCGACTCGAACTCAGGCGGACATGCGCGCTTCGCGTGCCTGCACACGTGCGGTGATCCATGCTTCGATCTCTGACCGCAGCCAGCCCACGGCGCAACCGCTCAGGGGGATCGCTTGGGGGAATGTGCCGGCCTTCATCATGCGGTACACGGTCGCTCGCGCCAAGCCTACGGCGCGGGTCACTTCCGCCATGCGCAAGATTGCATCGCGGGTCGTGGTGTTGCTGTCCATGGTGCTCCTCTGAATTGTTGACGCGCACACTCCCCCGCACGGCGCGCTTTCGCGGGCCGCGTGTGGTGTGTGTCGTGGTGTGGTGTGTGGCGCGCTAGGTGGCGCGCGGGTGAAGTGTTTGGAATGGTTCCAGCGTCGGAACAAACCCGGTTCCGCAACAGCCCCCTATCGTCTCGCCGGTGTGTTCTACTCCCTCTCGCGGGCTACTCCGCAACACGAGGGAATCCAAAAATGCAAATTGAATACGCGGCTGTCGGTAACGGATCGGTGAAGGTTGGCAACTGGCAAGTTATGTCCACAACGGAACGCCTGTTGCCACGCGAGGTTGCCCCGGTGCTGGAACGCTCACGCTACGCGATCGACTCCGAACGCTTCACGTGCTGGAAGCTCGCGGCCTTCGGCCGGCGGCTCATTGTTGAACTGGTGCGGCAGGTTCGCTGAACGCTTCGCGGTAAAGCTCGTCGGCGGTTTCGTCGGCAATGAACTCAGCAGACACGATGCAACCGGCGGCGGCCTTGGCGTACACCTTGGCCGTTCGCTGGTTCACCTTGTCGCGCAGCTTGGCGGCCTTTTCCTTCGCCCCCCATGCCTGCATCCCGTACACGTCCAGCGCGGCGGTGATGCGTTCCCATCGGCTCGCCTCTGCGGCTTCCCTCAGCAGTGCGCGCAACTTCCGCGTGTCATCCTGCGCGGCTTTCCGTGCACGTTGCTCGGGTGTCGTGCGTGTCTTGTGACGTTCGCGCAACTCGCGGGCGTGCAGATAGCGGGCAATGTCCGCGTCAAACGCTGCGGCGGTCTCTGCGGCTTCCTCTGGTGTCTGCCG
>Ga0207707_10002051_pt1 | contig 18286 bp, 16 predicted proteins | sample KBSC83BmetaG_FD_184336 | JGI IMG/M metagenome (GOLD analysis project Ga0207707, IMG submission 184336) | Corn rhizosphere microbial communities from Kellogg Biological Station, Michigan, USA - KBS C8-3B metaG (SPAdes) (version 2) | ecosystem: Host-associated > Plants > Roots > Rhizosphere ...
GGCTTCGCAGGCCGCACGGAGACCCCGCAGGTCATGAGCGCCTCCCCGCTCGAGCGCATCGCACCGGCCCTGGCCGCCCTGGCCGGGGAGGGCGCGGCGCGTGCCGCGCAGCCGGCGGGGGCGACGCGCAGCAGCTTCCGCCCCTTCCTCGGGGTGCTGACCGCGTTCTGGATCTACGTGGCGATCTCGAACGTCATGTACGCGAACAACATGCAGGCGAGCCTGTCGCTCATGAAGGTCGAGCACGTGTTCGCGGCCTGGGATGCGCGCCTGCTGCAGCACCTACTGCTGTATCCGCTGTTCGTGCTGTGCATGTGGGGCTCGCTGCGCATCGGCTGGCAGCGGCCCTGGCGGGCGGTGCCGCTGCAGCTGGCGTGCGCGCTCGGTTTCGCGGTGCTGGCCTCCCCGGCGCTGGCGCTCGGCGAGCTGCTCACCAGCAGCTGGTACGGCTTCACCGATCACTCCATGCACAAGGAGTGGGGCGGCTGGTCCGACTTCTATGCCGGTCCGGAGATCCCCACCTGGATCGCGAGCGCCACCACGTTCCTGGTGACCTACGCCTTCGGGCTGGCGCTCGTCATGGGCTTCGCCTTTTATCAGCGCCTGCGTGACTCGCAGCTGCGCTCCGCCGCCCTCGAGCGCGCGCTCACCCAGGCGCACCTCACGGCGCTGCGCATGCAGCTCTCGCCGCACACCCTCTTCAACCTGCTGCACACCATCCGCGGCCAGATCACCTGGGACCCGCCGGCGGCGCAGGCGATGGTGGTGCAGCTCGGCGACCTGCTGCGGCGGCTGCTGACCGCGGGCGAGCAGGAATTCACCCGCCTCAAGGATGAGCTGCAGTTCGTGACGCTGTACCTCGAGCTGCAGGAGAAGCGCTTCGCCGACCGGCTCACCATCCGCGTGCCGCGGCGCGAGGACCTGGCGCCCGCCTGGGTGCCGAGCCTGATCCTACAGCCGCTGGTGGAAAATGCCGTGGTGCACGGGCTGGCCGGCCACGAGGGCCCGGTCACCATCCGCGTCGAGACGTACGCGAGCGATGAGCGCCTGGTGCTGCGCGTGCTCAACACCATCGCCCCCGGCAAGGCGGTCGGCGGCATGGGCATCGGCCTGTCCAACGTGCGCGAGCGGCTCGAGGTGCAGTTCGGCACGCGCGCCAGCTTCAGCGCCGCACCCGCCGACGACAACCTGTGGCTGGCCGAGATCCACATGCCGCTGCTGCGCGACGGCCCGGGGGGGCGCGCGCGCAGCGCCGACGGACCGGCGGACTGATGGACGTCATCATCGTCGACGACGAGCCGGCGGCACGACGCACGGTGCGCGAGTGCTGCGAGCGCGAGCCCGACCTCAAGGTAGTCGGGGAGTACGGCGACCCGGGCGCCGCCCTCGAGGCGATCCGGCGCCAGCCGCCCCAGCTGCTGTTCCTCGACATCCAGATGGACTCGATGACCGGCATGGCGCTGGCGCGCGCGCTCGACCCGGAGACCCTGCCGCTGATCGTGTTCGTCACCGCCTACGACCACTACGCGCTCGAGGCGTTCGAGGTGAGCGCGGTCGACTACCTGCTCAAGCCCTTCGACGATGCGCGCTTCAAGGCCACCGTGGCGCGCGTGCGCCGCCGCCACGACTCGGCCGGCGGCTTCGACCGCCGCGGCGCGCTGGCGGCGCTCCTGGAGCAGCTGGAGCGCGGTGCGCAGGCGCGCAGCGACGCCCAGCCGCGCGTGCTGGCGGAAGCCGGCAGCCGCATGCACATGCTGGACGTGGCGCAGGTCGAGGTGGTGGAGGCGGACCGCAACTACGTGCGCCTCACCATCGGGCGTGACAGCTTCCATGCCCGCAGCACGCTGCAGCAGGCGGAGAAATCCTTTCAGAGCCAGCCGATGCTGCGCATCAGCCGCTCGTGCCTGGTGAACATGCGCCACGTGCGCGAGATCAGCCGCACCCCGCGCGGCGATTTCATCCTGGTGGCCGCCGGCGGCACCACCGTGACCAGCAGCGAAGGCTACCGCGAGCCGGTACGCCAGTACCTCGAGCGCCTGAAACTCGCTCCGGCTTAAGGCCGTGCGGTAAAGTCCGGCGCGGGTCCGCCGCACACCGGATGGAAGCGCCTTGAGCCACACCGCCCCGAGCCCGCGCGCCGCGCGCGTGACGCTGGCCGTCCTCACGGCGATCAACCTGCTCAACTACCTCGACCGCTACGTCGTGCCGCCGATCGCGCCGGACCTCAAGAGCGCCATGGCGCTGTCGGACGCGCAGCTCGGCTGGCTGGTGCCGGCGTTCATGATCGTCTACACGCTCACCGCGCCGGTGTTCGGCGCCTGGGGCGACCGCGGCTCGCGCACCCGGCCGATCGCCATCGGCATCTTCATCTGGAGTCTCGCCACCGTGCTGTCGGGGCTGGCGCACAGCTACCCGCAGCTGCTCGCCGGCCGCGCGCTGGTCGGCATCGGCGAGGCCGCCTACGTGGCCATCGCGCCGGCGCTGCTCGCCGACTGCTTCCCGGCCGCCAGCCGCGGCCGCGTCTACGCGGTCCTCAACATGGCGATCCCGGTCGGCTCGGCACTCGGCTACGTGCTCGGCGGGCTCATCGGCCAGCATCTCGGCTGGCGCGCCGCCTTCCTCATCGCCGGCGCTCCCGGGATGCTGCTCGCCTTCGCGGTGCTGTGGCTGCCGGATCCGCCGCGCGGCTCGCAGGACGAGGCGGCGGCCGCCCCCGCCGCGGCGCGCGCGGCGGGCCCGCTCGCGGTCTACCTCGCCCTGATGCGCCGCTCGCCCTACGGCGTGATCGTGCTCGGCTACGCCGCCTACACCTTCGCCCTCGGCGGACTGGCGTTCTGGATGCCGAGCTTCCTCGAGCGCGTGCGCGGGGTGGCGCCGGCCGAGGCCACCACCGGCTTCGGCGCCATCGTCATCGTCACCGGGTTCGTGGGTACGTTCATCGGCGGGTGGCTGTCGGACTACTTCCTCAAGTACTCGCGCCAGGCGTACCTGTGGGTGTCCGGGGTGGCGACGCTCCTGGCAGCGCCGTTCGCGCTGCTGGCGCTCACCGCTCCGGCACCGGCGCTGTACTACCCCGGGATCGTGCTGGCGGAGCTGCTGCTCTTCATGTCGACCGGCCCGATCAACGCCGCCATCGTCAACACGGTGTCGGCGCGCGAGCGCGCCTCCGCCATCGCCCTCAGCATGTTCGCCATCCACCTCCTCGGCGACGTGCCCTCGCCGGCGCTCATCGGCCATCTGTCCGACTCCTCCGGCCTCGGCCATGCGGTGCTGATCGTGCCGGTGGCGATCGCCATCGGCGGCGCGGTGTGGCTCGCGGCCGCGCGCCTGGGCGCGCGGGCGCCGCCCGCCGCGGGCGCATGAGACGGCCCGCCCGCGCGGCGGCGGCGCGGTTCGGCTTCGACGCCACGCGCGCGCCGGGGATGCGGCCGCTGCGGGTGCGGCCACGCGCCGAGCTCGACGCCACCCTGGCGGCGGCGCTGGCCGCCGGCGACGGTGCGGCCGGTGCGCACTGCATCCACGAGCTGTGGATGCGCGGCGAGTTCGGCGCGCGCATCGAGGCAGGACTCGCGGCGCTGTGGCGCCAGGCAGCGCCCTCCATCCCGGAGTGGCTGCCGATGCGCCACATCGAATGGCTGGCGCAGGCCTACGAGGTGGCGGGGGGGTTTGCGGCGACCCGCTCCGGGCGCAGCAACGTGTACCTGGTACTGCTCGACTTCGCCGAGCGGCGCCGGGGACCGCACGGGGTGTACGTCGGCATGAGCCACTACCCGCCGGCGCTGCGCTTCGAGCAGCACAAGGCGGGCATCCACGCCGCGGGCAGCGTGCTCAAGCGCGGGCTGGAGCCGCTCACCGGGCCGGTGCTGCACCTGCAGCACATCGCGCGCGCCGAGGCGGCACGCATCGAGGTGCAGCTCGCCGCGGCCCTCGGCGATGCCGGCATCCTGGTCGAGGGCGGGCACTGAGCGGGGGTGCCGTCAGCGTGCGACGAAGGCGCGCTCGATGACGTAGTCGCCCGGTGCGCCGATGTGCGCCGAGATCTCGAAGCCGCGCGCATCGAGCAGCGCGCAGGTGTCGGCGAGCATGGCCGGGCTACCGCAGACCATGACCCGGTCCGCGTCCGGAGCGAGCGGCGGCAGGCCGAGGTCGCGCGCCAGGCGCCCGGACTCGATGAGGGCGGTGAGCCGGCCGCGGTTGACATGCGGCTCGCGCGTCACGGCGACGTAGTAGCGCAGCTGCGCCCGCACCAGCTCGCCCAGGATCTCGTGCCGGCGCAGGGCGTCGATCTGGTGGCGCAGCACCGCGCTCTCGCGTGCCCAGCGTACCCCGTGCACCAGCACGATCTCGGCGAAGCGCGCGTAGGCTTCCGGGTCCTTGATGAGGCTCATGAAGGGCGCGGCGCCGGTGCCGGTGGCGATGAGGTACAGCCGCCGCCCCGGACGCAGGTCGGACAGCAGCAGGGTGCCGGTCGGCTTGGCGCTCACCAGTACCTCATCGCCGGCGTGCACGTGTTGCAGGCGCGAGGTGAGCGGCCCGTCCGGGACCTTGATGCTGAGGAACTCGAGGTGCTCCTCGTGATTGGCGCTGGCGATGCTGTAGGCACGCAGCAGCGGCCGCCCGCCGAGCGGCAGGCCGAGCATGACGAACTGGCCGTTCTCGAAGCGCAGGCCGGCCGAGCGCGTGGTGCTGAAGGTGAACTGCGTGTCCGTCCAGTGCCGTACTGCGAGCACGCGCTCGCTGAGCAATGCCGCCACGGCTGATCCCTGTGTGACTGTCCCGAGACGGCATGCTAGCCGCCCCGGGTGCCGGCGAAGGTTGTTTCGGGTCATGGGCTCAGAAGCCCCCGTTATGAGGTGCGCGCGGCGGCGCTTGAGTTAGACTCGTTACGTCTGGGGGTACACATGCCAGGTCCCAACGCCGCCGCGCGCGCTGCGCGCGCCGGGCTGTGCCTCGCGGCACTGGCGCTCGCTGCAGCGTCAGCGCCGGGCCGCCAGTTCGAGAACCTCGCCCTCGCCGCCGGTGCGCGCGTCGGCGTGGTCAACCTGCTCGATCCCGCGGTGACGCATTTCCACGCCGCCCGCCAGCTGCAGGACAGCTTCCTCAAGACCTACACCCTCGATTGGCCGGTGGCCGCGATGCTCATGGCGGCGCTCAGCGAGCGGCTGCGGCAGCAGGGGCTGAGTGCCGTGGCACTGGAGGCCGGCGAGGATCTGCGCCGCGCCCGCGAGGACTGCTTTCTCAACGCCTCGCTGGTGAAGTCCGTGCCGAAGGACTGTGCGCGGCTGTATGCGCAGCTGGCGAGCGACCAGCACGTCGATGCGCTCATCGTGCTCGGCCCGGGGCTCAACAACGGCGATCACGCCGGCGACACACGCCACCGCGACCTGCCCGAGTACCTGCGCGGCTGGTGCTTCGTGAGCGGCGTCGGCGGCGCGGCCGAGGCGCCGACCCTGCTGAACCTGAGCGAGCTGCTGCTGATCGGCGTGAGCCCCAAGGGGGCGCAGCTGGCGGCGCGCCAGTGGGGCGGTAACGGCCACAGCTGGACCGGCTACCGCGCGCCGGCGGATCTGAAGGCGATCCCGGACGCGCAGCTCGAGGAGCTGAAGCCGCTGTACGGCGCCATGCTCAAGGAGCAGGCCGAGGCGCTGCTGACCCACCTCGCGGTGGTGCGCTAGGAGGGCAGGGTCGCGTGCCGCAGCGCCCAGGCGCACACCACGACGCTCACCACGCCGACCGCGAAGTACAGTCCCGCGTACAGCCGCTCGCGGCGCTCCAGCGCCGCGGCGCTCATGGGCGCGATCAGGAAGGGCTCGCCGTCGCTCGGCTGCGCGATGACGCTGACGCGCTCGATCGGCGCGGCGAGCGTCTCGGCCTGTGACTCGCGCGCCGCGGCCGCGCGCGCCGCGTCCCACTCGGCGCCGTCGAGGCGCCCGTCGTGGTTGGTGTCGAAGCGCGCCAGCAACGCGCCCTGGTTCTCCTTCCAGCTGCGCAGTCGTGCCGCGGTCGCGGCGGCCACGTCGCCGGTCTCGGAGTGCGAGCACAGCTCGCCCATGACGCAGACCTCGGCGCCGACCCCGAGCAGGCGCTCGGTATAGCGCCAGGCGCCGAAGTGCAGCAGCGGCGTGCACTCGGGTGGTGGCGCGCTCGGCCGCGACTCGGAGCCGTACCAGACGTTGTGCACCGTGGGGGTGACTTCCGCCGACACCGGGCCGACGAGACAGCTGTTGCCGTCGGCGTCCACCAGCGCGAACGGCGCGACGCTCGCGCCGCTCTCGACGGTGTGCCAGCGGGTGTTGCCGCGCGAGTCGCGCTGCTGCTCGGCGACCTCGTACGCCCACCACACGCACGGCCGCGCGGACAGCGGCGCGGCGCTGGCGGCCGGGCCCGCCGGCAGGACGCGGCCGGTGACCTTGACGTAGCCCTGCGCCGCCGAGCGCAGGCGCGCCAGCGGCGTATCGGCGACCATGCGGTCGCGGCGCAGTCGCACGAGGAAGCGGTACAGCGCCAGCAGCGCCAGCGCGCCCGCGACCAGGGCGATCAGGGGGTAGGGCGGGGGATGGGCGCTGCGCAGCGGATACACCCGCACCCTGCCTCAGCCGGAGAACGCGGCCTTGAGGTCGACGTCCGCCTTGTCGTCCGCCTGGAACTGCAGCAGCTGCGCCGGCGGGAAGCTGCCGAGGCGCGCGACCAGCATGTCGGGGAAGGCGTCGATGCGCACGTTGTTGGTATTGACCGCCTCGTTGTACACCTCGCGCCGGTCGGCGATGGCGGTCTCCAGGCCGCTGATGCGCTGCTGCAGATGGCGGAACGGCTCGCTCGCCTTCAGCTCCGGGTACTGCTCGGCGACGGCATACAGGCCGCCGAGGCCGGCGCGCAGCTCGCGCTCGGCGCCGCCGAGCGAGCTCATGCTACCGGAGCTGCGGGCCGCCTCGACCCCGGCGCGGGCGCGCATGACGCGCTCGAGGGTGCCGGACTCGTACTGCATGTACTGCTTGCAGACCTCGACCAGCTTCGGCAGCTCGTCGTGGCGCTGCACCAGCAGCACGTCGATGTTGGACCAGTCGAGCTTGACGGCGGCGCGCACCCGCACCAGGCCGTTGTAGACGCCGATCAGGTAGCCGCCCACGGCGACCACGAGGAACAGCAGGATCAGCAACGCGGTCATGACGGCCCTCCACAGCTAGGCCCGCGCCCAGCATACGCGCCCGCCGCCAGAAGTGGCTGCCGCCGGATGCGGATTAGGAGACGCAGGTCACGCCGCCGCCGCGCTCAGGCGAGCGTCAGGCGCAGCGCCAGGTCGATGCCGGCGATCTCGTAGCCCTTCTTGAAGTCGCGGATGTGGCGCGCCATCCAGGCGTGGGCGCCGTCGGCGTCGCGGCCCTCGAGCGCCTCGAGCAGGCGGCGGTGGGCGGTGGCGATGCGGCCGCGGGCCTGCGGCACCTTGTCGATCATGACCCCGAGCGAGGGTTCGAGCAGCTGCAGCAGCGGCTCCTGCGCCAGTCCCAGCACCGGATTGCCGGTGGCGCGACCGAGGCAGCGGAACACCTCGGCGGTGCGCCGCACGGTCTCGGCGGTGTCCTCGCGCACTGCGGCGCAGGCCTCCGCGGCCGCCGCGAGGTCCTCGAGGTCGGCGGCGGTGCGCGCGCTGGCCGCGGCCGCGGCCAGCGGCGGCTCGAGGATGGTGAGCGCCTCCCACACGTCGCGCACCGTGACATCGTTCAAGAGCAGGGCGTGGCTGACGCCGGCCGCCACGCTTTTCTGGTGCGGGCGGCTGACCGACATCAGCTTGGAGCCGGGGCGGCGCTGCACCAGGCCGCGGCTCTCGAGCTCACGCAGCGCCTCGCGCACCGTGGAGCGGTTGACGCCGAACTGGCGCGCCAGCTCGTTCTCGGACGGCAGCCGCTCGCCGTCCTGCAGCGTGCGGCCCAGGATGCGCGTGCCGATGGCGGCGGCGACCTTGCGGTAGGCGGGCTCGATCAGGACCTTGGCGAACTCGACGCTCATGCCGCCTCGAACAGCTCGCGCCCGATCAGCATGCGGCGGATCTCCTGGGTGCCGGCGCCGATTTCGTAGAGCTTGGCATCGCGCAGCAGCCGCCCGGCGGCGAAGTCGTTGATGTAGCCGTTGCCGCCGAGCGCCTGGATCGCTTCCAGCGCCGCGTGCGTGGCGCGCTCGGCGGCGAACAGGATGCAGGCGGCGGCGTCGCGGCGGCGCGAAGTGCGCGCATCGCAGGCGCGCGCCACGGCGTACACGTAGGCGCGCGAGGCGCTGAGCGCGGCGTACATGTCGGCGACCTTGCCCTGCATGAGCTCGAAGGTGCCGATCGGCTGGCCGAACTGCTTGCGCTCGCGGATGTAGGGCAGCACCAGATCCAGCGCCGCCGCCAGGAACCCGAGCGAGCCGCCGGCCAGCACCACGCGCTCGTAGTCGAGGCCACTCATGAGCACGCGCACGCCGCCGTTCTCGGCGCCGAGGATGTTGGCCGCCGGCACTGCGCAGTCCTCGAACACCAGCTCGCAGGTGTTGGAGCCGCGCATGCCGAGCTTGTCGAGCTTGGGGGCGCTGGAGAAGCCCGGCATGCCGCGCTCGATGATGAAGGCGCTGATGCCGCGCGCGCCGGCGCCCGGCTCGGTCTTGGCATACACCACCAGCACGTCGGCATCCGGGCCGTTGGTGATCCAGGCCTTGCGGCCGTTGAGCACGTAGTGATCGCCACGCCGGGCGGCGCGCAGCTGCATGGAGACGACGTCCGAGCCCGAGCCAGGCTCGGACATGGCGAGCGCGCCGACGTGCTCGCCGCTCACCAGCTTCGGCAGGTAGCGCGCCGCCTGCGCCGCGCTGGCGTTGAGGCGCAGCTGGTTGACGCACAGGTTGGAGTGCGCGCCGTAGGAGAGGCCGACCGCGCCCGAGGCGCGCGAGATCTCCTCCATGGCCACCACGTGGGCGAGGTAGCCGAGCGCGCTGCCGCCGTAGCGCTCGGGCACGGTGATGCCGAGCAGGCCCTGCGCACCGAGCGCCGGCCACAGGTCGCGCGGGAACTCGTTGCTGCGGTCGATCTCCTGCGCGCGCGGTGCGATCTGCTCGGCGGCGAAGCGCCGCACCTGCCGGCGGATCTCCTCGATCTCCTCGGGGAGTCCGAAATCGCAGTCCGTGCAGTCGAGGGCGGTCATGGGCTTGCCTTGCGTTGGGCCAGGATCGTATGATTGTCGGACAAACCGGCAACCATGGCAAGCCCCCATGCCCCGCATCGCCTCGCGCGTTCAGCCGCACACGCAGGAGCACCAGGACAACGAGCGCGCCATGCGCGCCCTGACCGAGGACCTCAGGCGCGAGGTCGGCCGGGCGGCCCGCGGCGGCTCCAAGGCCGCCCAGGACAAGCACCAGGCCGCCGGCAAGCTGCCCGCGCGCGAGCGTATCCGCGTGCTGCTCGACACCGGCAGCCCGTTCCTCGAGTTCTCGCAGCTCGCCGCCCACGGCCTGTACGGCGGCGACATCGCCTGCGCGGGCCTGGTGAGCGGCATCGGGCGCATCGGCGGGCGCGAGTGCGTGGTGGTGGCCAACGACCCGACCGTCAAGGGCGGCACCTATTACCCCATCACCGTGAAGAAGCACCTGCGCGCGCAGGAGATCGCGCGCGACAACCGCCTGCCGTGCGTGTACCTGGTCGAGAGCGGCGGGGCCTTCCTGCCGGCCCAGGACGAGGTATTCCCGGACCGCGATAACTTCGGGCGCATTTTCTACAATCAGGCGACGCTCTCGGCCGAGGGTATCGCCCAGGTGTCGGTGGTACACGGCTCGTGCACCGCGGGCGGGGCCTACGTGCCGGCCATGTCGGACGAGAACGTGATCGTGCGCAACCAGGGGCGCGTGTTCCTCGGCGGCCCGCCGCTGGTCAAGGCCGCCACCGGCGAGGACATCGACGCCGAGTCCCTGGGCGGCGCCGAGGTGCACTGCCGCGAGTCGGGGGTGTGCGACCACTACGCCGAGAACGACACGCACGCGCTCGCCATCGCGCGGCGCATCGTCATGCGTCTCAAGGCCGCGCCCGACTCGCGCCCGCCGCAGGCGAGCCGCGAGCCGCACTGCGACCCGGCGGAGCTGTATGGGCTGCTGCCGGCCAACCTGCGCAAGCCCTACGACGTGCGCGAAGTGATCGCGCGCCTGGTCGACGCTTCCGAGCTCGACGAGTTCAAGCAGCTGTACGGCACGACGCTGGTGTGCGGCTTCGCGCACCTCGGCGGCTACCCGGTGGGGATCCTCGCCAACAACGGCGTACTGTTCTCCGAGAGCGCGCTCAAGGGTACGCACTTCATCGAGCTGTGCGTGCGCGAGCAGATCCCGCTGCTGTTCCTGCAGAACATCACCGGCTTCATGGTCGGGCGCCGCGCCGAGGCCGGCGGCATCGCCAAGGACGGCGCCAAGCTGGTCACGGCGGTCGCCTGCGCCAGCGTGCCGAAGATCACGGTCATCATCGGCGGCAGCTACGGCGCGGGCAACTACGCCATGTGCGGCCGCGCCTATTCGCCGCGCTTCCTCTACCAGTGGCCCAACGCGCGCATCTCGGTGATGGGCGGGGAGCAGGCGGCGAGCGTGCTGGCCACCGTCAAGCGCGACCAGCTCAAGGGCGGCAAGCAGTGGCCGGCGGCGGAGGAAGAGGCGTTCAAGCAGCCGATCCGCGAGCAGTACGAGCGCCAGGGCCACCCGTACTATTCCTCGGCGCGGCTGTGGGATGATGGCGTCATCGACCCGCTGGAGACGCGCCGCGTGCTCGCCCTGTCTTTGGCCGCTGCGCGCCATGCCCCGCAGGACCCGCCGCGCTACGGCATCTTCCGGATGTGACGCGGTGATCGAGAGCCTGCTGGTCGCCAACCGCGGCGAGATCGCCTGCCGCATCTTCCGCAGCGCGCGCCGCCTCGGCGTGCGCACCATCGCGGTGTACTCCGATGCCGACGCGCAAGCGCGCCACGTGCGCGCCGCGGACGAGGCGGTGCGCTTGGGTCCGGCCGCGGCGCGCGACAGCTACCTCAACATCGAACGCATCCTCGCCGCGGCCCGTGCCAGCGGCGCCGAGGCCATCCACCCCGGCTACGGCTTCCTGTCCGAGAACGCGCAGTTCGCGCAGGCCTGCGCCGATGCGGGACTGGTGTTCGTGGGCCCGCCGGCGCGCGCCATCGCCGCCATGGGCTCGAAGATCCTCGCCAAGACTCGCATGCGCGCGGCCGGCGTGCCGGTGCTGCCGGGCTATGCGGGGCAGGCGCAGGACCTCGCCAGCCTCGAGCGCGAGGCGCGCGCCGCCGGGCTGCCGCTCATCATCAAGCCGGCCGCGGGCGGCGGCGGCAAGGGCATGCAGATCGTGCGCAGCGCTGAGCAGCTGGCGGCGGCGCTGGCGGCGGCGCGGCGCCTGGCCGAGAGCGCCTTCGGCGACGGCGCGCTGCTCATCGAGCGCTACCTGCCCGCCCCGCGTCACATCGAGGTCCAGGTGTTCGCCGACACCCACGGCCATTACGTGCACCTCGGCGACCGCGACTGCTCGACGCAGCGCCGCCACCAGAAGCTCATCGAGGAGGCCCCGGCGCCGGCCCTGCCCGAGGAGCTGCGCGCGCGGCTGCGGGCCGCAGCGGTGGCGGTGGCGCGCGAGATCGGCTACGTCAGCGCCGGCACGGTGGAGTTCCTCTACGACGGGCGCGAGTTCTACTTCATGGAGATGAACACGCGGCTGCAGGTCGAGCACACGGTCACCGAGGCGGTCACCGGCCTCGACCTGGTCGAGTGGCAGCTGCGCATCGCCGCCGGCGAGGCTCTGCCGCTCACCCAGGACGAGGTGCGCCTGACGGGGCACGCCATCGAGGCGCGGGTGTGCGCGGAGGACCCCGCGCACGGCTTCCTGCCGAGCGCCGGGCGGCTCGCGCTCCTCGAGTGGCCGCAGGGCGAGGGCGTGCGCGTCGATGCCGGCTTCGCCAGCGGCGACACCGTCCCCGACAGCTACGATTCGCTGCTCGGCAAGGTCATCGCCTGGGCGCCGGACCGGGAGCAGGCGGCAGCGAGGCTCGCGACGGCGCTCGAGCACACCTACTGCGCCGGCGTGCGCAGCAACGAGCACTGGCTGGCGCGCATCGTGCGCTCGGCGCTGTTCCGCGAGGTGCGCCACGACATCGCCCTGCTCGACCAGGGCGCCGCGCAGTTCGCCGCCCCGGTGCAGCTGCCGGACACGGCGCTGGTGCTGGCCGCGCTTGCCGCGCACCTCGCGCAGCGCGCCGCGGGAGCGGTCAGCCCGTGGCAGGTCGGGGACGGGTTCACGCCCAACCTGCCGGCACGCATCGGCTACCGCTTTGCGTTCCAGGGCCAGAGCCATGGGGTCGAGCTCGAGTGCCCGGGCGGCACGCCGCGGCTCGCCCAGGTGGGTAACGGCGCCGCCATTGAGCTCGCCGACGCGAGCCTCGAGGGCGACACCGTAGCCGCGCGGCTCGGCGCGCGGCGCTTCAAGGCGCGCTGCTACCGTGACGGGGAACAGCTGCTGCTGTGGTTCGGCGCTGAGCAGTACGGGCTGCGGCTCGATGACCCGCGCACCCACGAGTTCGCGGCGAGCGCTGCGAGCGGCGGACTCAGCAGCCCGCTCCCCGGGGTGGTCGTGGCCGTGGCGGTGAGCGTCGGCCAGCAGGTGGCCGCAGGCGAGGCGCTCATGGTGATCGAAGCCATGAAAATGGAGCACACCATCGCCGCGCCCTACGCCGGCACGGTGCACAGCATCCACTTCGCGCGCGGCGACCGCGTGCCAGAGGGGCGCGAGCTGCTCGAGCTCACGCGCGCCGAGCTCTGAGGCCTACCTGCTCTTCTTGGCGGGCGGCTTGGACGCGGCGGCGTGCTCGGCGCGCACCTTGGCGACGAGTGCGTCGGTGTTCTTCAGGATCTCCGGGAAGGTGTTGCCGAGCGCCACGTAGCGGCCGTCGACCGCCAGCGTCGGCACGCCGTCCACGCCATAGTCCTCGGCCATGGCATCCGCCTGCACCGTCTGGTTGTTGACGCTGAAGGCGCTGTAGGCCGCGGCGAACTTCTCCGCGCTGCCGCCGTTCTTGCCCACCCACTGGGCGAGGCTGTCCTCGTCGAACAGCTGCTCGTGCCTGTCGTGGATGGCCTCGAACAGCGGGCCGTCCAGCTGGTCGAGCAGGCCGAGCGACTGCAGCGCGTAGAAGGCACGCGCCAGGTTGATCCACGGCGGGCGGTTGAAGCCGACCGGCACGCGCCGCAGCACCACGTCCTGCTGCTGCGTGGCGAGCCAGGTGCGCAGCTTGGGATAGAACTCGTTGCAGTGCGGGCAGGCGTAGGAGAAGAACTCCGTCACCTCGATCTTGCCCGGATGCTCGGTCGGGTGCGGCGGGGACAGGATGCGGTAGTCGGTGCCGGCCTGCTGCGCGGCGAGCAGCGCCGGGGTCAGAGCCAGCAGCAGCGCGGCCAGGGCGGGCCCGAGGCGCCGGACAGAGCGGGGAGTCGGCATCGGCGTTCCTTCCTTTTCAGCGCGCGGCGTGGGCGCGGAGCTTCTGCAGGTAGCGGTCGCGCAGTTCGGTCTGGCGCGAGCGCAGCGGCTGCGGCACGCCCTGGATGAACACCGCATCGGCGAGCGTCGTGACCTCCAGCGGGTCGCCGCTCCACAGCACGAGGTCCGCCGGGTGGCCGCGCTCGATCGAGCCGTTGCGGTCGGCGACGCCGAACAGCTCGGCGGGGTTGCGCGTCAGGGCGGCGAGCGCCGCCTCCCAGGGCATGCCATGCGCCACCGCGACGCCTGCGCCCTGGCGCAGCTTGCGGATGTTGTGGGGTTCGGGGTCGGTGAAGCTGAATATCACCTTGACGCCGGCGGCGTTGAGGCGCGCGGCGTTCTCGAGCGTGGCGCCGACCACGTCGAAGCTCTGCGGCAGGTCATCGAGCGGGTCGAGGATCACGGCGACCCCGGCCGCGGCCAGCTCGGGTGCGACGCGCCAGGCCTCGTCGGCGCCGCGCAGCGCGATTGCCAGGTGCTCGCGCCTGGCGAAGGCGAGCACCTGGCGGATGTCGGAGGCGCGGTTGACGTCCACCACCACGCGGTGCGTGCCGCCGAGATAGCTGCGCAGCGTCTCGCGCCCGGCCGGCGTCAGCAGCCGCTGATCGTTGGGCAGCAGCAGCTGCGGCGTGCGCACCTCGGTGAGCGCCTGGCTCAGCAGCATGAACTCGCCGGCGCGGCTGCCGCCGGAGAGGTGGCTGGCATCGCCGCCCGCGTCGATGAAGAGCGCGCGCGGCGCGGCCACCTCGCCGTCGAGGCGCACCACGGCCCCCTGGCCCGAGATGATCGAGCCGCCGGCTTCCGAGGCGGGCCCGAGCTGCGCGAAGCTGATGCCGCCGAGGCGCGAGACTCCGAGCACCACCGAGTCGGGGTTGAAGGCACTCGACACGTCGAACTCGGGGCGCATGGCGCCGCCGAGTTTCAGGGCGTAGTCGTCGGCGGCGGGCTCGAGGCCGATCTCCTCGATGCCCAGGAAGCCGATGCCGCCGAAGAGGCCGGGCGTCAGCGGCCGGCCGTTTGCCTCGATGCGCTCAGCCCCGCTCGGTGCGGCGAGCTTGGTGCCGAGCTCGGCGACACGGCCGTCGCGGATCAGGAGGTCGGCGTGCTGCAGCACGCCGGCGGATGTCATGGTGTGCACCGTGGCGTCGTGGATCAGCACGGTGGCCGCCGCGGCGCGCCCGGCGAGGGCGAGCACGGGCACGGCGGCGAGCAGCAGGCGGCGTGCCTTCATGGCGTCACCTCCGGGGCGGCCGGCTGTCCGAGCAGGAAATCCGAACGCGGCGCCACGTCCGGATGGGCGCGGTCGTAGCGCAGCGCGCCGTCGATGTAGACGAGGTCGGCGAGCGCGTAGACGCTGAAGGGAGTGCCGTTCCATACCACGACGTCCGCCATCTTGCCCGGCTCGAGCGTGCCGGTGCGCGAGTCGAGGCCGAGCGACTTGGCGGGGTTGGCGGTGAGCCAGCGGATGGCGCGCTCGGGCGGCACGTCGAGCCCGGCGCGCGCGCCGTAGGCCATCACCTTGGCCGCCTCCTGATTCAGGCGCTGGATGCCCTCATCCGAGTCCGAATGGACGATGGCGCAGCCGCCCGGGGCGGCGTCCACGAAGGCCATGTTCTCCGGGATGCCGTCGTAGGACTCCATCTTGAAGCCCCACCAGTCGGCCCACATGGCCGCGCACACGCCATTCTGCGCCAGCAGGTCGGAGATCTTGTAGGCCTCCACCGCGTGGTGGAAGGCGGCGACGTGGTAGCCGAACTCGCGCGACATGTCGAGCACGGCCGCCATCTCGTCGGCCCGGTAGCAGTGCATGTGGATGAGAATCTGGCCCTGCAGCGCCGCGGCCAGCGTATCGAGGCGCAGGTCGCGCTTCGGTGCCTTGGCGTCCTTGGCGCCGGTGGCGAGTTTCTTCTGGTACTCGATGTTGTCGCGCAGGTATTCCTGCGCCTCGGCCCACTGCGCGCGGTAGCCGGCCATGTTGCCCATGCGGGTCGACGGGAACACCTTCTTGCCGGCGCCGTAGACGCGCTTGGGGTTCTCGCCGCAGGCCATCTTCAGCCCCTGCGGCGCAGCGGGAAACTTCATGCCCTGGTAGGTGACGCTCGGCACGTTCTTCAGCACCACCGAGCGACCGCCGATGAGGTTGGCCGAGCCGGGCAGGATCTGCAGCGTCGTGATGCCCCCGGCCAGCGCGGTGCGGAAGCCCGGATCCTGCGGCCACACCGAGTGCTCGGCCCACACGTTGGCGGTGCTGGGCGAGGTGGCCTCGTTGCCATCGTCGTTGCCGGACACCGCCGGCACCGGGTAGACGCCGAGGTGCGAGTGGATGTCGATGAGGCCGGGGGTCACCCAGCGGCCGGTGCCGTCGACGACGGTGGCGTTGGCGGGCGCGGTCAGGGAGGCACCGACCGCGCTGATCTTGCCGTCCACCAGCAGCAGGTCGGCGTGCTCGAGCCGCGTGCCGGTGCCGCTCAGCAGCGTCGCGTTGCGGATGAGGGTCGGCGCGCTCGCCGGCGGCTGGTAGGTGGAGGGGTAGAAGCTCGCCGCGGGCGCGATCGGGGTCGCGGCCTGGGCGGCCGGCGGCGCGGAAGTCTTCGCCGGCCTGGCGGCCTGCATCGCGCAGCCGCTCAGCACCGCGGCCGCGAGGAAGCAGCACAGTCTCTTCACGAGTCCTCCCTAGGTTCTGGCGCGTGCATTATTCCTAAGCGCCGCGCGCCCTGCACCTGCCGCGCGCGGCGCGCGCGTCCGGACGCCCGACACATACGGCGAACCGCGCTCGAAGAACCGCCAGGGCTTGAGCGCCCACTCGCCGGCGTAGTCGACGCCGATGCGGGCGCTGCGCGCGACGCGCGGCGCTGCGCCGTGGCCGACTTCGAGCCACAGCTCATCGCCCAGCAGGTCGATGCCATTGAAGCGCCGATCGATGTCCATGGCGCGGCACAGGAGGCCCGGTCCGCGGGCGCGCCCGGTAAGCCCCGCGAGCGGCTCGAGGGCGCGCAGCAGCACCGCGTGCGGCACGCCCACCCCTCCGGTCACGACGTTCAGGCAGTTCCAGAAGCCATAGATGAAGTAGACGTAGGCGTGGCCGGGTGCGCCGAACATCACCGCGGTGCGCGCCGTGCGGCCGCGCGCGGAGTGCGCCGCCAGGTCGCGCGGCCCCTGGTAGGCCTCGGTCTCGACGATGCGGCCGCGGCGCACTCGCGTGCCGTCATCGTGCACGAGGTGCATGCCGATCAGGTCGCGCGCGATGGCGAGCGTGCGGCGCTCGAAAAAGGCACGCGGCGGTTTGGCGGGCGGTTTCACCGCGCGCGATAGTATAAGGAATCCACTACAATGGGCCGGCAGGGAGGACAGGGGTCAGTCTTGTTTCGCAAGATCAATTGGTTACAGTCTTTTCGGGGAAAGCGTATGAGACCGCGCGGCATGCGCCTGCCGGCGCTGTTCCTGTCCTGGTTCGCGCTCGGCGCGGGCGCGGCGCAGGCGAGCGTGTTCCAGCTGCCGACCGACGGCTCGCCGGTGGTGGGCGAGGACAGCAGCGTCACGAGCGTCTACGAGGACACGCTGCCGGACCTCGCCCATCGCTTCAGCCTCGGCTACTACGAGATCATCCGCGCCAACCCCGGGGTCGACGTCTGGCTCCCCGGCGCCCACAAGCAGCTGCTGCTGCCCGGGCGGCGCATCCTGCCGACCGGGCCCCATGAGGGCATCGTCGTCAACCTCCCCGAGCACCGCCTGTACTACTACCCCAAGCCCAAGGCCCACGAGCAGCCGGTGGTGATCACCTACCCGGTGAGCATCGGCAAGATGGACTGGCGCACGCCGCTCGGCACCACGCACGTCATCGCCAAGATCAAACATCCCTCCTGGTATCCGCCGGAATCGATCCGCAAGGAGCACGCCGCCAACGGTGACCCGATCCCGAAGGTGGTGGGGCCCGGGCCCGACAACCCGCTCGGCGACTACGCGCTGCGGCTCGCGGCCGGCAACGGCGAGTACCTGATCCACGGCACCAACAATCCGACCGCCGTGGGCATGGCGGTCACGCACGGCTGCATCCGCATGTACCCCGAGGATGTCGCCGCACTGTTCGCCATCGTGCCGGTCGGCACGCCGGTGCGCCTGGTGAACGACCCGGTGAAGGTGGCGTGGGTGAACGGCGAGCTGCTGCTCGAGGTGCACCCGCCGGTCGATGCCGAAGGCCAGACGGTGGACCCGGACGTCAACCTGCTGTCGCAGAAGCTCGATCAGGCGCTCGGCAGCAACAGCGCCGCGATCCACTGGGACCTGGCGCGCACCACGCTGCAGGCCGCGAGCGGCATCCCGACCCTGGTCGGACTCGCCGCCGACCCGGACGCGCGCGCACCGCCCGCCGCCCAGGCCTCAGCCGCCCCGCCCCCGGCACGCAAGTAGGCCTCGCCGCGTGCTCTCGGCCCAGCAGAAGGCCCGCGCGCACGCACTGCTGGACGAGCTGCTCGACCTGCCGGCAGCGGCGCGCACGGCGCGGCTCGCCGCGCTCACCAGCGAAGACGCCGCGGTGCGTGGCGAGGTGGAAAGCCTGTTGCGCGCCGCGCAGGCGGCTTCCGGGTTCCTGTCCACGCCCGCGCACCTGGCCGGCGCCGCCGAGGACCCGGGCCTCGCGCCCGGCGCGCGCCTCGGGCCGTGGCGCATCACCGGCCGCATCGGCCGCGGCGGCATGGGCGAGGTGTACCAGGCCGAGCGCGCCGACGGCGGTTTCCAGCAGCGCGTCGCCATCAAGCT
>Ga0207707_10002053_pt1 | contig 18281 bp, 13 predicted proteins | sample KBSC83BmetaG_FD_184336 | JGI IMG/M metagenome (GOLD analysis project Ga0207707, IMG submission 184336) | Corn rhizosphere microbial communities from Kellogg Biological Station, Michigan, USA - KBS C8-3B metaG (SPAdes) (version 2) | ecosystem: Host-associated > Plants > Roots > Rhizosphere ...
GTTGGGCGACAAGATCATGCGCTATTTCAATATTTTGGAGCGCGATCGGACGCAAAACCGGTGTCCACTTTGGCTGATCGCGCTCCTCTGAAAACAAACCGGCCGCGGAGCGATCCGCGGCCGGTTCGTCGAAGGAGCCTTGTCCGGCGCCAGTTTGCCGCCGAACGAGAGACCTTAGTTCCTGGTAATGTCGACGTCCTTGGTTTCCGGCAGGAACAGGAAGCCGATGATAAGACTCATGACCGCGACGCCAACCGGATACCACAGGCCGGAGTAGATATTTCCGGTCGCGGCCACGATCGCGAACACGGTCGCCGGCAGGAAGCCGCCAAACCAGCCGTTGCCGATATGGTAGGGCAGCGACAATCCGCTGTAGCGGATACGGCTCGGGAACAGTTCAACCAGCCATGCCGCGATCGGTGCGTAAACCAGCGTGACGTAGATCACCAATATCCAGAGCAGCACCGTCGTCATGACGTAGTTGATGTCGGCCGGGGCGGCGGATGGCGGATAGCCGTGGGCGACGATCGCGGCAGGCAAGGCCTTGGCGAAGTCGGGCGAGGTCGAGGTCAGCGTCTGTTCGCCGATCTTGACCTGAGCAGGCGTGCCCTTCGGCGCGTCCTGGTTGTTGTAGTTCACCGACAGGTTGACCAGCGCCGATTTCGCGATGTCGCAACCGGTGGTGTATTTCTCGGTTCCTGTTGCCTTGAACTGGAACGAGCATTCGCTGGGGTCGGAAATCACCGTGACCGGAGATGCCGTGAGCGCCGTTTCTAGTTTCGGATTGGCGAAATGGGTAATGCCCTTGAAGATCGGGAAATACGTCAGCGCGGCCAGCAGGAAGCCGGCAAGAATGATCGGCTTGCGGCCGATCTTGTCCGACAGCCAGCCGAAGATGACGAAGCCGGGCGTGCCGAGCGCCAGCGCAATCACGATCATGATCTGCGAATCGACCGCCGGCACCTTGATCGTTTGAGTCAGGAAGAACAGTGCGTAGAACTGCCCGCCGTACCACACCACGGCTTCGCCCGCGGTCGCGCCCAGCAAGGCCAGGATCGCGATCTTGGCGTTCGGCCATTCGCCGAACGCCTCGCCCAGCGGCCGCTTCGAAGTGGTGCCCTCTTCCTTCATCTTTCTAAAGATGGGCGATTCGTTCAGGCTCAATCGAATCCAGATCGAGATGCCGAGCAGGATGCCCGACAGCAGGAACGGAATGCGCCAACCCCAATCGCCGAACGCCGCTTCGCCCATCCAGGTGCGGATCCCCAGTATCAGCAGCAGCGCCATGAACAGGCCAAGCGTCGCCGTGGTCTGAATCCATGAGGTGTAGTAGCCGCGCCTGTTCGCGGGAGCATGCTCGGCCACATAGATCGCGGCTCCGCCATATTCACCGCCAAGCGCGAGGCCCTGGACCAACCGCAGCGCGATCAGTACGACCGGGGCTGCGATGCCCCAGGTTGCATAACCGGGCAGCAGACCGATAAAGAACGTGCCGATGCCCATCAGGGTCATCGTGATCAGGAAGGTATATTTGCGCCCGATCATATCGCCGAGGCGGCCGAAGATCAGCGCGCCGAATGGGCGGACGGCGAAGCCCGCGGCGAACGCCAGCAGCGCGAAGATGAAGCCGACATTCGGCGGCACATTCGAGAAGAAGTATTTGGCAAGAAACGCACCGAGCGTTCCGTAAATGTAAAAGTCGTACCACTCGAAAACGGTACCGAGCGAGGAGGCGAAAATGACCTTGCGTTCTTCTGCTGTCATTCCTCCGGTTGTGCGGATTTCGCGGCCCGCGGTTGCAGCCATTGTCATTGTTCGCTCCCCGAAATGGTTGATGCAAAGCTCGCCCCATGCGCCGAACTTGGCCGGATTAAATCATGGGCTTCGTTTCACGGTAACATCGCCGTGAAACCTCTCCCAATAAGACTTTTGGCCCCCTGCGCCGCTATGCCCTGACCACCCGAACGTTCCGCACATCGGATCATGCTCCCGGCACTCAACGTATTGCGGTGCACAAACGGCGCGGGTTAACCGCTTGACCATGTGGCAATATTGTGCGCTTGCATGCGACCACCCCTCAGGCGACAATTGCAGCCTCTTCAAAGCCGGCACCGGTTTCCCGCAACGCTTCTGCAAGAAATAAATGACTGCCGCTGTCAGCACGCACCTCGTCATTGCCGATGACCATCCGCTGTTTCGCGACGCGCTGCGACAGGCGGTTGCAAGCGTCGTGAGTCAGGCGAAAATCGACGAGGCGGGATCGTTCGACGAGTTGACCGCGCTGCTTGGGCAGGATTCCGATGTCGACCTGATCCTGCTCGATCTGACAATGCCGGGGATCTCGGGCTTCTCCGGCCTGATTTACCTGCGCGCGCAATATCCGGCGATCCCCGTCGTGATCGTATCCGCCAGCGACGATGCCGGCACGATCCGCAGGTCGCTGGATTTCGGCGCCTCGGGTTTCATTCCCAAGCGTTTCGGGGTCGAGACGTTGCGCGATGCGATCGTAAAGGTGATGGACGGCGATGTCTGGATTCCGCCGGATACCGATCTCACAGCCGCCGTCGATCCGGATATGACGCGTCTGCGCGACCGGTTGGTGACGCTGACCCCGCAGCAGGTGAGGGTGCTGATGATGTTGTCAGAGGGTCTGCTCAACAAGCAGATCGCCTATGAGCTTGGCGTGTCGGAAGCAACGATCAAGGCGCATGTATCGGCGATTTTGCAAAAGCTCGGGGTCGAGAGCCGCACCCAGGCCGTGATCGCGGCGGCGAAAATTGCCGGCGGCCAGTGGCGGCAAGGCACGCCGTCACCGCAATAGCCTTCCGGCTATCGCCTATGACTAAACTGAGCCGCGCGTCGATGCGGTTGCGGCTTCACACAAACTCTCAGCGGGTCGTCCTTGCGAACGCAGGTCGCGGGCGGACCGCTCAGGAAATTTCCATCCGGGATTGCCCGCAAGCGGGCGCGGGAGAAGGACGCCTATTCCGCTGCCAGCACCTGCTGGGTGCGCCACTGACCCAGCAGAGCCCGCAGCGATGCCGGCTTGACCGGCTTGTTGAGCACCGCAATTTTTTCCTCCCGCGCCGCGGCCCGCACATGCGGACTGCGATCGGCGGTGATCAGGATCGCCGGAATGCCCTCGCCGAACCGCCGGCGAATGTCCCGGATCGCGGCGACGCCGTTGCCGCGGTCGAGATGATAGTCGACCAGGAGACCGGTGACCCGTCTGCCCGCGGCCTCGATCGCCTCGATGGCGGCATCGGGGTCGGCGACCGCGATGACCTCGGCGTCCCAGGCAGTCAGCAGTGTCCGCATGCCGTCCAGGATCGCCGGATCGTTCTCGATGCAAACGATCAGCGAGCCGCTCATCGGGGTTTTGGAAAGCGGGGTGGCGCTGGTGACCGCCGCGGTGTGGTTGATTGCCTTCGCGATCGGCACCGTCACCGAAAAGAACGAGCCGCCGCTGGCATTGGCGTCGAGCGCGATGCCATGGTTGAGGACCCGCGCAAGGCGCTCGACGATCGACAGCCCCAGTCCAAGACCGCGCGCAATTCGCGCGCCCTGCTCCAGCCGGTGGAACTCCTTGAAGATCTCGCCGCGCTTGAGAATGGGAACGCCGACGCCGGTGTCATAGACGCCGATCTGCAGCGATTGGCCGTGGCGCCGGCATCCGACCATCACGCGTCCGCGCGGGGTATATTTGATGGCGTTGGAGATCAGGTTCTGCAACAGCCGCCGCAGCATCAAGCGATCGGATTGCACCGGCAGCGAACAAGGCACGAATGTCAGCTTCAGCCCCTTGGCGCGGGCGATCGGCGCAAATTCGATTTCCAGCGAACGCATCATGTCGCCGATCTTGAAACTTGTGATCGACGGCGTCATGGCGCCCGCGTCGAGCCGCGAGATATCCAGGAGCGCACCGAGGATTTCCTCGATCGCCTCCAGCGAATCGTCGATGTTTTCGACCAGCCGCGCATCCTCGCCGCCGTTTTGGCGCTCAACGAGGCTCGTCACATAAAGCCGCGCCGCATTCAACGGCTGCAGGATGTCGTGGCTCGCCGCCGCCAAAAAACGTGTCTTCGAGATGCTGGCGTCCTCGGCGGTGCTCTTGGCCAGCGCCAGTTCCGAATTCAGGCGGGTGAGTTCCTCGGTCCGGTCCCGCACCCGCTTTTCCAGGGTGGCGTTGGCGCGCTCCAGCGCTTCGGCCGCCTCAAACGAGGGGGTGACGTCGGAAAAGGTGATGACCAGTGCGCCGCCGGGCATTCGGTTGGTGCGCACCTCGATCACCATGTGACGATCCGGGAGACGTTCCAGATATGGCTTGCCCTCGGTGGTATAGGCGGCCAGGCGCATTTCCATCAAGGAGTCGCTGTCGCCGAAGCCCGGGGGGTTCATGGCCCCCATGAATTCGACGATTTCGCTGAGCGGAATCCCGAGCTGGACCAGGTGCGGCGGTAACCCTAGAATTTCGCCGAACTGCCGGTTTGAACAGATCAGCTGCAACTCTGCGTCGAACACGGCGATACCCTGCCGCACGTGGTTCAGCGCGGTCTGCAATATCTCACGGTTGAAATGAAGGGCGGCGTGGGAATCGTCGAGCAGCTTCAGCGCGGCCTTGGCTGAAACGGTACGCTTGCGCAGCAATAGCGACATCACCAGACGCGAGGAGGCCGCCCCGATCGAGGAAGCGATCAGGTGCTCCGCATGCTGCAGTAATTCAAAGTCGGCCGGCGCTGCCGGCTCGAGACGGGCGTGGTGGGTGGCCGCAAAGGCTTCAAACGAATGACGGGCGCGATCGGGGCCCAGATACTGCGCCACCGTGCTCTGAATGTCCTGCACCGTCACGGTGGTACGCCAGCGCCGGAATGTCGGCGCCATCGGCGCCAGCGCATTGGGAACAAACAGGTCGGCTTGCAATCGTTCGATCGAAGACGGCTGGCGCGCCAGCGACAGCACGACATAGGTCAGGAGGTTGAGCGAGAGCGACCAGAGAACGCCGTGCAAAAGCTGCGGCAAGTCGGCGCCGAACAGGGCTTGCGGACGCAACGACGCGATGCCGAACGGGCCGTCCTGCAGCAGCATCAGGCCGGCGGTGTTGCCGTCCAGGAAGCTCGGAAGAAACAGCGTATAGCTCCAGACGGCAATACCGACCAGCATGCCTCCCAAGGCGCCTCGTGCGGTCGCGCGCCGCCAGAACAGGCCGCCGAAAAACGCCGGCGCAAGCTGTGCGATGGCGGCGAAGGACAACAGGCCGATCGCCGCCAGTTGGGTGTTGCCCAGCGCGCGGTAGTAAAAATAGGCCATCGCCATGATGGCGAAAATCGCAAAGCGGCGAACCCTGAGCAGGAAGTCGCCAAAGTCCTTCTGGCGCGCGCGCGATTCCACACCTCGCTGCAGCACCAGCGGCACGATGATATCGTTCGAGACCATGATGGAGAGCGCGACGCATTCCACGATCACCATCGCGGTTGCCGCCGACAGGCCTCCGACAAAGACGCCGACGCTGAGCAAGCCGGCATTTCCCTCCATCGGCAACGCCAGTACGTACATGTCGCTGTCAACCGCGCCGAACGGAAAGGTCACCAGACCCGCGAGCGCGATCGGAATCACGAACAGGTTGATGGCGACCAGATACAGCGGAAACAGCCAGCGCGCCCGGCCCACCTCGGCGTCGCTGGAATTCTCGACCACGCTGACGTGAAACTGGCGCGGCAGCAGCATGATCGCGCAAAACGACAGCAGCACCATGGTGAGAAAATTGCCGATCGAGGGCGTGTAGTTGATGGCGCGCACCGCTTCCGGGGTCTTCATCGCGCGCTCGATCAGCTCAACGGGCGTGAACATCCAGAACGTCACGAAGGCGCCGGCTGCGAGAAAGGCCACCAGTTTGACGATGGATTCGGTGGCGATCGCCAGCATCAGGCCATGCTGATGTTCCGTCGCGTCGGTCTGGCGGGTCCCGAACAGCACCGCGAATGCCGCCATCGCCAGCGTGACGATCAAGGCGATATCGCCGATGATCGGAATTGAGGAGAAGGCCTGATCCTCGCTCAGGATCGTTTCAAGCGATGACGCCATCGCCTTGAGCTGCAGCGCGATATAGGGAACCGATCCAATGATCGCGATCAGCGCGACTGACGCGGCGACCGCCTGGCTCTTGCCGTAGCGCGCGGCGATGAAATCGGCGATCGAGGTGATGTTCTGCGATTTCGCCAGCTGGATCACCCGGCGCAGCAGCGGCGTGCATAGCGCGATCATCAGGATCGGGCCGATATAGATCGCGAGAAAATCAACGCTGGTGCGGGTGGCGAATCCGACCGAGCCGAAGAAGGTCCAGGATGTGCAATAGATCGCCAGCGACAGCGGATAGATCAGCGCGCTGGCGCGACCGCGCTGGGTCGGCGAAAGGCGGTCGCCATGGCTCGCAACCAGAAACAGGAACCCGATGTAGCCGAATGCGGCTGCGATCACGCCCCAGTCGTGCAGCATTGCTGCTTACTCCCTTAACGTTCGACGCGCGCTTTGACCTGCGTTAGCGCAAACGACTGCCGTCGCCTCGGGGGAGTATAGCCGGATCGGCCCGGCAAAGCATCGGATGTCGCCGGTCCGGAACGGGATTTCGCCGCGGAAACAGGCTGGCCGGCGCTATTCGGCCGCCAGGGATTTCTCCTGAAGCGGCAGGCCGAGCCGCTCCCAGACCTGCAACAGTGCGTCCGCAAGCTGATCGATCAACCCGTCATCGTGGTAGGGCGAAGGCGTGATCCGCAGCCGCTCGGTGCCCTTGGCGACGGTCGGATAGTTGATCGGCTGGATGTAGATATTGTGCTCGTCCAGCAGCATGTCGCAGGCCCGCTTGCAGTTTTCGGGGTCGCCGACGAACAGCGGCACGATATGGGTGTCGCTCGACATCACCGGCAGCCCTGCGGCGATCAGGATCGCCTTGACGCGGGCGGCGCGATCCTGATGGCGCTCGCGCTCCCAGCTCGAGGTCTTGAGGTGCCGGATCGCGGCCGTCGCGGCCGAACAGATCGCGGGCGGCAGCGAGGTCGTGAAGATAAAGCCGGGGGCGTAGGAACGAACGGCATCGATAATGTCAGAGCTTCCGGCGATGTAGCCGCCGAGGCAACCGAATGCCTTGGCGAGCGTGCCTTCCAGGATATCGACGCGGTGCATGACCCCGTCGCGCTCGGCGATGCCGCCGCCGCGCGGACCATACATGCCCACCGCGTGAACCTCGTCGACATAGGTCATCGCACCATGGCGCTCGGCGAGATCGCAGATCTTCGCAAGCGGCGCGATATCGCCGTCCATCGAATACAGGCTCTCGCAGGCGATCAGTTTTGGGCGGTCGGGCCCTGCGGCACGCAGCAATTCTTCGAGATGCGCCATATCGCTGTGGCGGAACACCTGGCGCTCGCAGCCCGACTGGCGAATGCCTTCGATCATCGAGTTGTGATTGAGCGCATCCGACAGGATCAGGCAATTCGGAATGAGCTTGCCGATGGTCGCAATGCCGGTCTGGTTCGAGACGTAGCCCGAGGTGAACAACAGCGCCGCCTGCTTGCCGTGCAGATCGGCGAGTTCCTGCTCGAGCTGGACCAGGGGATGATGGGTGCCCGCGATGTTGCGGGTGCCGCCGGCGCCGGTGCCGACCCGGGTCGCGGTTTCGACCATGGCGCCAATCACTTTGGGATGCTGCCCCATTCCGAGATAGTCGTTGGAGCACCAGATCACGACGTTGCGAGGCCCCTTCGGGGAATGCCACACCGCATGCGGAAACCGGCCCGCGATTCGCTCGAGATCGGCGAAAACCCGGTAGCGCCGCTCGTCATGCAGGCGGCTGAGGGCGTGAGTGAAGAACTTGCTGTAATCCATCGCAAAACCTGAAAACGGAACCTGAGACCGGAGCGGCCTGAGCCTTTCTAGAGCGTTTCAAGGATTGATGTCGAGCCGGAATCGGATTTCCGCAAGCCCAAAAAGCGAACGGCGGGGCCGCGTGAGGCGCGGACGAAAACTTGATCTTGATCAAGGCGCTAACCGCGTCTTGCCGTCCTCGACAGTCGGGTTGTCGTTCAGGTTGTCGTGAAGCGGAGCACGCCATCGGCTTCCTCAGCCGTCAGACGCCCTTCGACCAGCATGTAGTTGACATGGGCGATCAGCTCGCCGGCGGCAAACCCCATCTGATGCACGTCCAGCACATGCTTGTGGAACACAACGGGCACCAGTTCCTTGGAGGTTTTTGAGGTTTCCCGGCAGGCGTCGGCAATCAGCCGGCAACGTTCCTCGTGATGATCGGCCAATTGCTTGATGCGTGTCTTCAATCCGTAGAACGGTACGCCATGGCCCGGCAGCACCAGCACGTCATAGGGCAGCGTGGTGGTGAGGCTCGCCAATGAGGCCAGATACTCCCCGAGCGAGTTCTGATCGGGCTCCACCGCCCAGACGCTGACGTTGGGCGATATCTTGCTCAGCACCTGATCGGCTGCCAGGAACAGTTTGTCGGCGGCGCAATACAGCATCACCTGGTCGAGCGCGTGGCCGCCGCCGGTAATGACCTTGAAGCGCCGGGTGCCGATGGAGATTTCGTCGCCATGCGAGATGCGGCGATAGGACGGAGGCAGGATCGAAACCCGCTTCAAATAGTCCTGGCCACGGCCGAGCAATTTGTCGGTCAGGTTTTCGTCCATGCCGTGACGCCGGAAGAACAGCCGCTGCGCGTTCCGGCGCTCTTCGGTACCGCGGTTCTGATGATAGACCGACTGCAGATACTCGACCTGCGACATCTGCAGCGGGCAGTTGAAGCGCTCGACGATCCACCCGGCGAGACCGACGTGATCGGGATGCGAATGGGTCACGATCAGCTGCGTGATCTTGACGTGAGCCAGCGGACCCTCGAACAGTGCGGTCCAGGCCGCGATCGACTCCTCGTTGCCGAATCCGGAATCCACCATCGCCCAGCCGTCGCCGTCGGCGAGCAGATAGATGTTCACATGGTTGAGGCGGAACGGCAGCTTGAGCCGGACCCACAATACGCCGGGCATCACCTCGACGACCTGATCGGGGCCAGGATGATTTTCCCAAGGGTAGCGCAGCGCCTCGACCGAGGATTGAATCGCGTCTGTCTTTGAATGCATCGTTTGGTGTCGCGATTGCGGCGCATGATCCGCCAAAGTGTCAGCGGTTTGGCGAAAAGATCATGCGCCCATTAATAATGGGAGCGCGATCGGACGCAAAACCGGATCCCACTTTTGCTGATCGCGCTGGTATCGGCTTAGCCGCACAATCGGCGCGGCGCCAGCCGAAAATACATATGCGGCTTTGGGCAAAAACACATGGATGCTCGATTTAGGCCGTCATTCCGGGGAGATGCCAACGGGCCCGCGCCAGGCGCGGCCCGATGACAGGCTCCGCATCGTACCCGGAATCCAAGGATTCCCCGGTGCGCAATTGCGCAACTGACGTCTGTTACTAACGCGCCGTCCGCGATGCGCAATTGCGTATCGGGGAATGACGAAGCCTTTATGCAGCCCGGATATTGCTGAGGAAGGCGTCGATTTCCGAACGCAGGACGTCGGCTTCGCGGCGCAGCGCGCCGGACGCGCTCAGCACCTCGCTGGCGGCCGACCCGGCCTCAGTCGAGGCGGTGCTGACGCCGACGATGTTGCTGGAAACCTCAGAGGTGCCGCCGGCGGCGTGCTGGATGTTGCGGGCGATCTCGCGGGTCGCCGCGCCCTGCTCTTCGACCGCCGCCGCAATCGCGGTGGTCACGTCGTTGATCTCGCCGATGGTGTGGCCGATGTTTCGGATAGCGCCGACCGCCGATACCGTCACCTGCTGCATGCTGGCGATTTGCGCGCGAATTTCCTCGGTGGCCTTCGCGGTCTGGTTGGCGAGGCTCTTGACCTCGGAGGCGACCACCGCAAAGCCCCTGCCGGCTTCGCCGGCACGCGCGGCTTCAATGGTGGCGTTGAGCGCGAGCAGGTTGGTCTGCGAGGCGATGACCTGAATCAGGTCGACCACGACGCTGATGCGGCTGGCGTTCTCCGCAAGGCCTTGCATGGTGGCGTCGGTTGCGCCGGCCTCATCGACGGCCTTGCGGGCAATCTGCGCCGAAGCAATCACCTGGCGGCCGATTTCGGCGATCGATGAGGACAGTTCCTCGGTGCCCGAAGACACCGTCTGCACATTGGCCGAGGTTTCCTCGGCGGCGGACGCCACGGCACTCACCAGCGCACTCGATTGATCGGCGGTCGCCGACATGCTCTGCGCCGTGCTCTGCATGGAATTGGCCGATTTCTGCAGGGCCTCCAGCGCGGCGCGGACGGTGGCTTCGAATTCGATGATGCGGGCCTCCATGCGGGAGGCGCGTTCGGCCTTGGCAATGCGGTCCTTGTCCTGATCGGCGCCAAGCGCGCGGGCCTCGATCATGCTCTCGCGGAAGACCTGCAGCGAATTTGCCATCGCCGCGATCTCGTCGCGCTGGCTCGAGCGATAAATTTCCGACTCGAGGTCGCCGCCGGAGAGCAGCTGCATCGAGCGTTGCAGACTGCCGATCCGGCGCAGGATGTTGCCGCCGACATAGCGCCAGACGAACAGCACAGAGCCGATCAGGGTGAGGGCGCCAAGCGCAAGCATCACCGTGGTCGCCAGCGAAATCTCCCGGCGCGCCTGCCAGGTCGAGGCGTCGGTCTTGCTCTGCACCCCCTTCACGAGTTGCTCCACGCTGATGCCGAGGCCGACATTGAGCTTGCGGGTTTCGTCGAGGACGACCTGGCCGTATTCGCTGGCGTCCAGCTCCTCCTGGCGAAGTTTGAAGACGCCGGTCTTGCCCTCGCCCAGCGCCAGCAATTTCAGCGCGGCGCCTCCGAGCGCCGTTGTTCCGGAGTTTTTAGGCAGCAAGTCGAGGTTCGATTTGACGCGCGCCTGCGTGGCCTTGAATTCCTTCTCGATGGCATCGAGCGTGTCGCTGCTGCCAGCCGAGAGCGCGGCGATCATCTCGGATGCCATCAGATTGCTGCTGGCGATGACGTTGCCGAGCTGGTCGACCGTCCGCGCGGCCTGTGCCGCGTCGTCCTGGGAAAGATTGGCAGAGCCGAGGATGGCATTGATCTGGGCTTGGGCGTCCATCATCGCAGGACTGGCGGCGGCAACGAAGCCGGCCTGCGCGTTGCGCAGCGCCTCATACTGCTTCTGATGCTGGGCCGCGACCTCTAACCGTTTGCGAGCCGCCGCGACCAGGCTTTTGATGTTGTCGTCGATGTTCTTCACGGTTTCGCTGAGCGCGGCGACGACCGCGCTGTCGGCGCCGAGCTCGATGATCTCGGCGAGCTTCTCGAGCGTGACCGCTTGAGTTTCCTTCATTTTTCTGGCGCGTTGGTTCAGCGATTCCTCGCTGCGCGAGGCCAGCAGCACCGGCCCCTGACTGGCCAGGCTTGCGCTCTGGGCGGCAAGCTGCAGGCTGGCCGCAAGACGGGGAATGTCCCGTCCGCTCAGCTCGATGATCGACCCGCCGAGATGTCCCAGCACCATGCCGGCGCCGGCGCTGATGACGATCGCCATGCCCGCGATCACGGCGAAAGCGGCAAACAGGCTGCCCCTGACGCCCCATTGCGGACGCAAGAATCTTAAGGGCGGCGGACCAAGTCTACCGATCATAAATGGCCCAGCCATGCTGTCCTGTTCGCTAAATCCGTCAGGATGAATCAACGGGCGGTAGTATCGCGTTACCCGGTTAACAAAGTCGGGAAAATTCGACCGGTCTTCCGCGATTTTTCGCGGTGAAAACAAAAAGGCCGGCGTGAAGCCGGCCTTTTCCGAGTTTCGATGGACGCGGGATCAGTACTTCGCGACCACCGGGCCACCCCAATTGAAGCGATAGTTCAGGCCGGCCTTCACAGTATGCTCGTCGTCGTGGAACCGGGTGCCGACGAGGACAGCGGGTCCGGTCGTGAACGTGGTGCTGCCGAAATTGTAGTACTGGTATTCGACCTTGGCGGACCAGTTCGGCGCGAACATGTATTCGAGGCCGGCACCGACGGTGTAGCCGTCGCGATGGTTGCCGTCGGTCGTGAAAGCCACCGGCACGCCGCCGACGCTTACGCCGAGATTGTTGCGGTCTTTCCAGGCGTAACCGCCCTTGGCGTAAAGTAGCGCCGGGCCCCAGGTGTAGCCAAGCCGGCCGGTGACCGATCCGAGCTGGTTGCTGTTGGAGGTCACGAGAACGCCGCCGGGGAAGATCACGCCGTTGTTGTTGTTGCCGAGCCAGCTGTACTGGGCTTCGACACCGATGACCCAGCTCGGAGCGAACTGATAATCGGCGCCGCCCTGCACGCCGCCGAGGAAGCGGCCGTCGCTGCCCGTGAGGCTGTTGTCGCCCGCGAACGCACCGCCGAGATGGCCGCCGATGTAGAAGCCGGTCCAGTTGTAGATCGGCGCCATATAGGCCGGCGCCTTGGTGTAGGCGGGGCGAGCCGCCAGATCGGCTGCGAGTGCTGGCACGGTCGCGCCGAGAGCGACGAGGGCCACAGTACCGAGTAGAAACTTCTTCATTTGGTTTTGTTCTCCAACAGATCATTTTTGAGAGGCGCCGCGTGTCGGCTCCGTCCATGCCGCGCACTTAGACAGCTTTTGTCTAAAAAGCTGTCACTCATCGGCCACACTCACCGAGTTCCTAACCTGTTGGGAAAACAACAATTTTCTGTGATTAATGGGGCCTTAATCAGACCTGAAAGAAGCCTTAATTTTACATGCCGGAAATTAAGATGCTGGAGACAGGGGGATTTGAGCATGGCGACGTTGAAGAGCCGAGGTGTTCGGCATGGGGAAGCTCCATCGTGATTCACGAGAACGCCGAATGCGTGAAGCCGATGTAGGTTCGCTATCCGCCGCTACCATTAAATTGAAATTTAGAATCGGTGCGGGGGTTCGGCGCCATCGAAGCAAGCCCGTCGGCTTTCTGCCAGGCCGCTCTCCGCTATGTCGCCAGCACGCGGGTCTGCACCACGAGCGGCATCAGCGGCGTGCCCGTCGGCACGCAAACCGACTGTCCGGCCATCGTCACGACCGGCGCGCCCCCCGCCATCACACGGACAGCGCCGACCACCCAATGCGCTGTCGCGCAAGGTGGACTTCCCGAGCCGGTGAGCGCGCAACCTGCGATCACGAATGGAGAAGTCAGCGTGACCACAGGCTGGCCAGACAGCAGCACGCGCGGGAATGGCGCAAGCGGTTTTGCCAGTCCGCCATGGCTGCACAGCACCGTCGCACCGAGTTGGAGAATGGGAGCGGGCATCTTGCCTAGACTACCGTCAGCGCGCCCAGATTAATATCGACGGTGGGGCCGGTCATGTTGATGATCGCGCCTTTGCCATTCGAGATGATGATTCCGACATCACTCACGGAGATCGTCGCACCGGTCGTTGTCTGGATCAGGATGCCGCCGGCTGGGCCGGGCGCGTCGCTGACGACGATGCCGTTCTTCAAGGGGGTCTGGATGGTGATGCCGGGCACGCCGGGCGGCACCGCCTGGGCCAATTCCGGGACTTCCGCAGCGCTGTCCCAATAGCCGCCGACCCAGATCGGGCGGTCTGGATCGCCACGTTCGAACTCGATCCACACGCCGGAGCCGATGATCGGCACGGTGAATATACCGGTGTTGCTGCCCGCGACCGGAACGCAGGGCATGGCCCAGGTGCCCGGCACGAAACCGGCGACATCCGGCACCATCGCCTGAATGCGGCCGATCTGAAGCGGATCGATGTTGTTGATCACCGTGCCGCGGGATTTGCCGTAAAATGTCTTGCTCATGTCGGCACCGACGGAAATGTGGAAAACCAGTGCAATGCGGGCCGGCGTGAACCTGCGCCGGCCGAATTGCCAGCCTCTTCCTGCCACAACCAACGACAGCGCGCAGCAAGTAAGGTGGAAATGCTGTTTTTTCCTGCCGAGGATTGAGAGGGTGGGTAGAACCGCTGCATCAATAGTTCAGGCAGGCCCGCGATATGGTTCGCGATCGGCGCGACGATCGATAATGCGAGCGACAGTTAGGGCAAAGGGAGCGCCTTCTCTGGGTACTTAATTCAGATATCGCCTGGGCCGAGAATCAAGACTCTTACGTTGGTGATCGCAATGCTTCTCTCGTCGACGAAAATGAGGTTTGTCGCTCCGGGACTCAGGGGCTCCAGAATGACCCTGCGATCACTGAGCGTGTGAACATCGACGATATTCGGATCGCCGATCAGCACGGTTTCGAAGGGTCTTTCAAGCGCAAGCGCCGTCTTGGCACCGAGCCTTACAGTGATCGTCTGATCTGCGGCGTAAGCCACGGAAATCGTGGTCAGGAGCAAGACCAATACGAGAAAGCAAGCTCGGAGGGGAAGCATTGCAGCCATGGTAATTCCTCCGGTCTGCTTGAGCCTCATTTTCGGGTGCGCCTGCCAATACCCGGCGTTGGTTTCAGCGGCTGGCATCTCAGGTCCGCTTTGCTGCGCGGATGCCGATCAGGGAGCTGCACCTTCGACTGCAAAGATGCGTAATTTTGCGTACTTTTCACCGATTTTCTGGGCTTCTAAATAGTCCGGAGAAGTATACGCTGCTTGCGCCTTCTCCATGCTTTCAAAAATAGATAGAACGACGCGCGATTTTGGCGGCTCACCAGCTATCGCCAGCGTATTGCCGCTCGATGCGAGCCGTTTCTGGCCGCTCGCGGCAAGCGCCTTATTGGCGAGCGGGATGTATTCATTGGCGTAACCATTCTCGTCGACTACATCGATCTCCGAGATGACGTAAGCGGGCGGCGTAGCTTCCGCATGAAGTTCATGGACCGCGCCGGCGCCAAGTCCGAAGCCAGCGAGCATTGCCAAACCTAATTTGACGTGGGTCTTCATTGTTTTCCTCCCTGAATATCGACGGACAAAGATATTCTTCGGTGATTGTTCGTCGCAACTGGTGGTAGCGGCAGCAAATTTAGTCGGTTTATCGGCCAACGTGAAAATCTGCCCGCAGGCGGTTCTTCGGGCATCCCGAAACCCACAGCATTGGCCACGATCAAAGCCGGCTCACAATGTCTGCAATGAGTCCGTTATGCGCTTTATGCCGTCATTCTGCTTATGATCCAAGCACAGCGCGGCTTCTTACGTAACCGATGATTCATGCCAGTACCGCCGCCCGCCGCACTAACCGTGCGACGGCGCCGTCAGCGGCGGGTTTCCGATACTAGACGCCGGACTGGCTTGTCGACTATCTTTTTTCTCGATGAATACGAATGCCGCCACAGCGCCGGCAACCGCAACTACCAACGCGGCGGTGATAAGTGGACCGCTCCCATTGTTCCTGCGTCGTGGAATTTTTCGAGGTCGATCAATATCTCGCAACTGAGCTACTCCACAGGTTTACATCAAGGGCCCTGGCGCGTCCCAATGCGGTTCATCCGAGCAATGTCAGATCTGCTCTCGATGAAAACAGGAGAGCGTTGCTGCAAGTAAAGCGGGCGCGGGCACGTAAAAAACCATGACATCAATGTTTGGGTGTCCTCCTAAAGCAACCATCTTCATTCGCTCCCCTCTTCTTCTCCTCAGGCGAGCCTTAGCAGTTTGCATTTAAGCGCGAGCGCTGACGCTCCGGTAGTCAACTTTATGCGAACTTAAGAAGGGTACACCACAAGTCACTCCGTTAATGGCTCTGACGCAATTTATGACCAACCCTGTGGTGGGGTTGTCGACAACTTGCGAATGTCTGTTGTTGGCGCGAACCGGACCTCCAGCGATGTCCGCTATCCGGTCGCTGATGGGGTGCCGGCTCAACCGGTCGACGCAACACAGGCGTTAAATCTCTCTGCTGGGGTTTCAAATTGCAAGGTCTCACGAGGCCGTTCGATCGAGCAACCGACTACATTCCAGTTCGTGGTCAATCTCAATGCCGCAAAGACGCTGAGCCTGAACCTGCCGCCGAACGATACTCGCGTTTGCCGACGAGGTGATCGAGTGAGCGCGGCGACTTCCGGTTCTGGCACAAATCAGCGGTTCGAAGTCGGGATCCGCTCTGCATGGAGATGGGTCTCACGGCGGCGGGTTCGGGCGCTATCTCCGAAACCGCGTGAAGCAGGGAAGCCTTCGAAAAACTGGTGCTGCCAGACAGGATTGAACTGTCGACCTCTCCATTACCAATGGAGGAGTTTAGTTTCGAGAATTTCTAGAAACAATAAGCACTTAGGTCTGTTTGCGTTAAGGTGTTGTGAGAGTTTTCAATCGGCGTCTGCGGAGCGCAGGAAGGTTTCTTCAGTCGCCAAACCTGTTCCCATCCGCGGTCGGGTCCGTATTTGACCTCGTTGCGACGCGGCATGCTGGCTTTGCGCCGGAATGCAATCGCCCGTGGAAGTTCCGCCCCGACGCCACCTGTGCCGAGCGATTGCGTCTCGTCCATATCGATCCAGAGGTTGTTTTCCGATAGTCACCTCCACACGATCGGGTTCGTTCGGATGGATTCCAGTCGCACGTGGGCGGTGCGGCGACTTGTCGGCTCAAGTTTTTCCCCTAACGAGAGTATCACCCCAAGGGAGGGCTGATGCACCGCACAGGTTTGAACGATGAAGGTCTGCGGAGCGGTTCGCCTCGGTTTATTCACCGCAGTCATTGCGACATCCTGGCTCGCCGCGCAGATCCAGGGATCCCTCGCACAAACGCGACCATCCGTTTCTCCGAGCGAACCCGCGAACGTGTCTCCGCGGAAGGAACGCGCTCCCAGGAAGGAAACGGGACTAGCTGAGAACCGGAACACCGCGGGCCTCGTTGCCGGTGCGCCGTACAGCACCGATTTCGCTATAGCCAAGGAAATGGCAACCGCGCTGGCCAGCGGTCAAGAAACCGGCCCTCACGGCGAGATGGCACTGCGTGTGATGCCGATGGCGGGAAACGGCGGCATCCGCAATATCCTGGACATACTCACCCTGGCAGGGGCCGACATGGCGATCGCGCCTGTGGTCCTCGTCGACCGGCTCCGCGAAGCAAGGAGGTTCGGTGATATCCGCGACAAGGTTGTCTACATCGCCCCGCTTTTCATCGAAGAGTTCCATTTCCTCGCGCGGCCGGAGATCAGAAGCCTGACAGATCTTGCAGGAAAGACGGTCAATCTAGGCGAAGAAGGCAGCCCCGGCGCTGTACTTGGCCGTGAGGTACTCAACGGCATGGATGTGAGGATCAGCGAGGTAAACCTTGGGCTCGACGCCGCGCTGGATGGGATGCGAAAGGGGCAAATCTTCGCCACACTGCTGGTTTCGGGAAAACCGATCGCCGTCCTCGCGCGCTATGCGCAGGCCGGTGGCATTCACTTCCTGCCTATCCCCTATTTCCGGGCGCTGCAGCAGGATTACCTGCCATCGAAGCTCCGCCACGAGGATTACCCAGGCATTATCGGGGCCGGTGAAAGCGTCGACACAATCGCGATCAAATCCGCCCTCTTCGCCTACAACTGGCCGAGCCGCAACGAGCGGTTTTCGCTCATGGAATTTTTTGTCCAGACACTGTTCGCCCGGTTTCCCGAATTTCTCGACGACGCTCATCACCCCAAATGGCGAGAGGTGAGCCTAGCCGCGGTGCTCCCTGGTTGGCAGCGATTTCGACCGGCCGAGCGCTGGTTGCAGCGGCGGCCGGGCGGAGAGGCCGCGCTTCGCAACGCGTTCGACCGGTTCCTCGAGGAGAAATCAATCAGCAATCCGCCGAACCGCGAAGAGTTGTTCCAGGAATTTTTGCGGTGGCGAGAACGCAAGCAGGGCAGGTGAACAAACATTGGGAGATCTCGATGCGCAATGCGCTGGTGACCGCAGCCCTGGTTGCGCTGCTCGGGTTGATCGCCGATGTGAGGCCGCTTGTCGCTCAATTTGCTCTACCCGAAGGGGCTGCTCGGGACCCGCTCGCACAAACTAGGGTGCAACCAGCTGACAACGTCCGGACAGCCAAGACAGCCACTCGCCGACACGCGCACAGGAAGCGACCCGTGTCTCGTCCGCCTCCAAATCAGCGGAAGATTGCCGAAAGGAACGGATACAAGCGGGTAAGCGATCTGGTGAACTTCCCAAAGTTCTTTCCTGGCCTTGGTATCGTCTTTGTCAAAGCCGAAACTTTACCGCTAGGACCGTTCCTGTGCTTCGATCGCAAAGATCGCCTGGTGGCGACGGTGTATATGGTGCCGACCAAAGACATCGACGATCATAAGTTATGGGAGGCGCCGGCGTTCGCTGGAAAAGTTGACCATGTCAGCCTCTATTTCAACCCGGGTCACCCCGG
>Ga0207707_10002054_pt1 | contig 18273 bp, 16 predicted proteins | sample KBSC83BmetaG_FD_184336 | JGI IMG/M metagenome (GOLD analysis project Ga0207707, IMG submission 184336) | Corn rhizosphere microbial communities from Kellogg Biological Station, Michigan, USA - KBS C8-3B metaG (SPAdes) (version 2) | ecosystem: Host-associated > Plants > Roots > Rhizosphere ...
CTGTTGCAACTTCGCGATACGCATCCGCCAATCCGACGCACTTCGACTCCGCGCCGAGAAATTTCGGCGCGATCGGACCTTTCGGAGTCTGAATGAGCGGTGGGGCCACGATCAGGATCGGCGGCACCGGCATTCCCGGCTCGATCGGCGCATTGCGGATTGCGGAGACGAGCGCGGCCATGCCTTGCGCAGAATGCCATGCATTATGAGGATGCATGGACTGAAAATCATTGGTTCCGAGGAGAAGGATCACCAAACCCAGCGGGGAATGGATCTCGATCCTCTGCGCTATTCCAACCAGACCGTTACGACCCGGCTTGAACGGATCATCCCAGACCGTGCGCCGGCCGTTCAGACAGTCTTCAATCACGCGAACGTTGGCGCCGTCTGCATTGAGTTTGCCCTCCATGACGCCGGGCCAACGCTGCTCGAACGACAGTCGCTTGCGGGTGTCGGGGATGATCCCCCAGGAGAGGGAATCGGCGTAGACCAGGACGTGTTGCACGGGCGGGCTCCTTGTGGACTGTAACAACGTAGCAGATCCGTCCCCATCCATTTCGACCACGGTCTTTACAGCATGCGTGCGGAGTGCACGGCAGAGGCGGCGCCTGCGGCCAAGGGTTCAGTGTAGCAGGCCATGTAGGCAGTCAACGCTCCACAGATGGAACCGAGAAAGAGATAACCGACAGCCGCTAGCCAAGGGTCCTGCCGCTGGGGTCGGTCAAGGACTTCAGTCCTCAGACAACCCAGAAATGGCACCAGACCTGACGACACGAATCTTGCCTTGCAACGAAAGGATCGCGCCGTGCATCTGGCCGAGTAGGCACAGCTCATGTGCATGTTTCGCACCGCGTTCGAGCGCCGCTTCGATTTTGTTCGCGCTCAAGCGCCCCACTTCGACGGTCACAAGCCGATCACCCAGATCCGTGTCGTCCTTGAGTGTGTTGGCCGGCGCGCGCTCGATACACGGATCGTCCACGTTCACGCTGTTCGCGATCATCGTGGCTGCGGCATCGGCATCGGCCGCCGTCGCCGCCAATACGGTCACGCTGTCTGCGATCCCTAGACTGAAGCTGCGCCCACGCCATCCGCTCGTTGCGACCCCGCGGACGGGCATGGCCGCCGCAACTTCGAAATCGCCGTCGAACCCCGTGATCTCGCGCCGCTTGATGCGACCGAGATCGGCATATAGGCCGACGCGATAGCGCTGCCCTGGCGCAAGATGCAACGCGATGTCACCGCCATTGTTCATGTACGCGCGCATGATCGCGGTGTCGGCACGGAAGAAGCGGATCAACTCGTCGGCGACTGCGCCCGCGACTGCTGCCATAGGCGTGATGAATTGCGCGCGATGCGACCAGCATGCTTCGAACATGCGGCGGGCGATGGCACCTTTGAGGTTGGTGGGTTGTTCGACCGGTTGGCGAAGTGCGGGTAGTTCGCTTACCAGCTCGACTAGGCTGGTTTGGAAGCGAGTCCAGGCGGTTTCGATGGCGTTGTCGATGGCGGGTTGGGCGCCATCAGCGCCGATGATCAGATCGATTGGGCCGTGTTGGAAATGCCAGCGGCCGTCGTGGAGACGGGCGCGGGTGGGTCCACCCCAGGGGCTTGTGGGCACTTCGACTCTGTGGCTGGCGCCACTACGCTCGGTGCGAACGGTGTCTTTTGTCTGGGGCACTTCGACTCTGCCCTCCCGGGCTACGCTCAGCGCGAACGGCGCTTTTGTTTGCGGCCCTTCGACTCTGCGGCTACGCCGCGACGCTCGGGGCGAACGGGTTCTCGTGTGAACCTACCCCTCACCCGGGCCCTCTCCCGCAGGGGAGAGGTGATAGTCGAGCGCGCCTCAACCTAAGACCTTCGCTCACCCTGCCCTCTCCCGAAGGGAGAAAGATTTGTTTACTCGCGGCCAATCGGCCATGGGTTGAGGCCGTCCCACCCTACTACGCGCACGCGTTCGCTCTGCAGGATGTCGTCCACCGTGCGCACGCGCTCCATGTGACCGCCCAGGTCTTGATAATCGGTCAGACGCATGCTGAATTCGATCGGCGCGACGATCGCCGGCGTCGGCACCGAGCCGAACGAGTTGTCCGGCATTCTTGTCACGTCGACCATCAGCGTGATGCCGCCACCCGGCCAAACGAAAACCGGCGCGCCACCACATGTCACCTTCACGAGCAGATCCTTGATCGAGCGTGTGAGCCGCACGGGGTTCTCGGTCACGCCTGCGCGCAGGCTGCCGCCGGCCCCTGCCAGAAACAGAATCGTCGTCAGTGCCGGCTCGCAGTTTTCGCCGATGCGATCGACCACGCGCTGCACCGGTTCGGGTATCGCGGCCGGAACCAGCTTGAGCTTCTCGTCCAGCACGAAGAACGCCGCGTCCTCACCGGTAGTCGACACCAGCAGGATACGTTCGCCCGGCTTCGCCACTTTCGGATCGAAGCCTGTGACGATCGTGAGCGGATCGGTGATGTCGGTGCCGCCCCATCCCGTTCCCGGATTCGCCACTTGGAAATAGCGCCCGGGCGTCGACTTCTTGCCTTTGATCTTGATGCCGGACGGCGGCAACCCGAGGCAGCGCCCAGCCTGATGCTCTGTCAGCACGCCGGTGATGTGATCGTCGACCACGATCACTTCGTCCACATGCCCATGCCACTGCTGCGCGAAAATGCCGATCGTCGCGGAGCCGCAGCCCACGCGCATGCGCCGCTCCTCGACGCCGTTGACGATGGGCGCCTTGCCGGCCTCGATCACCAGGTGCGAGCCGCCTTCGATCTCGAGCTCGACCGGCTTGCGATTGCCGAGGCTCATCATCAGATCGCAGGTCACGCGCCCTTCCTTCTTGCTGCCACCGGTCAGGTGATGCACGCCGCCGAGCGAGAGCATCTGCGAGCCGTATTCCGCGGTCGTCACGTGGCCGACGGCCTCGCCTTCGCAACGCACGGTCGCCTGCTCGGGACCGAGCCAGCGGTCGGTGTCGATCTTCGCCTTGAAGCTGCAGTAGCTGAAGATGCCTTCGGTCACGACCGTGACCATGTCGACGCCTTGATGCTTCGACGCGACGATGAACGGCGCCGGCTTGTAGTCAGGATAGGTCGTGCCCGAGCCGACGCCGGACACGAAGACCGGCGCCTCCGTCACGACGCCACCGTCCCAGCCCTGCCCTTCGACGAAGCCTGTGATCTCGCCGGACGTCGCGGCGACTTTCTTGAACAGGACCACCGGGTCAACGCGCGTGAGCGCGCCGTTGAAGTTACCCCAGCGATCGCACGCACCCGTGCGTCCCTCGCTGATCTGACAAAGCACCGGACACGCGTTGCATTCGATCTTGCCCGCCGAAAGTCTGCGGCCCGACGGCTGATCGATGATCGGAACGTCGTTACTCATCGCGCCTGTTCGAGCAGCGCCTTGCGCACTCGCGCTGGTGTAGCGGGAAGATGGGTGAGGCGCACGCCGGTCGCGTGACGGATGGCATTGAGGATGGCCGGCGCGGTCGCTATCAATGCGGGCTCCCCGACGCCTTTTGCACCGTACGGTCCGAGCGGCTCGGCATCCTCGACGAGATAGCACATGATCTGCGGCATGTCGCCGACGGTCGGAATCAGATAGTCGTGCAGATTGTCGGTGCCGCCGCTGTGGTACTCCTCCATCAGCGCCATGCCGAGTCCCTGCGCGATACCGCCGTGGATCTGGCCTTCGACCTGCGTCGGATTGATCGCACGTCCGACATCGTGGGCTGCGTGAATCTTGATGACTCTGACCGTACCGAGCTCGAGATCGACCTCGACCTCCGCCATCTGCGCGGCGAAGCCGTACGTCGCATACGGCACGCCCTGCCCGTTCTCGTCGAGGGGCGTGGTCGGGGGATCGAAGAAGCCTTCGCCCACGGCGACATCGCCGTGCTCGTCCGCCGGCAGCGCCGAGAGATCGATGCGCTTGTGTTGCCCGTCGAAGCGTGCCGTGAGTCGCGTGCCATCGATGTCGAGCAACCCATGCGCCGGCGCACCCAGAATCTCCAGCAGCATGCCCCGCAACGCTTCACCCGCAATCCGAGCCGCATTGCCCGACACGAAAGTCTGGCGCGAAGCCGAGGTCTTTCCCGCGTCGGCCGTGAGGTCCGTATCGCCCATCACTTGATCGAACAACGCAACAGGCAATCCGAGCGCATCGGCGCAGATCTGCGGCAAGATCGTGCTCGAACCCTGGCCAATGTCGACAGCGCCGTTGTACAGGAACACGCGGCCATCGCGCCGCAATCCCACACGCATGATCGACGGGTTCGCGATAACGGTGTTGCCGATGCCGTACCACATGCACGCAATGCCGACACCGCGCCGGCGTCCCTTGCGTGAGCCATGCTTGGCATGGTGGCAGGCATTGAAGCCGGCCACCGCAGTCTGCGCCTCACGCCACGGCGTGCGCAGGCGATCGAGACACTGTGACATTCCGCAGCTGGCAGCCAGCACCTGTCCAGTCGCCGTGCGCTGCCCGACGCGGATCGCGTTGATCCAGCGGAACTCGAGCCGGTCCATGCCGATCTTCTCGGCGAGGTCGTCCATCAACGCCTCGTGCACGACTGTCGATTGCGGCACACCGAAGCCGCGAAAGGCACCGGCGATCGGCCCGTTCGTGTATATCGCGCGCGTCAACGCGCGCACGTTCGCAACGAAGTATGGGCCCGAGGCGTGAATCGGCACGCGATTGGCTACCGTATTGCCCCACGATGCGTACGCGCCTGTATTGAAATCGCCAAGGAAATCGACAGCGACCAGATGTCCATCGGCATCGCACGCGAAGCGCGCCTGCATGCGCCCGGGATGCCGCTTGGTCGTCGACATCATCGACTCCGGGCGCGTGTAGACGCCGCGCACAGGGCGCTTCAGTTTCCAGGCCGCTAGTGCGAGCAGCGGCTGGATGGCGATGTCCAGCTTGCCGCCGAACCCGCCGCCGATCGCGGACGGAACGATGTGCACCTGCCGCGGATCGAGTCGCAGGATGCGCGCGATCTCGTCCCGATCCATGTACGGCGTCTGCGTGCACGAGAAGACGCGAATGCGATCGCGCCCGTCACTGTCCTTGAAGCGCTCGGCATAACCGGCTTCGGGCTCGATGTAGGCATGTTCGATGTAGCTGGTCGTGAACGTGCCTTCCGCCACCACCCTGGCACCGGCGAGCGCGCGGTCGACTTCCCCCTTCTCCACTCGGCCGCGGATCAACACGTTGTCCGGCGCATGCGTATGGTGGAGACTGCCTGGCGCCTGGAGCGACTCATTCATTTCGAGCAGCGGCTTCTCGAATGTCCACTCGATCGGGATATCCGATTCGGGAATGGAGACGATCTCTCGATAGTCCCCGACGAGCGCGAGCACAGCTTCACCGATGCAGCGCACGTGACCTGGCGCGAGTACCGGTTGATCCTTGACCTGCGGGAAGATACCGAAGCTGTTCTCGGGCACGTCGGCAGCGGCGAGCACACAAGCGATACCGGGATAGCTCCGGCGCAGTGCCCCGAGATCGCCGATCCGGAAGCGCGCCCGCGCATACGGCGAGCGAATCGCGCGCAACCACAGGGAGCCGGCCGGATAGCTGTCCGCCCCATAGCGTTCGCTGCCTGTCACCCTCTCGCGCCCATCGAGCTTCGCGATGCGGCTCCCGACCGCGGCGCCGGCCGGCGGCTGCGGCGCTTCGACATCGCCTTTCGCCACCGCGAGGATCGCGTCCACAATCTTCGTGTAGCCGGTGCAGCGACACAGAACACCGGCCAGCGCATCGATCGCGTCCCGCCTGCTGGGTGCGGGATTGTTGTGCAGAAGCTCGGAAGCCGCCATCAGCATGCCCGGCGTACAGATGCCGCACTGCGCCGCGCCATGCGCCAGGAACGAGCGCTGCAACGGGCTGAGCGCGCCATCCTCCGCCAATCCTTCCACGGTAGCCACTTCGCATCCTGCGACCTGCGCGACGGCCGTAAGGCACGAGCACACCTGGCGCCCGTCGATGAGAACCGTGCATGCACCGCAATCACCGGCTTCGCACCCGATCTTCGTGCCCGTCAATCCGAGGTTTTCGCGCAGGACTTCCGAGAGGCGCGCGGCGGGGTCGGCGGTCACGCGCTGCTCCTCCCCATTCAGCCGGAAGCGGATCGCGCGATCGACGCTGCCGCAGGACGCGAGAGCGTCCGGTATTTCGCTTTGATACGGCTTATTCACCGGATAGCAGCGCGAGCGAGCGCCGGACGAGCGTCAGAGCGGCATCCTGCCGGTACTCTGCACTACCGCGCACGTCGGAGATCGGGGTGAGCCGCGCCAGATCGTCCGACCGCACGACATCCGCGAGCGACGAGGAGAGCGGCTTGCCGATCAGTCTCGCCTCCAGCTTGGGCAGCCGTTGCGCGACTTCCGAGCAGGCACCCACCGCGACCGCCGCATGCGCAACTGCGCCGTGCGTGTCGAGCTCGATGGTCGCGGCTACCATGACGATAGAGATCACGAGGTAGCGCCGCGCACCGATCTTCCGGAACGTCGATCTGGCCACGCGCCGCCAATGCGGAATCAGGATCGCGGTGACCAATTCGTCGGAGCGGCGCTGCGTCGCTCGCGCGCCCGCGATGAACTCGGAGAGCGGCAATCGGCGCACACCATCGAGCGCCGCCAGCTCGACTACCGCGTCCAGCGCGAGCAGCGGCGGCACGCCATCGGCCGCCGGCGACGCGTTACAGACGTTGCCGGCCACCGTCCCCGCATTCTGGATCTGCAGACCGCCGACTTCGCGCGCTGCCAGCTTGAGACCGTCGAACAAACGCGGCAATGGGTGGCGCACGAGCTCGGACCAGCTGACGAGCGCGCCGATGCGCAAGAATTCCTGATCCTCGCTGACGCCCCGCAGCCCGGCGAGCGCCGTAATGTCGAGTATGTCTTCGCGGACCGGTCGGCCGACGCGAGCCGGGTAGAAGTCGGTGCCGCCGGCCAGCACCGCGAGTGGCGCGGAGCTGAGGGCGCGCAACGCCTCGCTGAGCTCGGTGGGTCGCAAGTACATGAATTGGCTGGCTCGTCTGGAGCGACCGCTCCACAGTTATGTAGCAGCCACTTTACTACATGAGCGGCTTCACCATATCCTAGCCGCCACCGGTTTTCAACCCCTGGACCCGGATGTCATGGTGCAGTGCGCCACGTAGGACAGGGGCGCCTGACCCGCTGGAGCCAAGCTTTTATGACGCATGTCGTGACCGAATCGTGCATTAAATGCAAATACACGGACTGCGTGGACGTTTGCCCCGTAGACTGCTTCCGGGAAGGGCCGAACATGCTCGTGATCGAGCCGGACGAATGCATCGACTGCGCCGTGTGCATACCTGAGTGCCCCGTGAACGCGATCTATGCCGACGTCGACGTGCCGCAGGCGCAGATGAAATTCATCGCGCTGAATGCCGAGCTCGCGTCGAAGCTCCCAAGCATCGTCGCGAGCAAGACTGCGCCCGCCGACGCCGAAGACTGGAAGGAGGTCAAGGAGAAGCTGCAGTATCTGGAGCGATGAGAAGCCGCACCAACAACGGACGAGCCCATGGCGACGAAACGGACACCGAAGACAGCAGCCGGCGGCGCGGCAGCCAAGCGCGCTGCATCGAGAGACAAAGATACAGTGCCGGCAGAGGCTTCCGGCAGGCCCGCACGGACGCGCCGCAAGCGCGATGCCGATGAGGTTGCCGGATCGCGCCGCAAGCGCGATGCCGATGATGTTGCCGGATCGCGGCGCAAGCGCGATCCGGTCGGCATGCAACGCAAGATCCTGGAGGCGGCGACGGAGGAGTTCGCCAATCACGGCTACGGCGGCGCGCGCGTCGAGCGTATCAGCAGCCGTGCCCGTACCGTGGATCGCATGCTCTACTATTACTACGGCAGCAAGGAGAAGCTGTTCCGCACGGTGCTCGAGGAGGCGTACGAGAAGCTCGGGCAGGCCGAGTCGCGCCTGCAGCTGGCCAGCACCCCACCGCTGCAGGGAATGCGCCAGCTCATCGCGTTTACGTGGGATTATTACTATCTGCATCCGGAGTTCATCCGGCTGCTCAACGGCGAGAATCAGTACCGCGGCCAGCACCTGAAGAAGTCCACCCGGGTGAACCAGCTCTCGTTCCCCCTGCTCAGCGTGCTGCGTGATCTGCTGGCGCGCGGCGCGAAAGAAGGCGTGTTCCGCGACAACGTGGATCCGATTCAGGTCTACATCACGATCGCCGCACTCGGCTACTTCTATCTATCGAACCGCTACACGCTGTCACGCTTTCTCGATCGCGACCTGATGGCGGACGAGCACCGGCGCGCCTGGCTCGACCACATCACGAGCGTGGTGCTGGGCTTCATCGGCGCGCGGTAGGCGCAAGCTCTCCCACCCCCGCCCCAGCGGGGCACCCGCAATGACCCCTCCGTTCCAGGAGGGTGGCGCGTAGCGACGTGGGCGGTAGCCATCACGCCCGAACACCTACATTTGTACAAATATTTCTCCGCCCATGCACTTCCGCCTCGAACTAATCGCTGCGCGCCGGGTCCTTTCGATATAACTCCTACAACACCGACGCAGGGAGCGAACAAGATCCTGGAGAGGCACTACGATGAAGCGCACTTGCAATCGCCTCGCTCTAACCGCGCTGGCCACAGTGTTTATGGCGAGCTTCGCTGTTGGCACCGCGGCCCTCGCCGCAGAGCTGGACGGGGACCGCTTGATCCACGCGGACAAAGAGCCCGGCAACTGGATGACCTATCACGGAACTTACAAATCCTGGCATTACAGCCCACTCGATGAAATCAACACGAGGAATGTCTCGAAGCTGACTGAAGCGTGGACACACGTCGCCTCACGCGCCAATCGCGGCCTGCAAGGTTTTCCGCTGGCGATCGATGGCGTGCTCTACTACTCCAGCCCCTACAACCAGATCTACGCGCTGGACGGTGCGACCGGCCAGATACTGTGGACGTACAAGCAGAAACTCAACGAAGACCTGGTCGCACGGCAGACGCACTCGCCTTACAACCGCGGTATTGCCGCCGCTTACGGCAACATTTACATCGGCACTCTGGACGGCAAGCTGGCCGCGGTCGACATGAAGACCGGCAAGCTCAACTGGGAGACCAAGCTGATCGACTCCGAGAAGCTGACGGTCGGCTTTACGGGCGCGCCGCTGGTCGTCAAAGACAAAGTGGTCATCGGCTCGCAAGGCGGCGAGTGGCCGTACAAAGGACCGATCTTCGGCGTCGATGCCAAGAACGGTCAGAAGGTCTGGGAGTTCGACACTGCCGGCGGCAACGAGGGCAATGGGGACGCACGCAACACGTGGGGCCACGACTCCTGGCGCGTTGGGGGCGGCGGCGGGTGGATGACCGGAGCGTACGATCCCGATACCAACACGGTCTGGTGGGGAACGGCAAATCCGGATCCACTCTACGATTGGGCCGGCGACAAATGGCAGACCGAAGGGCCGCGCCCCGGGATCAATCTCTACACGACCTCGGTTCTGCTGCTCGATCCCGACACCGGCAAGCTGAAGGCCTACCACCAGGAGATTCCGCACGATGCGTGGGACTTCGACTCGGCCGTCGGCGAGTTCTTGTTCGTCGAGCACGGCGGAAAGAAATACGTCGTGCACCCGAACAAAGGCGGCTTCATCTTCGTGTACGACCGTAACGGCAAGGTCGAAAACGTCTACAAGGGCGTCGACAACATCAACTTCGTCAAGGACATCGATCCGAAGACTGGCGAGCTCATCGGCCGCCGCGACCTGGCCGAAGGCAAGCACACCAACCTGTGTCCGGCCATCGCCGGCGGATACAGCTGGCCGTCGGGCACATACGATCCCAAGACCGGATTGTTCTACCGGGTAGGCTTCGAGTGGTGTCAGGACCTGGACGTGGTGAAGACCGAGCCGATCACCGAGCCTGTTGTGCAGCTGAACATCGGCGCCGAATTCACGATGCACGGCCCGGGCAGTGCCCCGCCGCACGGAGAAATCCGCGCACGCGATCCGGTCACGGGCAAAGTGAAGTTCGAGATTCCGTTCAAGGTGCCGCCGCACGCGAGCCTGCTCAGCACCGGCGGCAATCTGCTCTTCGTACCCGAAGCCGACGGCATGCTCGTAGCCTACGATGCCGGCACCGGCAAGAAGCTGTGGAGCCACAACGATGGTCAGGGCCACGACGGCGGGATCATCAGCTACCAGGCCAAAGGTAAGCAGTACATCGCAGTGATGACCGGCTGGGGCAGCTTGGTCGGCGACGGCTATGGCGAGCTCTGGGGCGAGCCGTGGAAGAGCATGCCTAAGGACTCGGGTGTCCTCAAAGTGTTTGCCCTTCAGTAGTCCCCAAGCGCCGGCGGGCAGGATGTCGGTTGTGGCCCGCCGGCGTGCTTTTCTCGAGATGCAGAGACACATGACGCTTGGCGGAGTGCTATTCGCGGCCGGTGCGTGCGCCGCGGTCTGTGCATTGGGGATCCGGGATGCCGGGGCACGGACTTTGGCCGAGATCCAGGCATTGGACTCCATCTCGATGTGCGCCAATCCGGATGCCCTGCCCTACTCGTCGAACCGGGCCGACCTGCCCGGCTTTCAAATCGAGATCGCGCGTGAGGTCGCGCACGGGCTCGGCTTTCCGCTGCGCATCGAGTGGGTCGTTCCCCGCCGTCGCGTGAAGGAAGTCGATTGCGACATGCTGCTCGACCGCGCGAACGATCCCGACCTCAAGAGCCGCGACCGGTTGCTGTCGGTGCCCTATCAAAAGCAGAGCATCACGCTCGGACTAGGGCATAACGCCGACGGCGTGAAAAGTCTGGGCGATCTCAAGCCGCAACAGAAGATAGGCGTGATGGTCGGATCGGTGGCAAGCGTCGTACTCGGCAAGCGGGGCGTGTCGATATCGCCCTACGCTTTTCAGAATGACATGCTGAGCGATGTGCAGGCCGGGCAGCTGGCGGGCGCCGCGACTGCGTCGGCCACGTTGAGCTACTTCGTGCAACAGCATCCCGAGGCCGGATTGCGGCTCGTCAGTCTGGACGGCGAGCCTGGCCTGGAGTGGACCGTCTCGATAGGACTGCGGCGTGCCGACGACGCGCTGCTGGCCGAAGTGAATCGTGTCGTCGAATCGTTGCTGGCCGACGGAACCATCGAGCGCATCTACGCGAAATACGGCATCGAGCATCGGCAGCCCTGAGCAACCTGCTCGCTGGAGGATGGCATGCACATCTCATTTCCGCACACGAACAACCCGATTCGGCGCGCTGCTCCCGTCGAGCTCTTGGTCGTCGCCGACCACAAGACGATTCGGGCGGCGATCGATTGGTCGACCATGGAGGCGTTTCTCGGCACGGCGCCGATCGACGAAGAGGACGTGCGCGCGTTTCTTCGGAACAATCGCGAAAGCATCGAAGTGCTGATTGCAGCGCAGCTGTACGCGCACGGCGTGCCGCTTGCGCGCCACATGATACTCACGCGCGAGGAGCTGGAGCACATGCCTGCGCTTTGACGATGACTCCCTCGCCCCTTGCCGGGAGGGGTTGGGGGGAGGAAGAGAGGGGTTTCTGCACGGAGATCGCAACCCTCAGACCGGACGACGTGGGTCACGGCCAGATGATCTGGTGCTCCTCGATGAACACCGCATCCACGCTCTCGACGTAGTTCTTCAGATCGGCAAGCAGCCTCACACCTTCCGGACTCTTGAACGCAGCCTCGCAGTCCGCCTGCGAGTCGAACCACAGCTCCGAGAACCCGTCATAGCCGAGCGCCGGATCGCGGCTGCGGTCGATCACGTTGATCGAGTAGCGCCGCACGTTCGGCAGCCGCTTGGCAAGCTCGGCGTGCACGTTCACCCAGTGATCGACGAACTGCTCGGGCGTGAGATCCGCCCTTCTGCGTTGCAGTCCGATCCGCTTGAACCCTGCCATGCGAGCCTCCTGTCTACATCCGTGACGGCAGCCATGTGGTCAACGGCGGGAACACAATGATGAGTGCCAGCACGATCAGGCACCATAGCAGGAATGGCAGCGCCTCCCACGCCACGGACAGAATCCGCAGATTGCCGACACTCGAAGTCACAAACAAAAGCAGCCCCACCGGTGGATGCAGCAGGCCGATCATCAGATTGACGACGACCACGGTGCCGAACTGAATCGGGTCGATGCCGAGCTGATGGCCGATCGGGAGCAGCGCCGGCAGAAAGATCACCATCGCCGGCAGCGGCTCGATCAAGCTGCCGACGATCAGCAGAAACACGTTGATCACGATCAGCACGACCACCGGGTTGTCGCTGATGTGCTGAATCATCTTCACGGCGACTTCGCTCACCTGGCTCTCGGCGACGAGCCAGCTGAACGGCCCCGCCGCTGCAAGGAGGAACAGGATCGTCGCACTGGTCCGGCCCGAATCCCACAGCATGCGCGGAATCTCGCGCAAGCTCATGCCGCGATAGATCAGCAGGCTCACGATCAGCGCATAGACAACGGCGACGGCAGCCACCTCCGTCTCGGTGAACACGCCGAAGCGGATGCCCACGATGATGATCACGGGCATCAGCAGCGCCCATGACGCGTTGCTGGTCGCCTTCACCTTCCCCGCGAAGCTCACGCGCGGCATGCGCGGGTAGCCGCGCTTCCACGCGATCAACGAGCAGATCACGAAGAAGCCCGCAGCGAGCATCAAACCCGGCACGATCCCCGCGATGAACATCTTGGCGACAGACTCGTTGGCGATCTGCGCGTAGACCACCATCGGAATCGATGGCGGGATGATCGGCCCGAGCAGCGCACCGGCCGCAATCACAGCGCCCGCGTAGCCCCCGCTGTAGCTTTCCTTCTTCATTGCGGGGATCAGCGGCTTGCCGATCGCCACCGCGTCGGCGACCGCCGAGCCCGAAACGCCTGCCATCACAAGGTTGGTCAGGACCGATACATGTCCGAGACTGCCGCGCAGGTGACCGACGAGCGTCAGCGCCCAATCGATCAGGCGCTGCGTGAGACCGCCGCGATTCATGAGCTCGCCCGCGAGAATGAACAGCGGAATCTGCACGAGCGCGTAGTAGTTCACGCCGCCCATCATCGACTGCGGAATTAGGATCGTGTCGACGGTCTGGTTCGTCTTCATCTCGATGCCGAACCACGCCGACAGGATCATCGACCAGCCGACGTCGATGCCGACCAGAATCAGCAGCAGGAACGAGACGAACAGCAGGACGAGAAGATTGCCCACGTCAGTAGATTTTGGTCGGGTCGTGCACGTCCACTGACGATTCGCGCCAGAAACGGCGAACGAGTCGGACCACCACCGCGAAGAACATCAGGATCAGTCCGAAAAACATGCCGTAGACCGGCACCGCCACACTGTAGTCGGTACCGAGAATCACCTGGTCTCGGCTGACGACCAGAACCTGCCACGATTTCCAGATGACGATGCCGATCAGCACGAGCAGCAGGACGTCGAAGCTGCCGTACAGAACCGCGCGAGCTTTCGCGGAGAGGAAGTGATCGGCCAGATCGACGCGGATTTCGGTGCCCTGCCGCATGGCTAGCGCGAAGCCGATGAACGTGAGCCAGATCAAACCGATCTTGACGTACTCTTCAGGCGAGTCGCGCCACAGGTCGATGAAGTGCCGGTCGATCACTTGCGACACGACAACAAGGAGCAGCCCGCCGACGAGCAGGGCGATGGTCCACTGCCATGCGAGGGTGAGCGCGCGATCGAGCGCGCGCAGGAGCGATTTCATTTTGCAGCGACCCTATGACTACCGTTCGTGCTGAGCGTCGCCCGGCCGACACAGTCGAAGCACGCTCAGGGCGAACGGGATAGGGTTGGGTTCCACTCCGTATTTTCCTCGCCGCATCACTTCTGCAACGCACGGATCTTCTCGACCAGCCCCACCGGCCAGAGCTTGCCCTCATAGCGCTTGTGCAAGTCCTTCAGCGCCTCACGGAACGCGTCGCGATCCGGCACCGTGAATGTGATGCCAGCCTTCTTGAGCGTCTCGATTCCATCTTTTTCGAGATCCTCACCGGCTTTGGTCATCGCGTCCCCGCCGATCTTCGCGGCCTGGATCAGGTGCTGCTTTTCCTGCGCGGACAGCGATTGCCACAGCTTCTCATTGATGTAATACGCGGCGACTTCATAAACTTGGTCGGTCGACGAATAGTACTTCGTGACCTCGTACCACTTGTAGCCGATGGTCGCGTCGAAGCCGTTCTCCTGCCCGTCGATCTGGCCGCGCGAAATGCCCATGTAGATATCGCCGAGGCCCATGACGACGGGCTTTGCCCCCAGCGTCTCCCACGTCGCGCGGATGATCTCGACCGGCGGGACGCGCAGCTTGAGCCCCTTCACATCGGAGGGCTTCACGATGGGCCCCTTGGTCGTGTTGATCGCCCGCGGCAGCCGTGAGCCATAGGCGGCGAACACTCGCACGTTCGACTCCTTCGCCAGCGTGTCGTACATCTCCTGGAACAGCGGCCCGTTGACGATCTCCGGAACGACCTGCTTGTTCTTGAACAGATACGGCACGTAGACCACGTTCAGCGGGCCACCTCCCTTCAGCACGCCCGCATTGGCGACGCCGAGATACGCGATGTCGACGGTCCCAGTCTGCACGGCCGTGACGAGCGCCTGAATGTCGCCGAGCTGATTGTCCGGATAGACCTGCGCCTTGAGCTGCCCCTTGGAGATCTTTTCGAGCTCCTGGCCGAAGCGCGCGACACCGACATGCGGCGTGCTGCTCGAAGGCCAAGGGGAACCGACGCGGAACACGCGCTCTGCTTGGACATTGCAGGCGAACAGGACGAGCGCGAGCATGCATGCGCGCAGGATACGGACTGACATGACTTCTCCCCGATTGTCGATCTTATCGTACGGCGGCCTGGCCGCCGCCGTTGTCGCCCCAGTGCGTCTGCGGCTGTATGCGCCAAACAGTCTAAACGCTGACACCTTTCGGGCGGGTGGTATCATGAACAGACGACTCCGAGGTGTCAATTCGATGACCAACATCGAGGACCTGCGGCAGCGTGCACGCCGCCGGCTGCCCCGGACGATCTTCGATTTCGTCGACGGCGGCTCCCAGGACGAGCTGAGCCTGCACGCCAACCGCACCGACTTTCAGAAGCTGGCTTTCCTGCCGCGCGTACTCACCGATGTGTCGGTACGCGATCAAAGCACGACCGTCCTCGGCGAGACGCTGTCCTCGCCGCTCATCATCGCGCCGACCGGGCTCGCCGGCGTGTTGCGCCGCGACGGCGAAGCATTGGAAGCGCGTGCAGCGGCGAACGCCGGCATCGCCTACTGCCTGAGCATGATGTCGGCGTGCAGCATCGAACAGGTCGCGCGCGCGACTTCGCGTCCATTCTGGTTTCAGGTCTATCTGCTGCGCGATCGCGGCATCAATGTGCACTTGATCGAACGAGCGCGCGCGGTCGGCTGCCGCGTGCTGGTACTGACCGTCGACACCAAAGCGCAAGGTCCGCGTGAGCGCGATATTCGGAACGGCTTCACGGTCCCGCCGCGCGTCACAATCCGCAATGCCTTCGATTTCGCGCATCGGTTCGGCTGGCTCGCCGACGTGGCGCTCGGGCCGCGTATCACGTTCGGCAACCTGGCCGGATCGCTGGTCGGTTCGGACGACATCATCAGCGTCGCGCGCTTCGCCGCCGAGCAATACGACCCGAGCATCAACTGGTCCGATCTCGAATGGTGCAAGTCCATCTGGCATGGGCCGGTCGCCGTGAAGGGCGTCCTGACGACGGAAGACGCGCGCCTCGCAATCGAGCATGGCGCCGATGCCGTGATCGTCTCCAACCACGGAGGGCGGCAGCTCGACGGTTCGCCCTCGGCAGTCTCTATGCTGCCGATGATCGCCGAAATGTGCGCTGGACGTGCGGAGGTGATTCTCGACGGAGGTATCCGGCGCGGCAGCGATGTGCTGAAGGCTCTCGCGCTCGGCGCGCGCGCCTGCATGGCGGGCCGGCCTTTCCTCTATGGTTTAGCGGCACACGGCGAAGCGGGGGTGACGCGAGCCATCGAGATTCTCAGAGCCGAGATCGACGTCGATCTGGCGCTGCTCGGCCGCGGCGGCGCGCGGCAACTCGACGCCAGCGCACTAGGGTGGATGTGATGGCAATGCGCTTGGACTGGGATGGCACGACGCTCGCAGTCGTCGCGAGCTGGCTGGTGCGTACCGCCATCGGCGTTGGGGTCACGTGGTTCGCATACGACATTGCCGGTCCGACTGGACTCATATACGCAGCACTGGTCTGGGCACTGCTGCTCCCGAAATTGATTCTGGATTGGCTGCCAGCGCTTCCGCGCAGTGCACGCGCTGCGGCAGTAGCGTCTCGCGAGGGTGACGTCTACACATTCGAGACGCACGAGCTGCGTGTGCTGTCGGTCGGCGGCTATCCCTGGGTCGTCGACACCGACGTGCTCGGGGTGTTGGGCGAAGAGCCGACCGAGACATCGCGGCGACGTTACGATGCCGCTCATTGCGCGAAGATTCCGGGCATGAGGCTGTGGGCTTATTCGGAGGCTGGCGCGAGCAAGATTCTCGGCGCGAGCCGGCATCCGGATGCGCACAGACTACGGTTATTTCTGGAGCGGCAGGTCTTTCTGCCGGCACGGAAGCGGAGGGAGAGAGCACAGGAAGGCAGGCTTTAGTGCGTGGTATCGAGCAGACATTACCCTCACCCCCGCCCTCTCCCATCAAGGGAGAGGGGGTCTCACGACGCCGAGCGCACCGTGCATCCCCTCTCCGCTTGCGTGAGAGGGTCAGGGTGAGGGCTACGACAACTAACTGAGGGAGTCGGAGATGGGGAAGCTGGACGGAAACATCGCGTTGATCACCGGGGCCGGTCGCGGCATCGGCAAAGCCATGGCGCTGCGATACGCACGCGAAGGAGCAACACTGGTTCTCGTCGATCTCGACGACAACGTCATTCAAGGCGTAGCCGACGAGATTCGCGCGCTTGGTGCGACGACGGAAGCCTTTCGCGTCGATGTGGGCGATCCAGCCCAAACCGCTGCGATGATCGATCGCGCCGCAAAGCGCTTCGGACGCGTCGATACGCTCGTCAACAACGCCGGCGTGGCTCGCGTCCGGCCGCTGCTCGAGCTGACGCCCGATGACTGGGACTTCGTCAACGACATCAATGCGCGCGGCCTGTTCTTCGCGCTGCAAGCGGGCGCCCGTCAGATGATGAAGCAAGCGCCGAAGATCGACGGTCGGCTGCGCGGCAAGATCATCAACATCTGCTCGATAGCCGGCCGCGGCGGGCGCCCCATGTTCGCCGCCTACGCGGCTAGCAAGGCGGCCTCGATCAGCATCACGCAATCGGCCGCGCTCGGGCTCGCGCCGCACATCACGGTGAACGGAATCTGCCCGGGCGTCGTCGAGACCGAAATGTGGAAGACGATCGACCGCGAGTGGAGCGAGGCCGACAAACGCCCGCTCGGGTCAGCATGGCAGGATCGCATTCGCGGCATTCCGATGGGCCGACCGGAAACGCCGGACGACCTGGTCGGCATGGCAGTGTTTCTCGCGAGCGCGGATTCCGATTACATCACCGGGCAGTGCTACCACGTGGACGGTGGGGTGGTGATGAATTAATTCACACCTCCTCCCACCGCCCGCTCTTCTCCGAACGAAACAGCGCGTCGATCGCGCGCATGCTGCGAATCGAATCCTCGATTCCATACGGCAACTCGATCTCACCACGGATCGCACGCGAGAACGCTTCGCCCTGCAGCATGTACTGATCGCTCTCGGCCAACGTCTCGGTGCGGATCGCGGAACCGTCCAGCGCCGATCCATCATCGAGGAACAGCTTGGTCTTTGCGCCCTGCGGCGCATTGACCGGGATCTGAATCTCGATGCGCCCCTTCGAGCCACAGATCTGAATACGCTGATACGCCGCGCACTGAGTCGATACCGTGAAATCCAAATGACGGCCCGAACCGAAATCCAGCAGCGCGCTGGTGACGCGATCGGTGCCGAAGCCCGGGTCGCGATCGACGAGCGCGATGCCGCGCCTGGGCTCGGACTCGAAGAAGAACCGGCCCGCCGTGATCGGATAGCAGCCGATGTCGTACAGCGCGCCGCCGCCGATCGCCGCCATGTTGCGTATGTTGGACGGATCCTCGTTAAAGTAGGAGAACAGCATCTGCACGACACGCAGGGTGCCGACCTGCCCCTGCCGCACGAGCTCGCGTGCGCGCAGCCACTGCGGATGGAAGTGCACCATGAACGCTTCCATCACGAGCACCTTGCCGGGGATTGC
>Ga0207707_10002057_pt1 | contig 18261 bp, 14 predicted proteins | sample KBSC83BmetaG_FD_184336 | JGI IMG/M metagenome (GOLD analysis project Ga0207707, IMG submission 184336) | Corn rhizosphere microbial communities from Kellogg Biological Station, Michigan, USA - KBS C8-3B metaG (SPAdes) (version 2) | ecosystem: Host-associated > Plants > Roots > Rhizosphere ...
GCATCTCGACCAGCGATGCCGGGAGAAAGCCGCGGAGCCCGATGTCGAGGATGAGGCCACCCTTGACGACCTCGATGACCGTGCCCTCGACGATGCCGTCCTCGTCCTTGATCTTCTCGATCGTGCCCCAGGCGCGCTCGTACTGCGCGCGCTTCTTGGACAGGATCAGCCGGCCTTCCTTGTCCTCCTTCTGGAGAACCAGGGCCTCGACATCGTCGCCGACCTTGACGACCTCGTTGGGGTCGACGTCGTGCTTGATGGAGAGCTCGCGGCTGGGGATGACGCCTTCGGTCTTGTACCCGATGTCGAGCAGGACCTCGTCGCGATCAACGCGGACGATCACGCCCTCGACGATGTCGCCGTCGTTGAACTCCTTGATGGTGCCTTCGATCGCGGCCATGAAGTCGTCGGCGGTGCCGATGTCGTTGACGGCGACCTGGGCGGGGCCCTTACGGGCGGGGGCGGGATCGGCGACTGCGGTTGTCGTGCTCGTCATGTAGTCGGGACTCTTCTCGATGCGGACAGGTGTCGTACGGACGCGCGAGGGCCTTCGTCAGTGGCCGAGAATTGGTCTCTATTAATTTCCTGTGAGACAGGACCCGACTACCTACGAGCGCAAGCCTGCTCCAGTCCGAGGCATGGCAGACCCACAGCGCTTCGGACGAGTCTAGGAAAGGAGGCGATCACGGTCAACGAACCGGTCGAACGACGGGCAGCAGGGGTTGCGGAGTCCGTCCAAGCCTCCCGAGCGTGGTGGGACGGATATGCCGCGGATTACCAGGTCGAACACGGTCAGTTCCTCGGCGATGCCGACTTCTGCTGGGGTCCGGAGGGGCTTCGGGAGAGTACGGCGCGCCTGCTCGGCGACGTCAGCGGCCGGGATGTCCTCGAAGTCGGCTGTGGCGGAGCACAGTGCAGCAGGTGGCTCGCCCGTCAGGGTTCCCGACCCGTGGCGTTCGACCTGTCGCATGGCCAGCTGCTCGAGGCGCTGCGGATGGGCAGGTCCACCGGGATCAAGGTGCCGCTGGCCCAGGCGGATGCCGAGCGCCTGCCGTTTCGGGATGAAAGCTTCGACCTGGCCTGTTCGGCGTATGGCGCCGTGCCGTTCGTCTCCGACTCGGCAGCGGTCATGTCCGAGGTGGCTCGGGTGCTGCGGCCGGGTGGGCGATGGGTGTTCTCGACGACCCACCCGATCCGCTGGTGCTTCCGCGACGATCCCGGGCCGAACGGCCTGGTCGTCGAGTCGTCGTACTTCGACCGGCGGGCCTACGTCGAGCAGGACGACGACGGGCGGGCGACATACGTCGAGCACCACCGCACCATCGGCGACCGCGTCCGGGAGATCGTCGCGGCCGGCCTGACGCTCGTCGACATCGTGGAGCCAGAGTGGCCGGACGGACATGAGGAGGCATGGGCGCAATGGAGCCCGCTGCGTGGGCGGCTGATGCCGGGGACGGTCATCTTCGTGTGCCGGCTGGACTGATCAGCCGTCGTCGATGTCGATAGCCGGTGGTGGCCGGCGCCGTTCGGCCAGGATGCGCTCGATGACCTCGGGGTCCAGCCCGGTGCCGAACTGCTCCTGAAGCATCGTCACTTCACGCCGTCGCCGCCGCAGCATCATCCGGATGAAGCCGAACGCGAGGAAGAGGAACGCAACGAAGAACCAGCCGGTGAGGAAGACGAAGTCGGTCCACCGGTCCCATGCGCTCTCGATGAAGGCCTGTTCCGGATCTGTTGGATCAGAGCGCGACAGCCAGACCGTCGTCGGGATGTGGCGCAGGTCGCTCGCGCTCACCTTGGTGTTGTCGATCGAGTAGGACTGGCCCTTGTAGTGGTACGTCGTGACTCCGCCGTAGGTGTCGCCGTGGACCTTGATGCCGTCCCACTGGACGAACGACGCCGACTGCAGCTCGAGCAGGAATGCGAAGAAGCCGAAGAGGACCAGGACGGCAGCACAGATCACGAACGGCTTCATGCCGTCGAACCATTCGCTAATGCGCGGCATCAGCCCAACTGTGGCCGACTCCGACAGAGACGTCGAGAGGGACGTCGAGGGAGTAGGCCGTACCCATTTCGTGCCGCACGATCTGTTCGACCTGGTCCGCCTCGCCGGCGGCGATCTCGAGGACCAGCTCGTCGTGCACTTGCAGCAGCAACCGCGAGCGAAGCCCGGCATTGCGAAGGGCGCGATGCACGCCGAGCATCGCCACCTTGATGATGTCCGCGGCACTGCCTTGAATTGGTGCGTTGAGCGCCATTCGCTCCGCCATCTGCCGACGCTGCCCGTTGTCGCTGGTGAGGTCGGGCAGGTAGCGGCGGCGGCCGAGGATCGTCTCGGTGTAGCCGTCCAGGCGGGCCTGAGCGACCACGCCGGTCAGGTAGTCGCGCACGCCACCGAAGCGGTCGAAGTAGGTGTCCATCTGCTCGCGCGCTTCCTCGGGCGTGATGCCGAGCTGCTGCGAGAGCCCGAAGGCCGACAGGCCATAGGCGAGCCCGTAGGACATCGCCTTGATGCGCCGGCGCATCTCGGGTTCGACCTCGCCGATGGGAACGCCGAACGCCTTCGACGCGACGAACGTGTGCAGGTCCTCCCCCGACGTGAACGCGTCGATGAGCGCTCGGTCGCCGGACAAGTGCGCCATGATGCGCATCTCGATCTGCGAGTAGTCGACGGTCATCAGCGACTCGAACCCCGAGCCGACAATGAACGCCTTGCGGATCTCGCGACCCTCTTCCGTGCGAATCGGGATGTTCTGCAGATTGGGGTCCTGGCTCGACAGCCGGCCGGTTGCCGCAACGAGCTGGTTGAAGGTCGTGTGGATGCGTCCGCTGTCGTCGACCATCGGGATCAGCGAGTCGACAACCGTCTTCAGCCGCGACACGTCCCGGTGCCGCAACAGATGCCCGATCAGCGGATGGTCGGTCTGGGCCGAGAGCCAAGTGAGTGCATCTGCGTCAGTGGTGTAGCCGGTTTTGATCTTCTTGGTCTTCGGCAGCTTCAGCTCGTCGAACAGGATCTGCTGCAGCTGCTTCGGTGAACCGAGGTTGAACTCGCGTCCGACACAGGAGTACGCCTCGTCGGAGACTCGCTTCACCTCGCCGGCGAATCGCGCTTCGAGCTCGGCGAGCCATTCGACGTCGGCGGCGATGCCGGTGCGTTCCATCTCGGCCAGCAACGCCGTCAGCGGCAGCTCGACGTCGCGCAACAAGCTCGACCCGCCACGCCGCTCCAGATCAGCTTCGAGCGCGTCGGCGAGGTCGACGACGGCACGCGCCCGCACCATCTCGACTTGCGCGAGATCGTCCTCTGCCGACCCGTCGAGCGACAGCTGCCCGTCGGCCGCCGCGCCGCTTTCGGCGCGCAGCTCGCGCCGCAAGTAGCGCAGGGCGAGGTCGGCGAGGTCGAACGAGCGCTGCCCGGGCAAAGCGAGGTAGGCCGCGAGCGCGGTGTCGTTGGTCACGCCCTCGAGTGCCCAACCATGCTCGGCGAACGCCAGCATCGGGCCTTTCACGTCGTGGAGCGCTTTCGGCTGCGTCGGGTCCGCTAGCCAACCGGCGAGTGACTTGTCGTCCTCGTCCGTCAGCTGTTCGGGGTCGACGTATGCCGCTGTGCCGTCAGCGGCGGCGAGCGCGATCCCGTTGACTACGCCGGTCCCCCGGCCCCAGGTCCCGGCGAGGGAGACTCCGACACGGGCGCCGGCCGACGCGTGCTCCTCCAGCCATCCGGTGACATCGCCGGGGGCGAGCACCTGACCGTCGACGGTGAAGCCTTCATCCGCTTCGGGCTCGACCGCGTGCAGCGTCTGGTAGAGCCGCTCGCGCAATACGCGGAACTGAAGCGTGTCGAACAGCTTGTGCACCTCTTCGCGATCCCACTGACCGAGGTGGAGGTCGTGTGGCCCGACAGTGAGAGGTACGTCGCGACGCAGCTCGGTGAGCTGCCGGTTGCGGATGACCGAGGACAAGTGCTCGCGTAGCGCGTCGCCGGCTTTGCCTTTGACCTCGTCGACCCGGTCGACGAGCGCGTTGAGCGAGCCGAACTCGCGGATCCACTTGGCGGCAGTCTTTTCGCCGACACCGGGAATGGAGGGCAGGTTGTCGGACGGGTCGCCACGAACCGCGGCGAAGTCGGGATATTGCGTCGGCGTGAGCTGGTATTTCTCCTCGACCGCGGCGGGGTCGAACCGGCTCATGTCGCTGATGCCGCGCCGCGTCATCAGCACCTTGATCCTGTCGTTGACGAGCTGCAGCACGTCGCGATCGCCGGTGACGATCAGGACGTCCATCTCGTCCTGCTCGGCCTGCGTGGCCAAGGTGGCGATGACATCGTCGGCCTCGAAGCCTTCGGCTTCGACCGTCGGGATAGCGAGCGCCTCGAGCACTTCCTTGATCAGGCTCACTTGCCCGCGGAAGTCGGTCGGTGTTTCCGATCTGCCGGCCTTGTATTCGGCGTACATCTCAGAACGAAAAGTCTGGCGACCGACGTCGAAGGCGACCGCGACGTGCGTGGGCTCTTCGTCGCGCAGGACGTTGATGAGCATCGATGTGAAGCCGTAGACCGCATTGGTCGGCTGTCCGGTCGTGGTCGCGAAGTTTTCGACGGGCAGCGCGAAGAACGCGCGATAGGCCAGCGAGTGCCCGTCGAGCAGCAGCAACCGCCCCTTGTCAGAACTGGCAGACGAAGGCACGAGCCGATACTAGGAGTGCCCCGGGACAGTTATTCGGCGCGTTCGCCCAGCCTCGCGCGAGGTCTCTGCGCAGGTACCGGCCGGCGGAGCACGCCGAACGCGGGCGCGAACCCGTTGCCCAGGCGTCGGCGCAACACGGGGACGGGTGCCACCCGCTGGACCAGCATCGGTGCGAAGCCGAGCCGGGCATAGAACCGGCTGGCATCCCGCAACGAGGGATAGACCCCGGCGACCAGGTGCTCGATCTGGCGTTCGTCGGCGAAGTCCGCCGCCGCGGCGAGCAGGGCGTGTCCGACCCCCCGCCGGCGCTTGCCGGGCGCCACGACGACATGGCTGACCTGCACCAGCCGCTGGCTCGACAACGGGTCGGGGCGGACGTCTCGAAGGACCGCCATACCTGCTGGCTCGTCGCCGTCGTGAGCCAGGACGACCCGGCAGTCAGCGCTCTCGATGGCCTCGGCAAGGCACACACCGATGTCCGGGATGGACAGCGGATTGACAGCGCGCTCGGCTCGCGCCCCCACCTGTCTCAGCTCTCTCCACAGTCCCACGAGTAACGGGACGTCGGCCACGGTTGCTGCGCGGGCACGAACCGGCGTACGGGGCACAGGGCGCTCCTCAGCACCGTGGCGTTGCTGGGGACCGGTTCTCCGGTGTCGCCGCGGCTTTGTGATGATGCACCGTCGACCCCCGCGCTGTCCCAGCAGGGCCGCAGGTTCACCCCTGAGAATCCGGCGAAATGGTGCGTTGACCAACTAACCGCAACAGGCCTAGCGTCAGATCCCGGGCTCGGCGCCTAGTAGACAACGTCCACGCACGGGGAAGGTGTGGACGGACCCAACCGCCGCCGAGCCTCTAAACGCCCGAGGATCAGGCTGCACCCTCGCCCAGATAGGCCTCGCGGATCCGGGTGTTCGTGAGCAGGGCCTCGGCCTGGTCGCTCATCACGATCTCGCCCGTCTCGAGGACGTAGCCGCGATTCGCAAGTCGCAGAGCTTGCGCCGCGTTCTGCTCGACCAGGAAGACCGTGGTGCCCTGCTGGTTGATCTCCCGGATGATCTCGAAGATGCGCGCCACGATCATCGGCGCGAGCCCCATCGACGGCTCGTCGAGCAGCAGTAACCGCGGCCGGCCCATCAGCGCACGACCGATGGCGAGCATCTGCTGCTCACCGCCTGACAGCGTTCCGCCGTCCTGGCTCTGGCGCTCCCGCAAGACGGGGAACAACTCGAAGACGCGATCCATGTCGGCGTTGGTGTCTACGCGGCGGTGATAGGCGCCCATCGTCAGGTTCTCGCGCACCGACATGCGCGGAAAGATCCGCCGACCTTCGGGAACATGGCCGATGCCGAGCTTGACCATCTGGTGCGGCGGGACGGTGTCGACGCGCTGCCCGTCGAAGGTGATCGTCCCGGCTCTCGGTCGCAGCAAACCGGAGACCGTGCGCAGTGTTGTCGTCTTGCCGGCGCCGTTGGCTCCGAGCAGCGTGACGATCTCGCCTTCGTCGACGTCAAAGCTGACACCACGAAGGGCTTCGATGCCGCCGTAGGCGACCCGGATGCCGTCAACCTGCAGCAGCATCGCTGTCTCCTTCTCCCGGCGCACCGAGGTAAGCCTCGACAACTGCCGGGTTGCGCTGGACGTCGGCGGGCACGCCCTCCGCGATGACGCGACCGAAGTTGAGTACGACGACGCGGTGCGTGACCGACATGACAAGACGCATGTCGTGCTCGATGAGCAGAACCGTCACACCCATCTCGTCATTGATACGACGAATGAGCTGCTCGAGATCACGCTTCTCTGCCGGGTTGGTTCCCGCAGCCGGCTCGTCGAGGAGAAGCAGTTTCGGCGAGGTGCCAAGCGCGCGCGCGATCTCTAACCGCCGCTGAGCGCCATACGGCAAAGAAGCGGACAGCTCGTTCGCTCGCGCACGCAAGCCGACGAAGTCGAGAAGTTCGAAGGTCCGTTCGTCGCCGTCGCGCTCCTCCCGTCGCATGCGCGGCAAGTGCAGCATGGCACCCACCGGACCCGTCCGCTGGTGTGCCTCGACGCCGATCTTGACGTTCTCGAACGCGGTGAGCGCGTTGAACAAGCGGATGTTCTGGAACGTGCGGGCGATGCCGAGGAGGGTGACGTTGTGCGGCTTCATCTCGACCAGCGGGTGCGCAACACCATCCGCGGCCGTGAAGGTGATCGATCCCTCCTGCGGCACGTAGACGCCGGTCAGGCAGTTGAACAGCGACGTCTTGCCCGCGCCGTTGGGACCGATGACCGAAAGGATCTCGTGCTCGTGCTGGCGCAGCGAGACGCCATCGAGGCTGGTCACACCTCCGAAGCGAAGGGTGATGTTGTCGACGTCGACGAGGACCCGGGCACCCGCGTTGTCGGCGGTCATGATGTCGGACTCCCGGCCGGCGCAGCGAGAGCGTCGGCGCTGCCCAGTCCGCGCTCGGCGAGTCCGATCTCCCTCGCTCGGCGCTTCGAGGGAATGATTCCCTGCGGCCGGAAGATCATCATGCCGATGAGCACCGCTCCGACATACATGTAGATGTCGGCGGGATCAAACCAGTTGTTCTTGAGCACAAGCGCGAAGAAGCCTTGGACCACGATCGCGCCGACGATCGAGCCAGCCAGCGATCCCATCCCCCCGAAGATGACCAGCACGAGCACGAGGATCGACCGGTTCACGGTGAAGATGCTCGGGTTGATGAAGCTGTTCTTGCTCGCATAGAGAACGCCGGCGAAGCCTGAGGTCGACGCGCCGATCGCGAACGCCAACAGCTTGTATTTCACCGGCGGGATGCCGCAGGCCTGGGCCGCGACCTCGTCCTCGCGAACGGCGGTCCATGCCCGACCCACGCGGGAGTTCTCCAGCCGATGGAAGAGCCAATAGATGAGGACGATGAAGATCAGCAAGAGGTAGTAGTACGGCAGGATGTCGAGACCCCACTCGTAGTGGATCGGCCCCAAGTGGATGGTGAACGCAGGAATGCCGAAGGCACCACGGGAGCCGTTGGTGATGCTGTCGAGGTTGATGGCCAGGATCGTGATGAGCTCGCCGAAGCCAAGGGTCACGATCGCCAGGTAGTCACCGCGCAACCGCAGCGTTGGCGCGCCGAGGATGAAGCCGGCGATCATGCAGGCGACCACGGCGATCGGAAGCGCGAAGAACGGGTTGATCGTGAACGGCGGCTGCACCGGCAGGGTGCCGGTGAAGTAGGCCGTCGCATATGCCCCGATGGCGTAGAACGCGATGTAACCGAGGTCGAGCAGGCCGGCGAAGCCGACAACAACGTTGAGACCGATGGCGAGCAGCGCGTAGATGCCAATGGAAGTGACGGTCACCTCCTGCCAGTATTCGCCGAAGAACTCGCGGGGAATCAACACGGCCAGCACGATCAGCACGATGTAGAAGACCCAGCGGACGTAGCTGATGCCCCAGACGGTGCGCACCTGCTGCCGCGGACCCGCGACGACTGCACGCACCTGTCCTCGCACTGCGAGCCACGCCACCAAGACCAGCCAGAACGCCAACGCGATGCCGATCCAGAGGAAGAGGTGGCCCGGCTGCAGTGCTTTCGAAATCGAATAGGTGGGGTCGCCGGTGCGTCCCTGCGGGCCGGTGACAATTGCCGCCACCACACCCAACGCGACAAATGTCGTGAAGCTGCGCACGGTTGGATGTGTCAGCAGCTGCCGGGTGCGGCTCAGGCCGATAGGGCGGCTGATATCGCTGGTGGCAGTCACGCGGACCGCCCCAGCCGTTCGCCGAGCAGACCAGTTGGCCGGAACATGAGAATCAAGACCAGGATGCCGAAGGCGATGACATCGCGCCAGGAGTTACGCACGCACGTGACGCCCCAGTTTTCGACCAGCCCCAGCACGATGCCGCCGAGCATGGCGCCGCGGATGTTGCCGATGCCGCCGAGAACCGCGGCGGTGAACGCCTTCAGGCCCGGGACGAAGCCCATCGTGTAGCTGACGCTGTTGCCGATACCGAAGAGGAATCCGGCTGCGCCGCCGAGCAGACCGCCGATGATGAAGGTCTGGGAGATGACGCGGTCGATGTTAACGCCGAGCAGGCTCGCGGTCTCAGCATCCTGCGCGACGGCGCGGATGCCCTGGCCGAGTCGGGAGTGTGCGACGACCCGGTCGAGCAGCAGCATCATCAGGATGGCGCTGACCGCGACGACGAGGTCATACACGTGCACGCCGGCACCGAAGACGGTGAACACCTGCTTGTTGTCGTAGAGCTGCGGAACGCTCTGCGAGTCGCGTCCGAACAGGTGCCCGGCGAGGCTGAACAGAAAGTATGACGCGCCAATTGCCGTGATGAGAAAGGCAAGACGTGGCGCATTGCGTCTTCGTAGCGGCCGGTAGGCGACGCGTTCCAGCAGGAACGCCACGCTTCCGCCGGCAAGTCCGCCGATGATGACGCCGGCGACGACCACGAAGACGGACTCAGCCCCGTGGGCCGAACCGTTCGCGCCAAGCCACCACTGGGTGAGGAACAGGCCGGCGAATCCGCCGCTCATGAAGACCTCGCTGTGCGCGAAGTTGATGAGCTGCAGCACGCCGTACACCAGGGTGTAGCCGAGAGCGATGAGCGCGTAGAGAAAGCCGTTGTTGAGGCCGTCGATGGTCAGCGACCAAAAGTTGCTCGTGAAGCACATATCAGCCAGCTACCCCCGACTAATGAGGTGGGGCGACCGGGAAGAGATCCCGGCCGCCCCACTCCTTTCAGGTCACTTCGTGAGTGTCGGAAGATCGCCGAGGTAGTCGAACTTGCCGTTCTTCACTTGGTACAGATAAGCGGTCTGCGTCGTCAGGTTGTGGTCCGAACCGAACTTGATCTCCTTGGTCAGACCCTGATAGTCGACGGCCGCGTAACCCTTGACCACCGCGTCGCGAGTCGGGCTCGCACCCAGGCTCTTGAGCACGGAGATGATGGCGTTGGTGACGTCGTACGCCTCGGCCGAGTAGGTGCCCGGCGCGACACCGAACTTGGCGGTGTAGGCGTTGACGAAGTCGGTGCCCTTCGGGTTCGACGCGATGTCACTGCACTGGCAGGACAACAGTGCACCCTCGTTGGCCGGCTTGCCGTTCTTGAGGTAGGTGTCGGACTTGGAACCGTCACCCGACATCAGCTGACCGGTGAAGCCCGCGTTGCGCAGGGCCTTCGTCAGCAGCGCGAAGTCACAGTCATAGCCGGCGTAGAACACGGCGTCGGCACCGGAGTTCTTGACCTTGCTCGCCTCGGATGGGTACTGCGACGGGCTGCCAGTTGCGCCCGCGACACAGCCGGAGGTCTGCGGCGCCGAGTCAGAACCGACGATCGAGCCGCCGGCCTTGCTGACCTCGCCCTTGAAACCGGCCGAGAGACCCTTGCCGTAGTCAGTGGTGTCGTCGATGAGGAAGATCTTCGTCTTCTTGGCGACCTTGACCAGGTAGTCGGCGTCCGGCGGGCCCTGCGAGTTGTCGTCGGCGATGCCGCGGTAGAAGGTCGTGAAGCCGTGGTCGACGAGGTCCGGAAGAGTCGCCGATGGCGTGGCCATCAGCAGGTCGGCGTCGGCGTAGATCTTGCCGGCGGCGTTGCTCGCACCGGAGAAGGACGGACCAACGACCGCGATGACACTGGAGTCACCGGTCAGCTTGCGAGCGGCCGGCGGGCTGCCGTCGGCACCACCCTGGTCATCTGCCTGCTGGAAACCGATCGTGTAAGGCAGGGTCTTCGCCGCGTTGGCTTGCTCGATCGCCAGCTGCACGGCGTTGCGCTCATTGATACCCAGGTCGGCCACGCCGCCGGAGAGCGGACCCTGGAAGCCGATCGAGTAGCTCTTGCCACCGCCGCCGCTGCTGCTGCCGCCGCCACTGCTGCTTCCGCCGCAGCCACTCATGACGATGGCTCCAACAGCGATGGGGATCGCGGCACGGACGAGATACTTCGTGTCCACGCGATGTCCTCTCTGCTCCCACCGTCGACCTGTGGCCGAGCAGCGAAGCGATCTACGTACTACGTAACGGGCAGGGGGCAACCTAGCGCGTTTCGTATGGCGAAGGGGCCCGAAGTTGCCGTGTCGTGATCCACAACTTGGGGCAAAGCCCTCAGGTCGTGGGCAGGTCCGTACCTGCGACGACTCCTTCGGCTACGGCCCGCATGGATGTCCGCCGGTCCATGGAGGTCTTCTGGATCCATCGGAAAGCATCGGGCTCCGACATGCCGTGGTCGCTCTGGAGGCGACCCTTGGCCCGGTCGACGATCTTGCGGGTCTCCAGCCGCTCCTGGAGGTCGGTGACTTCCTTCTCCAGAGCGGCAAGTTGCGCGTGCCGGCTGACCGCGACCTCGATGGTCGGGAGGAGGTCGCTCTTGGCGAACGGCTTCACGAGGTAGGCCATGGCACCCGCATCGACCGCGCGCTCGACCAGCTCGCGCTGGGAGAACGCGGTCAACATGACGACGGGGGCAATCCGCTTGCCGACGATCTGCTCAGCAGCGGAGATGCCGTCGAGCACCGGCATCTTGACGTCGAGGATGACGAGGTCGGGTTTGAGCTCCTCGGCAAGCTTCACGGCCTGCTCGCCATCGCCGGCCTCGCCGACGACGTCGTACCCCTCTTCCTCGAGCATCTCCTTGAGGTCGAGGCGGATGAGTGCCTCGTCCTCAGCAATGAGGACGCGTCGTTGCGCCGCCACGCCGCAGAAGCCTAGCGATCCTCCGTAGACTCCATCGTTGAGCCCCGGTAGCCCAACAGGTCGAGGCAATGGTCTCAAACACCATCCAGTGTCGGTTCGAATCCGACCCGGGGCACAAACGCGCGGGGTGTAAGCGCAACAGAACGCTATGGCGAGCTGCGCGGCTTACAGTTCTCGCCAAGATCGGGCCGAAGTCTTAGACGGCAGCGAAGCGGTCGACGAGCTCGTGGCAGAAGGCCTTCAAGTCGTCGGGCTTGCGGCTGGAGATGATGACGCCCGGGCCGTTGTCGTCGACGTGTACTTCCTCGTCGACCCACGTGCCACCAGCGTTGCGGATGTCGGTCTGCACCGACGGCCAGCTCGTCAGGGTCCGGCCGCGCACGCAGTCGGCCTCGACCAGCGTCCACGGTCCGTGGCAGATGACGGCGATCGGCTTGCCGGCTTCAGCGAAGCCGCGCGCGAACGCGACCGCCTTGTCGTTCGTCCGCAGCTGGTCGGGGTTCGCGACACCGCCCGGCAGCACTAACGCGTCGTACGACGACACCGACGCCTTGTCGACCGTTTCGTCGACGTCGAACTGGTCTGCCTTGTCAAGGTGGTTGAACGCCTGCACCTTGCCGGACTCGGGCGCGACGAGGCGCGGCGTACCGCCGGCTTCTTCGACGGCCTTCCACGGCTCGGTCAGCTCGACCTGTTCGATGCCTTCGGTTGCTACGAGGAACGCAATGGTCTTGCCGTTCAGCTCTTTCGTCATACCGGAAGCGTTGCCGCTGACCCGCAGGGGAAAACCGGGCCAGCGACAAACACGCCTTCCGGTTAGGTTGTCGACGCGATCAGCGAGTGATGTGTGGCCATCGCCTCTACGGCTGGTCGCCGCATCATCGACGCCCCCGCGACGATGTCCCACGCCGCAAGCCCGATGAATGCCACAAAGCCGATGGTTGCCCAGCCGCTCGTGTAGTTGCCGACGACGCTCTGGCCGATGCCGTACGCCAGGCACACGATGCCGACGGCGGCAGCGAACCATCCGAGCGCCGGTGTTGCCACTTCACCGCGGACCATGCCGAGCGCGACCGCACCGAGCCACCCGGCGACGAACATGAATGTCACGCCGTTGCCGATGAAGCTGATGTCGTAGAGCGCGCGCACCATCCCCGACAACGCGCTGAACGCCACCGCGCCAAGACCGAGTCCGAAGACCACCGTGCTCAGTCCCTCGATGCCGCGTTCGACCGGGTCGATGACGTGTCGCAGATGGCAGATGAACAGGATCGCGGCGATCCCGGCGAATGTACCCACTACGTTCGAAGCAAGGACTGCGTGCCGGTGTGCGCTGTAGAACGCGGCAATCTTGTCCGGACTCGCGTCAATGTGCGGCGGGCTCGGCACCATGAACACCGCGACCAGCAGCAAGATGCCGAACGCGATGCCGGTGGCAGCGCCGTACCTCTCCCAGGTTCGCTCACTCATGTGCGCCCCCCAAGATCCTGAGCCGGCACCGTTGCCGGCGCTTCACAAGATCAAGAGTGCGCACGACGCGACGATCGCGTCATGACACGGGCGGACTAGTCCCGCAACGTCGGTGGACGCCCCACTTCGGATAGCGGCGGGCTTTAACCGATGGGCCGGTCGGTGGGGAGGATCGGGCTGGGCAGCTGTGAGTCGCCCAGCAGCTGTCGGTCGACAGCAGCTGCGCAGGCGCGGCCTTCGGCAATGGCCCACACGATCAGCGACTGGCCGCGACCCATGTCGCCGCAGGCGTAGACCCCGGGCACCGTGGTCCCCCAGTCCCCGTCGCGCTTCACGTTGCCACGCTCGTCGTAGTCGACACCGAGACCCTCGAGCAACGGGCCACGCTCGGGTCCGACGAAGCCCATCGCCAGCAGCACGAGCTGTGCCGGGATCTCCCGCTCGGTGTCCTCGATCGGCTGGAACTTGGCGTCGACCTCGGTGAGCACCAGCCCGGCAACGTTGCCCTCGCCGTCATCAATGAAGCGCTGTGTCCCGACCGCGTAGACGCGATCGCCGCCCTCTTCGTGCGCACTCGAGATGCGGAAGATCATCGGGTATGTCGGCCACGGCATCGCGTCACTTCGCGCCTGCGGCGGCCGCGGCAGGATCTCGAGCTGCGTGATCGATCGCGCACCCTGACGCGTCGCGGTCCCCAGGCAGTCTGCGCCGGTGTCGCCGCCGCCGATGATGACGACGTCCTTGCCCTTCGCCGTGATCGGAGGCTGACCGTCCTCCCCCGCGACGTCGTCGCCTTCCTGCAGCTTGTTGGACCAAGGCAGGTATTCCATCGCGAAATGCACGCCGTCGAGCTCGCGGCCGGGCACCGGCAGATCGCGCGATGCGGTCGCCCCACCGGCGAGCACGACCGCGTCATACCGCTTGCGCAGCTCCCCCGCGGTGATGTCAGTCCCCACGTTGACGCCGGGGCGGAAGCGCGTTCCCTCTTCGCGCATCTGCTGCAACCGCAGCTCGAGGTGACGCTTCTCCATCTTGAACTCGGGGATGCCGTAACGCAGCAACCCACCGATCCGATCGGCCCGCTCGAACACCACGACGGTGTGACCAGCGCGCGTCAGCTGCTGCGCGGCTGCGAGCCCGGCCGGGCCGGAGCCGACGACCGCGACGGTCTTGCCGGAGAGTCGCTCCGGCACCTGCGGCGTGATCCAGCCCTCGTCCCACGCACGGTCGACGATCTCGACCTCGACCTGCTTGATGGTGACCGGGTCCTGGTTGATGCCGAGCACGCACGCCGACTCACACGGCGCGGGGCACAGCCGGCCGGTGAACTCCGGGAAGTTGTTCGTCGCGTGCAGCCGCTCGATGGCCTCGCGCCAGTCCTGCCGCCAGACGAGGTCGTTCCACTCCGGGATCAGGTTGCCCAGCGGGCAGCCCTGGTGGCAGAACGGGATGCCGCAGTCCATGCAGCGGCCGGCCTGCTTCTGCAACGCATCGTGCGAGAAGTCCTCGTAGACCTCTTTCCAGTCACGGATGCGCACGTCGACCGGCCGCCGCGTCGGTGTCTCGCGCGGCGTCGTCAAGAACCCGCGAGGATCAGCCATGAGCGGCCGCCATGATCGCCTCGTCGACGTTGCTGCCGTCGGCCTCCGCGGCACGTGCGGCTTCAAGAACGCGCTTGTAGTCGCGCGGCATGATCTTGCTGAACCTCTCGATCGTCTTTTCCCAGTCGGCGAGCAACGTCGTCGCCACTGCTGAGGCCGTCTCAGCGGCATGCCGGGTGAGAACGTCGCGCAGGAAGTCCACGTCGTCATCGTCGAGCGGGTCGAGATCGACCATCTCGCGGTTGAGTCGCTGCTCGGCCAGGTCGAGGACGAAGGCGACGCCGCCGCTCATGCCCGCGGCCACGTTGCGTCCGGTCGGTCCGATGATGACGACGCGGCCACCCGTCATGTATTCGCAGGCATGGTCGCCGACACCTTCGACCACTGCAGTCGCCCCGGAGTTGCGGACGCAGAACCGCTCGCCGACAACACCGCGGATGAATGCCTCGCCGTCGGTGGCGCCGTACAGGATGACGTTGCCCGCGATGATGTTGTCCTCGGCGCGGAACGGCGCGTCGGGCGCAGGGCGTACGACGATCCGGCCGCCGGACAGTCCCTTGCCGAGATAGTCGTTCGCGTCACCGACAAGGCGCAACGTGATGCCGCGCGGGACGAACGCACCGAACGACTGACCCGCCGAGCCGGCGAAAGTCACGTCGATGGAGTTGTCGGGCAGACCTTCTTCGCCCCATCGCTTCGTGACCTCGTGACCCAGCATCGTGCCGACGGTGCGGTTGACGTTGCGGATCGGCAGCTCGAGCGTGACCGGTGCCATGCTCGACAGCGAACCCTCGCTCAACTGAATCAGCGTATTGTCGAGCGCTCGGTCGAGACCGTGGTCCTGCGACGTCGTGCAATGGCGCGGCCCGTCGACCGACGGCACATGCAGGATCGGCGCGAGGTCGAGACCGCTCGCCTTCCAGTGCTCCACGGCTTGGGCGGTGTCGAGAAGCTCCGCGTGGCCGACGGCTTCGGCGATCGAGCGGAAGCCGAGTGCCGCCAGATGCTCGCGCACCTCTTCCGCGATGAACTCGAAGAAGTTGACGACGAACTCCGGCTTGCCGGTGAACCGCTTGCGCAGCTCCGGGTTCTGCGTCGCCACACCGACCGGACACGTGTCGAGATGACAGACGCGCATCATGATGCAGCCACTGACGACGAGCGGAGCAGTGGCGAAGCCGAACTCCTCAGCACCGAGCAACGCAGCGATGACGACGTCGCGTCCGGTCTTCATCTGCCCGTCGACCTGGACCACGATGCGGTCACGCAGCCCGTTGAGCAGCAGTGTCTGCTGCGTCTCGGCGAGCCCGAGCTCCCACGGCGCACCCGCGTGCTTCAGCGACGTCAACGGTGACGCGCCGGTCCCGCCGTCGTGGCCGGAGATGAGGACGACGTCGGCGTGTGCCTTGCTCACGCCGGCCGCGACCGTGCCGACACCGACCTCCGCGACGAGCTTGACGTGCACGCGCGCCGACGGGTTGGCGTTCTTCAGGTCGTGGATGAGCTGCTTGAGGTCCTCGATCGAGTAGATGTCGTGGTGCGGCGGCGGTGAGATCAGGCCGACGCCAGGCGTCGAGTGCCGCGTCTTCGCGATCCACGGATAGACCTTGTGCCCGGGCAGCTGACCGCCCTCGCCAGGCTTCGCGCCTTGCGCCATCTTGATCTGCAGGTCGTCGGCGTTGGTGAGGTAGTCGCTCGTGACACCGAAGCGCCCGCTCGCCACCTGCTTGATCGCCGAGCGGCGCGCCGGGTCGTGCAACCGGTCGGTGTCTTCGCCGCCTTCACCGGTGTTGCTCTTGCCGCCGAGGCGGTTCATCGCGATGGCGAGCGTCTCGTGTGCTTCTGCACTGATCGAGCCGTAGGACATCGCGCCGGTGGCGAAGCGCTTCACGATCTCGCTCGGCGGCTCGACCTGGTCGATCGGCACCGGCGGCCGGGCACCCTGCTTCAGCTTGAACAGGCCGCGCAGCGTCATCAGCTTTTCGGACTGCTCGTCCACCGCACTGCTGTATTGCTTGAAGACGTCGTACCGGCCAGCACGTGTTGCATGCTGCAGCTTGAACACCGTCTGCGGGTTGAACAAGTGCAGCTCGCCCTCGCGGCGCCACTGGTATTCGCCACCGACGTCGAGCCGCCGGTGCTTGTGCGGCACCCGTGGGTAGGCGTGCCGGTGTCGGGCCGCAACCTCCGCAGCGAGGACGTCGAGCCCCACTCCCCCGAGCCTCGAGGTCGTGCCGGTGAAGTAGTCGTCGACGAGGTCCTGCGCAAGGCCGATGGCCTCGAAGATCTGCGCACCGGTGTATGACGCCACCGTCGACACGCCCATCTTCGACATGACCTTCAGCACGCCCTTGCCGAGCGCCTTGATGTAGTTGCGGATCGCCTTGTCCGCCGGCAGGTCGATCACCCGCGCGCGAACGAGGTCTTCGACCGTCTCCATCGCGAGATACGGATTGACCGCAGCGGCGCCAAAGCCGATCAGCAACGCGACGTGGTGCACCTCGCGCACATCGCCGCTTTCGACGATGAGGCCGACCGTCGTGCGCGACTTCTGGCGGATCAGGTGGTGGTGCACCGCAGAGGTGAGAAGCAACGACGGGATCGGTGCGAGCTCGGCGTCACTGTCACGGTCGGACAGGACGATGATGCGCGTGCCCTTGTCGATCGCCGCGCTGACCTCGGCGCGGATGTTCTCGATCGCGGCGCGCAGCGCTTCGCCGCCACCACTCACCCGGTAGAGCCCCTTGACGACCGTCGCGGCGTAGCCAGGGAGGTCACCGTCGTCGTTGACGTGGATGATCTTGGCGAGCTCGTCGTTGTCGATGACCGGGAACGGCAGGGTGATCTGCCGGCACGACGCCGGTGTCGGGTCCAACAGGTTGCCCTCGGGCCCAAGCGTCGTCGACAGCGAGGTGACGAGCTCTTCGCGGATCGCGTCGAGCGGCGGGTTGGTGACCTGAGCGAACAGCTGGGTGAAGTAGTCGAACAGCAACCGCGATCGATCCGACAGCACGGCGACCGGCGTGTCGGTGCCCATCGAGCCGATCGGCTCGAACCCAGCACGCGCCATCGGCGCGATGAGGATGCGCAGCTCTTCCTCGGTGTAGCCGAACGTCTGCTGGCGACGCAGCACGGACTCATGCGAGTGCGTGATGTGCTCGCGGTCCGGCAGCGTCTCGAGGCTCATGAGACCGGCGTGCAGCCAGTCGCCATACGGATGCTCTTCGGCAAGCTCTGTCTTGAGCTCGTCGTCGTCGACGATGCGGCCCGCAGCCGTGTCGACGAGGAACATCCGGCCGGGCTGCAGGCGGCCCTTGCGGACGATGCGTTCGGGCGCGATGTCGAGGACGCCGACCTCGGACGCGAGGACGACGCGTCCGTCGTCGGTGACCCAGTAGCGCGACGGCCGCAGCCCGTTGCGGTCGAGTACGGCGCCGACGACGGTCCCGTCGGTGAAGGTGACGCAGGCCGGGCCGTCCCACGGCTCCATGAGGCAGGCATGGAACTGGTAGAACGCCCGCCGCGCCTCGTCCATCTCGGCGTGGTTCTCCCACGCCTCCGGGATCATCATCAGCACGGCGTGCGGCAGCGTCCGGCCGCCGAGATGCAGCAGCTCGAGCACCTCGTCGAACGATGCCGAGTCGCTGGCGTCCGCGGTGACGATCGGGAACAGCCGCTTGAGGTCGCCGGGGATGACGTCGCTGGCCAGCAGCGCCTCACGGGCGCGCATCCAGTTGCGGTTGCCCTTGACGGTGTTGATCTCGCCGTTGTGCGCGATGTAGCGGTAGGGGTGCGCCAGCGGCCACGAC
>Ga0207707_10002062_pt1 | contig 18227 bp, 11 predicted proteins | sample KBSC83BmetaG_FD_184336 | JGI IMG/M metagenome (GOLD analysis project Ga0207707, IMG submission 184336) | Corn rhizosphere microbial communities from Kellogg Biological Station, Michigan, USA - KBS C8-3B metaG (SPAdes) (version 2) | ecosystem: Host-associated > Plants > Roots > Rhizosphere ...
TGCATCAGCCGCGTACACCGACACGTTCCAGAGACTCTGTCCCACCCACCAGATCGCGACACTCGCGGCATGGCGGTCGCCGCGGCGCCAGAAGTAGACGACAAACACCGCCGGCATGATGAGCTGCCCGAGTGTGCCACCGGCAACGCCGATGAACTCACCGAATGGGCCGAACACGAGATGTCCCGTCTCGTGAATCGCGAGATCCACGCCATCGAGCAGACGGCCCGCTCCGGGATGCAGCAGGCACGGAATGCCGTAGAGGGCGAGCGCCACGGTCAGGGCAAGTCGAAGGCGACGATTCACGGATGCAGGACGCGCGGAAGACCTCACGCGGCACAGATCACCGCTCGGTCCCGCGGTACGACGCCGGCGAATTGACGGTCGTCAGTCGTAGCGCCGCAGTCCGGTCGCCTGGAGCAACACCCGGTAGACGAACAGCGGATTGTTGATGAGATAACGCCGCCACAGACGTCGTGGCTCCGATCCGAGACGGAAGAGCCATTCGAGCCCGCTGCGTTGCATCCAGCGCGGCGCCTGCTTCTTCCGTCCGGCGTGAAAGTCGAACGCGGCACCGACACCGATGAGCACGGGCGCGTCGAGCCGGCCAACATGCGCGTGCATCCAGCGTTCCTGCTTTGGCGTGCTCAGTCCCACCCACACAATGTCGGCGCCGCTCCCATTGATCTGCTGCACGATTGCATCGTCCTCCGCCTCGGTGAGCTCGCGGAAGGGCGGCGAAAGAGAGCCCGTCACCTGCAACCGGGGGAAACGCTCCCGCAGGCGCGCCACCAGCGTGGTGGGCACGTCCGTGGCTCCGCCGTAAAAGAAGTGTCTGTACTGTCGTGATTCCGAGAGCGCGCAAAGCGCCAGCATGAGATCGGGACCGTACACGCGATCGGCCGTCCCGTAGCCATGCAGGCGGGAGAGCCACACCAGCGGCATCCCATCCGGCGTGACGAGGCCGGCCGCGTTGTGAATGCGCTTGAGCGCCGGATCAGTCTGACTCTCCATGACGCCGTGCACGCCGCTCACGCACACGTAGTGGTGCTCGCGCCGGGCGATCCATCCCGCAATCGTCTCGAGCGCCTGCGCCATGTTGATGGGACTCACGCCGACGCCGAGCACGTTCACGCGTGCGTGGCCATTCGCGTTGGCTGTCGCTTGCGTTTCTGCTGACATGCGCTGCAAAATAGCGAGGGCAACGCCCGTGGCGCGCGGAGCGCGCCACGGGCGTTGCGGGAAGCGGCGGCCGTCGGCCGCCTGCGGGAAGCGCCCCGGTGGCCTGCGGCCACGGGGCTGCGGGAAGCGCCGCGCGAAGCGCGGCTGGGAGACCCCACCCCGCTACCCTTCCCGTGGGGCTGGGCAATCGGACCTGGGAAATCGAAACAGCGGGCGTAGAGCGTGCCGCAGCCGCGCCGTGCGCGGCGCTTCCCGCAGGGTGCTCCCGAAGGGAGTCGCCCGCTTCCCGCAGTTGCGCTCCGCGCAACGCTTCCCGCAGGCGTGCGGGCCGAAGGCCCGCCACGCCACTTCCCGCAACACCGGCGGCGCGCGGAGCGCGCCGCCGGTGTTGCTCAATGTGCCGCCGCGGTCACCTGGGTCATATGCTGGGTGGACTCGATGAACTGCGCGATGTCCGCCTTGAGCTGCTTCGCCGATGCCTGGTTGAGGTACGCCATGTGGCCGCTTTCGAAATACTTGAACTGCACGCGGTCCTTGTACGTCTGGTCGAAGCCGATGTGATCGAACGTGTATTCCGCGTTCGCGAACGGCGTCGCCATGTCGTAGTAGCCCGCGCCAACCATCACGTGCAGGTATGGATCCTTGGCCATGGCGAGTCGCAGCGACTCCACTTCGTTCGGATAGCCATAGCCGAGTGAGCTGTAGTCCCACCGACCGGTGTGACCACCCATGTAGTACTGCAGATCGGTCGAGTAGTTGAGATCTTCGTGCAGGTAGCGCATGAACGCCGACATGAACGCGCCGGCCGGCGCGACGTCCGACGGATCGTAGTCCTCGCGCTGGTTCGCGGCGTTGCCGTTCATGCCGATCAGCCGGCTGTCGTAGCGCCCCACAGTCTCACGGTCGCCCCGCAGCAGCTCCGTGCGATACGTCCCCGCGTCAATCCGGAGATTCGTGTTCAACACGAACTGCTCCGACACGCCGGTGAGCTGCGCGAGCTTCTGCGCCACCGCGCTCCGCTCGGCGGCGCTCAGCTTGTTCCCCTTGGCGAGTTCCGTGAGGTAGTCGCCGAACGCGTAGTCGCGCGACTGCTGGACAACCTGCTCGAGCGTCTCCTTCTGCAGGTCCGCCGGAAGCTTCTTGTGATACCACGCGGTCGCCGTGTAGGTCGGCAGGAACGTCGCGTAGCCAATGTCATTCGTGGGCGACTGCGAGATGTACTGGAAGTCGAGCACGGTGCCGAGGAGCATGATGCCATTCAGCTCGATGCCCTCGCTCTCCTGCAGCTCGGAGGCGAGCCCCGCGGAGCGGAACGTGCCATAGCTCTCGCCGAACAGGTACTTGGGCGACGCCCAGCGATGATACTTGTCGAGATAATTGCGGATGAACTCTCCGAACATCTTGATGTCGTTGGTGGCGCCGGTGTAGTCGGTGGCCTTCACGCCGGGACCGGGACGCGAGTACCCGGTCATCATCGCGTCAACCTGAACGAGATCGGTGACGTCGAGGGGCGAGTTCGGATTGTCGACGAGATTGTACGGAGGAGCCGGCTGCGCACCGCCGGGACCCATGTCCGGGTGCTTGGGGCTCATGATGCCCATGTCGAGCCAGATGGACGCCGACCCCGGACCGCCGTTGAAGAAGAAGGTGACCGGGCGGTTCGCCGCGTCCTGCTGGTCGCGCGTGTAGGAAATGTAGAACACCGTCGCCCGGGGCTTCCCGTCGTCGTCGCGCAGCACCATGGTACCGGCGTTCGCCGTGTAGGCAACCTGCTTGCCGCCAATCGTGATGGTGTGCTGCGTGGTCGAGACCTTCTCGACTGGCGGCACACCGCCAGTGTCGGCCGGCTCACCACCGGGCGCTCCGCCACGGCCAGGCGCGCGGCCTCCGGGAACTGCCGGGCGCTGCGCGGCAGCGGATGCCACGGTAATCAGCGATGCGGCGGTGCTGAGCAGCAACAAGCGTACTCGCATGACGAACCCCTCCAGGTTTCCGAGTGACGATAGGTGCGCGAGCAGGAGCGAACGATGAGGACCGGCAGAACGCTCCAGTGGACGCAGCGACCAGCCCGCACGAGGCCGGCCCATTGCGTCCAGATGTATATCGCGCGAGCCGCCCAAACCGTTGAGCACCGCCAGCATCCGCACTGGCTACCGGCGACTTCCGGGTGCATGATGCGGCGCGGGGACGAGTGAATCTCGTTGCCGCTCAGACTCAATGGGAGACGCCATGACCGACGAATCCGGACGCACGGAAGAGGTGCACGTCAGTGGGCAGGGGTTGCTTGCCTCGCTCCGCAAGATTGTGCGCGAGGGCAACGTTCGCCGCGTCGTCATCAAGAACGCGGAGGGGCGCACTGTGCTGGACATGCCGCTTACGGCGGGCGTGTTTGGCGCGGCGCTGCTTCCGTTCTGGGCGGCGGTGGGCGGCCTGGCCGCGCTGGCCGCCCATTACACGATCTACGTCGAGCGCACCGACGGCGAAAAGGAAAGCGCTACGCCCGGAGGTGCGTGAACCGCCAGTACAGCGAGTTCGGCTGGCGGTCAGGGCCCGTCGCGCGCCGGTGATTTGTCCGCCGGTGCTGGATTTGTGTCGGGCTTCGCGGGGCTGGCCTTTCGCGATGGCGTCGCGGTCTTTGTCCGCTTTCCGGCCTTCGCGGGTCTGGCCGGCCGTACCATCTTCGGCGTTCGTGCCGCGGTTGCCGGGCTTGTCGGTTTCGCGGTTCCGGTTGTCGTCACGGGCTCGTGCTCGACCGCAGGCGCCGGCTGCCGCGCGACGACCTCTGGAACGCGCTCGACTGCCGCCGCTGGCACCCTCTCCGGTAGCTCAGGAATGCGCTCGATCGTGGGCGGGCGCACCGGCTGCGCCGTGCTGACTGGATGCACATCGGGAGCCATGGGACGCACTGGGTGCAGCGGCGCATCGCCCTGGACCGGTGTCGGGGTCTGACGCACGCGAACCGGCATGGTGACAGCAGGAGCGTCGTGACGCAGTTGTTCCACCTGTGCGGCCGTGAGCGGCGCGCCTGCGGTGGTGGTCAGCGTATGCTGCTGTACCGAGAACGGCACGGGTGCCGGTGGCGGCGCGTGCACGGCGACGACCGGCCGGCGTTGCAACCCGACGGGCGGAACCGCCGCCTGTCGTACCGCGGCCCCTTCGCCAGCCAGACTGACTCGTGTGGGCACGACCGGCGCGCGCGCCACTATCGGCGCGCGATTGATCTCCTGCGGCGGCACGTGCACGACGCCGCGCGACACGGGATACCCGTTGACGAACGTCGTCTGCGAAACCGTCGTCACCGCGTCCGGCATCGAGCGATTGCGATAGGTCACGTTCGTCACGTTCGTCACGTTGGTGACGTTGGTGACGTTCACGCGCTGCACGTATCCTGGACTGGCAGCGTACGGCGGACGGTACGCCTCTCGTGGGCCGAGCGGAAACCAGCCCACACCACCACCGCCGCCGAACCGCGACGCGTTCCATCCATTGCCCCCCACGAATACCACGAGCGCGGGTGCGTACACCGGTTCCGCGACCACGCGCCCCGGCGCCCATCCCCACCGTCCGCGCACGTACGCCCAGCGACCGTAGTGGAACGGCGCCCATCCCCAGGGTGCATCATCAACCCACGTCCATCCCCAGCGTGACACCCACATCCAGTGCCCGTTGCGATACGGCGCCCATCCCGCAGGCACCGCGCGCGGATACCAGATGGGGCCCTCGGCCACATCTGCTTCCCACTGGCCATACGCGGCCAGGTCCGTAACGCCCGGCATGTCAGGCGACACGTAGCTCGCGGTACTGGCTTCGGCAGCCGCTTCCATCGCGTCCCGCCCGTGCGACCACTGGGCGAAGTCGTCGAGCGGGCCGATGTACGCCAGGTTGTATGTCGCGCCGCTTGCACCGCGCACCGTGGCCACCTGCGGTGCGTTCACCGGGAACGATGCACCACCCGCTGTCACCTGCGCCGTCCCCGAGAATACGGTGATCGTGGTCGTGGCGCCATCGGGACTGACATCCACGCGGTATTCGCCCGCCGCACCGAGCCCGATCGCGGCATTGGGCGCATCAATCTCGTCCGTCTCACCGGAGGCCAGTGCGTGCAGGTGCAGAATGGCGGATCCCTGGGGAACGCTCACCTGGATTGCCGCATCATCCAGTCGCTCGATGCTCACCTGCGTCTGCGATCCAAGGCGCAGTTCCGCCGAGCCCATTTCCACTTCCGCTCGCGTCATGTTGTCGGACCACAAGGCATCACCCGTCGTCACCGGTCGATTCGGGACGGCGGGCGCCCACGCCGAGTCGCCAGCGGCGAGGAATGACAGGCTGCCCGAGATGAGCGCCAAGCGACCGACACGCGCTGGCGGATCATCGACCGGTGCCGGCTCGACATCGGGCGCGGGAGCCCGCACGACCTGCGTCACGCAGGAGATGCTCGTGCCAGCGATCACGGCGCCAACGAGCACGCGCCGTATGGAGGTGATAGTGGTGAACATGGCGGTGGTCCCGAAGCGGGATGGATGAACGCGTGCGACGGTGAGCTTCAATCGCTAAAGACGCGTCAGCCCCGGCAATGGGAACAACCGCCGCCGTCCTGCCGGCCGACATCCTGAGATCAGGGCAATCCTGCCCCGTCCGCCCCCATCCAGTCGTAGCTGCTCTCTCGGTCCGTCAACCGCCAGTGCGCCGGGTACACTGTGCGCTGCCAATCGAGCGGCTCGCCAAGTGGCTGACGCGTTGCCGCCGTGGCGAGCGCAGTGCGCAGATCCGCTCGCTGGCGAGCACCCAGTGCATCGCTCGCCATCGAGACGAACAGCGTCGTGCCGCTACGCGCCAGCAGGTCGAGCCACTGGCTGGTGAGCGCCCACGGCACGGCGTTCGTGACGCCGGCGCAGTCCGCGTCGGCTGCGTAGAATGCGCCGTGCTGTGCACCGCGAAACGCGAGCGAGTTCACGCCCATCTTGCGCGTGCGCGGCCACTCGGTGCCGCTGGTGTCGTCGCCAATCCGGCAGATCTCGAAGTGACCCGCCGAGAGATGACTCACCGTGTTGCAGCCGATGACGAGACTCTCGCCCGCAGCCGTGCGGATGGTCCCATACAGATCGCCAATCACCTCGGCGGTGGTGCGCGACGGACCCGATGCGAACGTCCAGCCATCGCGCGTGAGCGCGGTTCCCATCTGGAAACCCCAGCGGCCGAGGATGTCGAAGGTGGTGTAGTCGTGCTTGATCAGCTCGAATCCCCACTGGCGCAGCCGTGCGATGTCGCCGCTCACCTTCTGGCGAACTTCAGGCACCGTCGGATCGAGTGAGTCACGATCGCGCGACAGACGCCAGCCGTCCGGCGCATCCGCACCGGCCTGCAGCGGGCGAATCCAGATGCCAGGGCGTGCACCGGCGTTGCGGACATCGGCGGCGAGCCCCGGCATGTCCGGAAACTTCTCATTGCCGCGGTCCCACGCGCCGGCGCCCGTCGTCTCGCGACCGCGGCCCGGCTGCCAGCCATCATCAATGACGACGAACGGACGATTGTCGCCCGTGGGCGAAAGCTCGACGATGTGCTGCGCATCGGTACGCACGGAAAGGGCGCTGTTGTTGCCGTAGGCCCAGTACCAGTCATTGCTGCCATACACGGGCGCGGACGCGAGGCGCGGGCCGGGACACATCTGCCGGCAGAAGGCGTGGATCGCGGCGAATGCGGATTCGCCCTCGTGTCCCGCGCGGCAGACCACATCGCACACGTCGAGCAGGCGATCCCCGAGCTCCACGGCTGCGGCGCCGCTCCGCACATCCGCGCAAACACTCATGCCTCGCGGGTCGACCTGCCAGTAGCAGAACGCCTTCGGCCCGGTGCGCACGCCGTACGCGTCCGTGCGCGCGCCATCGGTCGTCGCGAAATACCACGGCATGACGCGATCGGGATTCCATGTGCGCCACTCGAGATCCCCATACGCGCGCTCCCACGCATCGCCCAGGATGCGTTGCGTACCGGCCAGGTCGCCATGCCAGCGCAGGTAGAGTCGTTTGATCGCCAGCGCGGGCGCCGACAGCACGACGTGCAGCGCATCATCACGCGGAGTCGTGGTGACGACAACGCCATCCCCGCTCATCCAGCGATCGCCGGGCGACCGGTGGAGCACGCGATTGTCGCTCGCGGTCTGGGCCAGTACGACATCCGGAGGGCGATGCAGATCGAGGAAATTCCGCGCGGGCGGGCGGGCGGTTGGAGCGGGCGCGGAGAACCGGCTGTCCATTACAGGCAACGCGAGGCCGAGCGTCGCCAGCGCCGTGCGCTCCATGAAGTCGCGTCGGGAGGTCATGCGGCGAGTATACGCACGGCGTGCTGGCGGACGGAAGGGCGCCGAGCGCTGTCAGTTCGTATTGACCGGCGCGGGGCGAATTCACCGCGCCCGCAGCGCGTGCGCCGGGTCCACCTGCAGCGCGCGCCGCGCCGGCAGGACGCACGCGAGCACTGCGATGGCCAGCAGCGTCGTGATCACTACGACGTACGTGAGCGGGTCGGTGGGCGTGGTGGCATAGAGCAGCCGCGCAATCAGCCGCGTTCCCGGCAGCGCTCCCGCAATGCCAACAGCCAACCCCACCCCAACCGTCGTCATTCCCTCGCGCACTACGAGCCAGAGCACACGGCCTGGCTGGGCGCCCAGCGCTACGCGAATCCCGATCTCGTTCACGCGCTGGCTCACGACGTTACTGACCACGCCGGCGAGGCCGCCCGCCGTGATCACGAGCGCGAGCACGGCAAAGGCCAGCAGCAGCATCGTCGTCACCCGCGGTTCGGCCAGGCGCGCACCGCGCAATTCGTCCAGCGTCTGCACGGCAACCACGGGCTGCCGGTCATCGAGCTCACGCACGGCGGCGCGGAGTCGCGGCGCGAAGTGTTGTGGCTGACCCAACGTGCGCACGAGCACGCGCACGTCGCTCGTCTGCGCGATCGCAAAGGGAATGTACACCTCATCGGTCGTGTCCGTTGCGAGCGCGTTCTGCCGAACGTCGCCCACCACGCCAATCACCGTGCCCCAGTGCTTGCCACCGTCCGTCGTGATGCGCGTGCCAATGGGGTCGCGCCCGTGCCAGTAGCTCACGGCCAGACGGTGCGCGATCACCACGGGAACGTTGAACGTGTCGCGATCCGCGCGCGTGAACGCGCGGCCACGGAGCAGCGGAATGCCCATCGCCGTGAAATAGCCGGGCGAGACGCCGGTGAAGTCGGATCGCGGCGCTGGCCCGCCTGCCGTGGTTGGTAGACCGTCGATCTGAAATGGCTGCGCCGCCGGCTGCGCATCGTTGAGCGGAAAGTCACTCGCCACAGCCGCGGCGACCACGCCCGGTTGTCCCCGCAACCGCTCCAGGAGGTGATCGGTGAACTGCTGCACGAGCGTTCCAGCGTTGTAGCGAGTCCAATCCAGATCGACACGTGCACTGAGTACGCCGCTCGCCGTGTATCCACCGTCGGCGCGCTCGAGCGTCACGAGACTTCGCGTCATGAGCCCCGCGCCGATGAGCAGCGCAAAGGCAACCGCCACCTGCGCCGCGACGAGCATGTCGCGCCCGCGCCGGTCGGCGCGCGTGATGGTCGTGGCCACGCTGCCGGCGCGCAGTGCGACACCGAGTGACGGCCGCGCACGGAGAAACGGAACCAGCGCGGCACCGATTCCCACCACGAGCGCCACGCCGAGGGCCGCCGCGAGCACGATGGGGTCCAGTGTGATCTCGGCCGCCCGTGGCGTCACGCGGGCGGCCTGCGCGCGAAGCAGACCAAGGCCACCGGCAGCGATGAGGATGCCGAACAGCGCGCCCGGCAGTGTGATGCACAGACTTTCGACGAGCAACTGCCGGAAGAGCTGGCGATTGCCAGAGCCAAGGGCCAGCCGCAACGCGATCTCCGGTGCGCGGCGGAGCTGTCGGGCAAGCAGGAGATTGGCGAAGTTCGCACCGGCCACGAGCAGCACGAAGGCCGCTGTCGCGAGCAGCATGTAGAGAAGCGGCCGCGATGACCGCGTAAGCTCATCGTGCAGCGATGTCGCTGCGATTCCCAGCTTCGCGTCAGCCGGATATGCGCCGGGGTACGCGGCGTGCAGCCGGGCATCGAGGAGAGCCAGTTGCCCGTTTACGCCGTCGAGCGTGACGCCGGGCTCGAGCAGGGCGAATCCCTCGAGCATGCGTCCGTCGCGCATGTGCATCATGGCCGGTGCCGAGCGAAACGGACACGCGCCCGCGGGCATCCAGATGTCGTTCGCGTCGGGATAGGTTGGCAGCGGCGGAAGGACCCCGATCACGGTGTGGATCCTGTCGTTCATCGTGAACGTCGTACCTATCACCGTCGGATCGCCGCCCAGGCGCTCTTGCCAGTAGCGGTAGCTCAGGACGACGACGGGCGGCGCGCCCACCGCGTCCTCGCCCGGCCGAAAGAGCCGTCCCAGCAGCGGCTGCACGCCAAGCATCCTGAAGAAGGCGTCGGATACGACGCCCGTCTGGACGCGTTGCGGCTCGCCGCGCCCATAGAGCTGGAATGCCATGGAGTGATACTCCGCGACGGCGGCAAAGCCGGGAATCTGCGCGCGATAGTCCTCGATCTCGGGCACCGAGAATCCCTCGTCGGTGCCGCGCGCGGATGGCTGCATGATGCGCACGAGGCGATCGCCGTTGGCGTATGGGAGGCGCTGCAGCAACACGCCGTGCACCATGCTGAAGACGGCGGTCGTGGCGCCGATGCCGAGCGCGATCGTGGCCATCGTGAGCAGGGCAAACGCCGGGGCGCGGCGCAGTGTGCGCAACGCCGTGCGAATGTCGCGCAGGATGTCGGACATGGCGGATTGCCTCAGGCACGGTCGCGGCCTGACGAGCGAGGCGCGCGGATGTCGCGGGTCGCTCGCCAGTGCGGTCGCACTATAATGGCGCGCGATCCACGACACCGGCCAGTAGCAGGAATGCCAACATCCGATAGCTTTCGGCCATGGCTCATTCACCACACCGCGTCGCCCTGCTCATACTGCCCACCGTGGTGCCGTTCGACATGGCCGTGCCCTGCCAGATCTTCGGCTATCCGGGTGTGGACCTCGGCCGTCGCCGCTACACGCTGGATGTGTGCGGCACGCAGTCCGGGAAACCGGTCACGTCACGCGGCTTCACGATCACGCCCCGCTACGGTTTGAACGGATTGCGGCGTGCCCGCACGATTGTCGTGCCGGGCATCGACGATCTCGACATGCCCATCCCCCGCGCGGTCTGTCGCGCGCTCGCGGCGGCGCACGACCGGGGCTGCCGGCTCCTGTCCATCTGTACCGGCGCGTTCGTGCTCGCCGAGGCCGGCGTGCTCAACGGCAGGCGGGCCACGACGCACTGGCTCGACGCACCGGCGCTCGCCGAACGCTACCCCACCGTTCACGTGGACCCGCGCGTGCTCTACATCGATGAAGGCAGCGTGCTCACCTCGGCGGGAATCGCCGCGGGCATCGATCTCTGCCTGCACGTGGTGCGGCAGGACTACGGCGCGGCTGTTGCGAACGCGGTGGCGCGGCGCATGGTCGTGCCGCCGCACCGGTCAGGCGGCCAGGCGCAATTCGTCGCGCAGCCCGTCGCGTCCCCGCGCGGCACGGCGCTCGAGGCCATGCGATCCTGGATGGTGGAACATGTCGCCGCACCGCTCACCGTAGACGTGATGGCGGCGCATGCGCGAATGAGTCGGCGGACGTTCGCCCGTCGCTTCACCGCCGAGACGGGGACATCGCCACTGCAGTGGCTGCTGCGTCAACGGATCTTCGCCGCGCAACGCATGCTTGAAGAGGGCGATGACCCGGTGGAGCACATCGCGCGGGCTTGTGGATTCGGCTCGGCGGTGTCGCTGCGCGTGCACTTTCACCGCGAGCTCGATACGAGTCCACTGGCGTATCGGCGATCATTCCGGCGGGACACGGAACCGGAGTAAGGTGGCCGCGCACCCGGACGCCACGATGCTCCCGGGTCGCGCATCAGTGCGACAGCTTCATGTAAACGCCAACCCAGTAGTCGGGCCGGGGCGGTGGCGGGAATTTTCCGTGCACGAGCGCGTCACGTGCGCAGGCGCCGAACTTCGTTTCGGGGTACAGGAGAATTTCGTTCGCCGTGCCGTCCGTGCCGATCCGGAGCAAGATCCAGAAACTCCGAGCCTCGCCCGCGGCTGCCGCCTTGCAGCGCGCGATGTCGCCAAAGTGCTTCTGCATGAAATCCGCGCCGATTTGCGCGTCGTACGCCTTGCCCTGCGGCGTCCTGAGGTTGGCATCGATCGCGGCTCGCGCATCGGACACGTTCGTGCGCTGCTGCTGGGCGCTGGCCGCCATGGGATGGAGCGCGCACAGGACCAGCGCCACTGCCGCAAGACTCAGGTGCACGATCCGGCTGCCGGTGCTCGCGGACCGTGCGGCGCACAGCCGGTTCGGATCGAGCCGAGAAGCTCCGGGGACCGGGTAACGAGTCACAGGATCACCAGTGGGAACGCCGTGGATGCTACGCGTGCGGACGAAGCTACGACTGCGCCCGCGGCGTCGCCAGCTCGCGCCGGCGGCTGTACGCGACATGCATCGCGAGCACTCCCACCACCAGCGGTACCAGCGCCTGCGGCACCGTTGCGGTGAGAATGGTGACGGTCGTTGCACCGATCATGATGATCGCCAGCCCAAGCGCGGCCAGCGGAGTGAGCTCCCGATGGATGCGAAGAAGCCCGGGGAGAATCAGGCCGGTTGCGCCCAGAATTTCGGCGATGGCAATGAAGCGCATGAATGCACCCGGCAGGTGCGACGCCGCGGCGAGCGCCTGGAGCGGCATGATCAGCTTCATCACACCCGCGAACAGAAAAAGAGCGGCGAGGACACCTTGGATGATCCAGAGGCGCCGGCCGTTCGTGCGGCGGCCAGCGTCGCGCCGTGCGCTCGCCGTGGCGGATGCCGAATGCGCGAACACGGGAGCCGGGGCATTGATGACCGGCGTTGCGACGCTATCGAATAGCGATGTCCGTGGCATTGTCGTGTCTCCTCGTTGTTGTCTCGTTGCGTGCCGGACTCTCTATCCACGGTGCAGTGCCGTGAACACCGGCTCTGCACTGGCGTCGAACGAGGCATCGCCGGATCGACAGGTCGAGCCGGAAGCGGACCGAGCAGCGAACACCTGCGAGCAACATGGAGTGCACCGCGTTTGGCGATGCGCCACGGCTGACGGCGCTGGAGATCCGCGGCACTGAGTATGCAGCACGCTCGCCAGTTACCTCGCGTACGGCAATCGGTGCATCCACTCACGGTTCCATACTCGACACTGCGAGCCCGCGCACCTGCTTTTCGGATTGCGCCGCGCTGGCAGTTCCGCCGCACGCCGCTCGACGCGCACACCATCGCGCACTCGTCCGTCCATTCCCAGACGCTTCGCATCGACAGCAACGCGTTCGCCGCACCTGGCGCGCGCCACGACCGGCGCGCCCGCAGGGTGCGTCGTGTCGGTCGCCACTCCCTGAACGGAGGATTTCACCATGCACCCAGTCTCGCGTTTGGCTGTACGGAGTACGTGGACCCATCCGGTTGCCCTGATGCTCGGCATACTGACCGCACTCTGCATCGCGCCGTCGGCGGCACGGGCGCAGGGCACCGGCCAGAACGGCACCATTGCCGGCCGCGTAGTGGACGAGCACGGCGCGCCGGTGACGAGCGCCCAGGTGTTCATTGACAAGACCACCCTCGGCACGCTCACTCGTGGTGATGGGTCGTACCTGATTGGGCAGGTGCCCGCCGGCACACAGATCGTCCGGATCCGCCTCATCGGATTCCGTCCCGACTCGGCCAGCGTCGCTGTCACGCCGGGCCAGCGCACGACGCAGGATTTCACGCTCAATCACGACCCCTTGCAGTTGCAGAGCGTGGTCGTGACTGGAACGTCAACGCCGACCGAGAATCTCAAGGCCAGCGTCGCCGTAACGACGCTCACGCCGCGAGTGATCGACCAGTCGGCACCGCGCAGTACCACCGAGATGCTGCGCTACGTGCCGGGTTTCACGCGCGTGGAAAGCTCGGGCGGCGAGGTAAACGAGAACATCAGCATGCGCGGCATCCTGGGCGTGGAGTACGTGATGTTCATGGAGGACGGTCTGCCGGTATTCCCCACGATGCACACGTTCTTCATGAACGCCGACAACCTGTTCCGCTTCGACGAGAACGTCCAGCGCATGGAAGTGGTGCGCGGCGGCAGCTCGTCCCTCTTCGGATCGAATACGCCGGGCGCCATCGTCAACTTCATCAACAAGACGGGCGGCGACCAGTTTCAGGGGACCATGGTGGCGACCGGTGCCACGGAAGGGCTGGCGCGCTATGATCTCAATATGAACGGTCCGATCGGGGACGACTGGCGCTTCAACGTCGGCGGCTTCTATCGCTACGACCACGGCGTGCGCGATCCGGGGTTCCCCGGCATCCGCGGCGGGCAGGTCAAGGCCAACATCACGCGGCAACTCGACAACGGGTATGTCCGCTTCTCGGCCAAGATCATCAACGACCGGAATCAGTTCATCCTCGACTTGCCCTTCGAGAACGCGACGCATCCGCAGTTCGTGCCGGGCTTCGGCTCCTATGGTTCCATGAATACCAATGAGGCGCTCGACCTCAGCGTGCCGACGCCGAACGGATCGCTCACGCTGCCGCTGGGCAACGGACTGCGTACCGATGCGTCGTGGTTTACCGCCGATGCGGCGTTCGATCTGCCGAACGACTGGCATCTGCGCAACAGCGCGCAGGTGATGCACGACAATCAGGAGTGGAACGCGCTCGTTCCGTCGAACGCGATGTCCATCGCGAATTACGTGACCGGGCCGAAGAGCCAGGCCGCGCTGGGTCTTCCCGCGGGCAGCACCATTCGACTCACGTACACGAACCACTTCGACGCGGAGGGCAATCCGCTGCCCTTCAGCACACCGAACGGTCTCGTCGCGCCGGGACAGGACATTCACGTCGCCAAGCCGATCTCGGCGTTTCAGGATCAGTTGCAGCTTCGCAAGGAGGTCGGGAAGAGCACGATCTCCGCGGGGGCGTATTTCGCGAACTACACGCAGGACAATCACTGGTACTTCACGCAGGTGCTCACCGATGTCGCGAACAATCCGAAGTTTCTCGACGCCGTGGTCACCACGCCTGGCGGGAGGCCCACCGCGATCACGAAGAACGGCTTCCTCAACTACATGTCGGGCTACACCAACGGGTCGGGGCAGACGTCGGTGTTCTCGGGCGTTCTGGGCGCCAATCTGCAGCTCACCGATCGGCTCCGTGCCGACCTCGGTGCGCGCATCGAGCATGACAGCTACGTGCAGAGCTCGGAGAACACGTCCACAGTCGATCTCGACGGCAATCCGGCCACTCCGTACGACAATGAGACGTGGGGGAATGGCAGCTTCCGCCATTTCAGCAAGGGCATGACCGACTGGGCAGGCTCGCTCGGATTGAACTATGCGCTCAAGGACAATCTTTCGCTCTACGCGTCGGCGTCGCGTGGCTACAAGATGCCCGCGCTGGATGAGTTCCTCCAGGCGCAGGCGCAGCAGCAGATCGATCTCTTCGCGTCGCGCGTCGTGCGGTCCGTCGAAGGCGGCGTGAAGGGCGTTGCGGGGCCGATCGGATTCACCGTGGACGGCTTCTATACGCTGCTCAAGAACATCATCAGTCAGGGTCTCGTCATCGATTCCGTCACCGGCGCGTCGACCTGGATCGTCGTGACGTCGCCCGAGAACAAGTCGTATGGCGTGGAGCTCGAGCTGCTCGCGAATCCGATTCCCGGCCTGCAGCTTCTGGGAAGCGGCACGTTCCTCCGCGCGGAACTCGGGTCCGGAGCAGGCGCCGACATTGGCAGCCGCCTCAATGGCGTGCCCGCCTCCATCGGCAATCTTTCCGGGTCATACACGTTCGCGCAGCGGCTGCGCGCAACAGCCGACTGGCACTGGGTAGGTTCACGATTCGTGGACGTGACTGTCGGCACCGCGCTGCCGGCGTACAGCTATTTCAACTACGGCCTGTCGTATCTCATGCCAAACCAGGGCCTCACGGTCAATCTCAATCTCCTCAACGCATTCATGGATGAGGGACTCGAAGAGGGCAATCCGCGACTGCAGACGACAGGCGGGACCGGCATCTTCCTCGCGCGTCCGATTCTGCCACGCCGTTTCCAGGTGTCCATGCGCTACGACTTCGGGTCGCAGGGAGAACCACAGACGCCGCGCTGAGTGGCGGCGCATGCGCTGTCCGGGCGGCGGGTCGTGATTGGCCCGCCGCCCGCGCTGCGGTCGCGGCCCCTCGCACGTTGCACCGCCGCGATCCTGATTGCGGCGGTGTGCACGGCACCGCTGCGACTCGGTGCGCAGGAGGATGCGCGGCGCCTGGCGCAGGGTGCATCGCTCGACTCTGCGCAGGATTCGACATTTCTGCTGGCGACGACCGACCCGTCGCGCGCACCCTCGCCCTTCATCGGCAACGGACACGTGGGCGTGATCATTCCGGCCCTGGGCATCGGCGCATCGCGGTCCCTCGTCGCCGGGATGTACGAGCACGCCGACGACGATGTGCCGCGCATCGCCGCCGCGCCGGCGTGGAACGCCATTGACGTGTTCGACGGCGAACACTGGCTTGCGGCAACGCCGCTGCCGGACATCACGCTCGATGCGTATCACCAGATCATCGACATGCGCTCCGGCCTCGCGCGCACCGGCTACGACTGGATCGATGGGCCCAGGCGAACGTCGGTGCGCGTGGAGACCTTCATTTCGCGCGCCGACCCGTATCGTGCGGCCATCCGCCTCGTGCTGGCTCCGCAGACGCCGGGACGCTTGCTCGTTCGGATCGCGCTTGCCGGATGGCCACCCCCGCAGCGGCTCGCGCTCGCGAAGCTCATCCGCGCCGAGCCGGGCTGGGGCCCGTCGCAGCTCTGGTACCCAGGGCACATGCGAGTCCGAACGCGATCGGCAACGCAAACGGCAACGGGCGCGCGCCTCACCATGACGGCCACGCCAGAGGGCCGCTCCACTACCCTCGCCGAGGCCGCCACGGTTGCATGGGAGCACGATCTACCGCACGCCAGCGCGCGCACGGTCGCGCGGGGTGACACAGCCATGGTCGAGCTGTCGTTCGACGCGTCGCCCGGTGCATCCTATACCATCACTGAGGTCGTCAGCATCGTTCCGTCCACGACATCCTCGCACCCCGCGGCACGCGCTGCCCGGGATGCGGCAGCCGCCCGCGCGCTGGACTTCGATTCGCTCGCGGCCCGCAGTGCCGCGGCGTGGCGCCGGCTGTGGAACACCGACATCGAGATCGATGGTGATCCGGCGCTCCAGCGCATCGTGCGCTCGATGCTCTTCTATCTCCTCTGCAGCGCCGATTCCGGGACCGGGCTCGCCATTCCTCCCATGGGACTTTCCAGCGCTGGATATTACGGTCACGTCTTCTGGGATTCCGACACCTGGATGTTTCCCGCGCTGCTGCTCACGCATCCGGCAATCGCACACTCGCTTGTCGCCTTTCGCGCGCACTCTCTCCGATCTGCCGAAGCCAATGCCCGAGCCAACGGCTTTCGGGGCGCAATGTATCCCTGGGAATCGGACGAGCTGGGCCACGAGACGACGCCGCGCTTCGCAGCGCAGAACGCCCATTCGGAAATCCACGTGACAGGTGATGTCGCGCTCGCGCAGTGGCAGTACTATCTGGCCACTGGCGATTCAGCCTGGCTGGCGCGCGAAGGATTTCCGGTGATCCGCGCAACCGCCAATTTCTGGGTGAGCCGCGCCACATACGATTCCGTACGCGATCGCTACGACATCAGGGACGTCGTATCCGTCGCCGAGGGACTGGTGGGCGTCACCGACGACGCGTACACGAACGCGGTCGCGCGCCGCAATCTGCAGATCGCCACCGCCGCGAGCGCGCAGCTCGGCGTTCATGCTGACCCGCGCTGGGCGACGGTGGCGGGCAAGCTGCATTTGCCGTTCGATACGGCGAGCCAGTTCTTTCGCACGTACGAAGGCGCACCGGACTCCACGCTCGGCGTCATCACGCCGTTGCTCAGCTATCCACTGGCGGTACCCATGAGCGATCGCGCCAGGCGCAGCGCGCTCGAGCAGGCCGTGCGTCGCCTCAGCGAAGAAGCGTCGGGCGCCATGATGGGAATCACGCTGTTGTCAGTGAATGCGGCGGAGCTGGGCGACCACGCGCTCGTCGACTCACTGCTGCCGTACAGTTATCAGGGGCACCTGCGTGGGCCGTTTCTCATGCTGTCGGAAACGCCCACCAACAACGCGGTGAATTTTCTCACGGGCGCGGGCGGCTTCTTGCAGCAGGTGATCTTCGGCTATACGGGACTCCGGCTCGACACGTCGGGACTGGACGCGCAATTTCCACCAGTGCTGCCATCGCACATCCGGCGACTGGTGCTGCGCGCGCTGCACGTGCGCGGCAGGCTGTATGATGTCGTGGTGGATTCCACCGGGCGCCGCGTCATGCCGCATGCCGACTCACCCTTACGATGATGATTTCGTCGCTTGCGCTGGCGCTGATGCTGCAGGCGTTGCCTGGCACCACTCCACCCGCGCGGCCTTCGTCTCCGCTGCCCCGGCGTGTGAGCCCCGTGCTCCACTTCCCGGAAGTGGGCCTCGATGACACCGCCGCGTATCAGGGCTACAAGACGCGACTCTACCGCGACTCCAGAGGAAACACCGTCCAGATCTATCTCGGTCCGCACGATGGCCGGGTCGTGCTGTTGTGGGCGGATGCCCTCGACGAAAGCGCGGCTTTCACGGTGCGAGACGCCAGGGGGCGTGCCGCGCCGCTCGCCTGGGCCGGCGACAGCGCAACCGTCACGGATTCCGGCGGCACACGGTACATCACGTTCGGGCTCGACGCCGCGACGCCCCGTGTCACGCTGGGCTGGTTTCTTCTCGGCACGATGCGTGTGGAACGCGACTTCCAGTACGCGCACGCGCATCTGCACTCGTTCAGTGCACCGCCCTTTGTCATATCCCCGGAATCCGGGCTC
>Ga0207707_10002063_pt1 | contig 18224 bp, 23 predicted proteins | sample KBSC83BmetaG_FD_184336 | JGI IMG/M metagenome (GOLD analysis project Ga0207707, IMG submission 184336) | Corn rhizosphere microbial communities from Kellogg Biological Station, Michigan, USA - KBS C8-3B metaG (SPAdes) (version 2) | ecosystem: Host-associated > Plants > Roots > Rhizosphere ...
ACAGCCTCAAGGCTTGGCCAGTTCGATCGCGCGTCCGCGACTACCTACGATTCTGACCTCGTCCTTGCCGCATTTGAAATCGCGTGCGATCTCGTCGGCGGCCTTGCGGGCAATCTCGTTCGGGTTCGGATTGGCCCTGATGTCGACATAGGCGACATGGCATACCGGACCCGGCGGCAGCCGCGTCACCACCATGAGGCCCTTGTCGGTCGGGCGGCCGCCCTTGTCCATGTCCTGGTTGTCGGCGATGTGCCAGCGCTGGATGATCGCGAACGGCTTGCCGTCGGTCGCGCGCCATTCGACCGTATCCGTGGTCGAATTGAACGGACCGAAGCCGCTGCTTGCGGCCGGCTCGTTTTCTGCGGCTTTCTGGTTTCGGCCGACCGAGACGGTCTGGCGCAAATCGTCCTCGGTCACGAGCACGATCAGGCCGGCCTTGCCGGGGCAGACACTGACGCTGCCGTCCTGGCCGGTATTCTTCACGCGGCAATCCTTCGCTGCCGTTGAAGTGTAGAGACTGCTGAAGCTTTGGGCATCGACGCGCCCGAAAAAGGCGAATACCGCTGTCGTCACAATAACGGGGCTTGCGACTTTCATGTAACGGCGGCGCATTTGCAGGTCTTTCGATGCGGAACCCATGGGAATACACGTGTTCAAGCGGTGCAAGCTGGGGAAGGTTCAGGCCGATCGCGAGAAAGGACTGACATCGGCGCTGAATCGTTCTAGAAGAGCGCGTTATAAGCCGTCATCGTCGACCATGCGTCCGTTCATTCCATATCATGCCTGCCATATCACCGAATAAGCCCTATCGCATCGGCCGTTCCCGCACCGGGCTCGGCCTGTTTGCCACCAAGCCGATCAAGAAGGGGACCCGGATCGTCCGCTATTTCGGGCCGCTTCTGGATTCGAAGAAGAAAAAAGACGACGATATCGAGAACAAATATTTATTCGAGCTCGACAACCGCTGGACCATCGACGGTTCGGTGCGCGCCAACATCGCCCGCTATGTCAACCACGCCTGCAAGCCGAACGCCGAAAGCGACGTGAAGCCGCGCAAGCGCAGGGTCTATATCCGCGCCATCAAGAACATCGAGCCGGGCGACGAGATCAACTACGATTACGGCACCGATTACTTCAAGGCCTACCTGAAGCCGATCGGCTGCAAATGCGATGCCTGCGAGAAGAAGCGGAAGAAGAAACGCGCCGAGGCCCGCGCCGAGCGTGTCAAGGAGCGTGAGAAAGCGGCGCGCAAGGCGAAGCGGCTGGAAGAGAAGCTCGCCAGGGCCAAGGAGAAGCTCAGGAAGCTGAACGGCAAGCCAAAACATGCCAACGGAGCGTTGGCCAAGGCCAAGTCCGGCAATGGCAAACCTGCGAACGGCAGGGGTGCGAACGGCAAGCACGACAACGCTCAGCCCGCCAATAGCCAGTTTGCCAACGGCCAACCGATCAATGTGACGCTTCCCGATGTGACGGCCGTCAACGGCCAGGACCGGGAAGCGGCATAAGTCCGGGAGCCGAAAAAGCCGGCCCGGGGAAGCGCCCCCGGCCCGGTTATCGAGAGCATTGGAAAATCTACGCCGGGACCGCGCCGCCGCTCTTGCGCAAGCCGATAGATTGCAGCTCGGCGAACGCGCCGGTGGCAATCGCCTGCGCAACGATGACGATCTCACCGAGAATATTTGGTGAAATCGCGCCCGAAAACAGCAGCGCGATGCTGGCAAGCGTCCAGGCTGCGTTGCCAACGACCACGATCATCACCAGCGCCTTCGGCACGGACGGCCGCATGCCGAGCCAGCCGACCAGCGCCGTGTAGGCGATCAGGAACAGGCCCGTCTCGCGCAAGAGCGCTTCCGGCAGATGGAGGAAGGACGCGAGCGTGCCCGCATCCAGCGTCATCACGACCGCGGAAATGCCGCTGAAGATGGCGTCCGCAAGCAGCGCGCGGCGCAGGAATTGGGAAGCGTTGATCATGGGGAGTCTCCTCTCGTTGCAGATGGGGTGAGGTCAGCGGAACCAGGACTTGAGCCGGCGCGCGACGCGGACCGGGCAGAGCGACCGCGCGATGCTGTTCTCGAAGGCCTTTTTCTCGAAGGCCTGCACCCGCACGAACACGAAGAGGCCGGTGGCATGGACCAGCGGCTCCGGCATGTTCAGGGAACGCGCCAGAAGCAAGGTGGCGAGCCTCCCGGCCAGCGGGGCCAGGACGGTGAAGGTTTGGACAAGGGGCAGCATCAGCATGGTCATCTCCTGTGCCGGGAAGATGAGGCGCCGCTTGATCCATTTCGATTACCTGCCACGTAATGGAAGGCACGAAATTCGCGTGATAGGTTTCGATCATGAACGCACATGCATCCACGGCGCGGGCCGAACGACCCCAACCGCTTCACATCGGCGATCACCTGCGGGAGTGGCGGCAGCGCCGCCATCTGAGCCAGCTCGATCTCGCCGGCGACGCCGAAATCTCGGCGCGGCATCTGAGCTTTGTCGAGACCGGCCGCTCGGCGCCGTCGCGCGAAATGGTCCTCAAACTGGCGGAGCGACTGGACGTGCCCTTACGCGAACGCAACGTGCTTCTGGTCGCCGCCGGTTTCGCGCCGGCCTTTCCGCAGCGCTCGCTCGACGATCCCGCGCTTCGATCGGCACGCGAGGCGATCAATCTGGTCCTGAAGGCGCACGAGCCCAATCCGGCGCTGGCCTATGACCGCCACTGGAATCTGGTTTCCGCCAACCGCATGGTGGCGCCGCTGCTCGAGGGCGTGCCGCAACGGCTGCTCGGCCAGCCCTTCAATATCCTGCGCCTTGCGTTTCACCCCGAAGGGCTGGCGCCTCGCACCGTCAACCTCGCGGAATGGGCCGCGCATCTCCTGGAGCGGCTGCACCGTCAGTGCGAGGCCACCGCCGATCCGGAATTGCTGAAACTCTATCAGGACCTGAAATCCTATCCGATCCCGGCGCGGTCGGGACCTGTCTCTGCCGATAACGTCGCGATCCCCTTCAAGCTCCGCCATCACGGCGAGGTGCTGAGCTTCATCTCGACCACGATGGTGTTCGGCACGCCCGTCGACATCACGCTGTCGGAACTGGCGCTGGAGACCTTCTTTCCGGCCGACGAATTGACGGCAAGGCGGTTGCGGGAGATGGCTGCCAGCATGAAATAGCGCCTTGTGCGGGGGCATATTCGGCCTATTTTCGGGGCTCCATTGCGGAGGACGCCTCATGAGCCAACTCAAGCCGCTGAAGATCGACATCGTCTCGGACGTGGTCTGTCCCTGGTGCTACATCGGCAAGAAGCGGATCGAGGATGCGCTGGCGCTCGCTACCGACGTTCCGGTGGAGGTGAACTGGCGGCCGTTCTTCCTCAATTCCTGGGTGCCGCGCGAGGGCATCAGCCGCGACGAATATCTCACCGCGAAGTTCGGCTCGCCGGAAGCCTATAAGGGCATCGCAGGCCGGGTGGTCGCTGCCGCGGGCGAGGAGGGCCTCTCCTACCATCCGGAACTCGTCAAACGTCAGCCCAACACCATCGATTGCCACCGCCTGATCCACTGGGCGGACGCCAAGGGCAAGGCGGCGGCGATGAAGCAGCGGCTGATGGAATTGTATTTCCGCGACGGCGGCGACCTCACCGATGTCAACGTGCTGGTGCAGGCGGCGGCCGGTGTCGGGCTGGACGCCGATGACGTGCGCAGGCGGCTCGCAACCGACGAAGACGTCGAACTGATCTCGGGCTGGGCGCAGGAGGCTTCCGAGAAGGGCATCTCCGGCGTGCCCACTTACGTCTTCGCGCAGAAATATGCGGTATCCGGCGCGCAGCCGGCCGACCTTCTGGCGCGCGCCATCCGCCAGGTCTCGGCGGAGGTGAACGCGCAGGCGGCAGAATAGCCGCTCCAGCCAATCCATCACCGCCCGGCCTCGTGCCGGGCTTTTCGTTGCAAGACCAATCATAACAATATGGGGAGAGCGTCATGATCTATGAACTGCGGACCTACACCGTGAAGCCCGGCACCGTCGGCGACATGGTCAAGGCGGCGAGCACGCTGTCGCGCGAGATCCGCGGCGACAATTTCGGCAAGCTCGAGGGCTACTGGTTCACCGAGATCGGCCCACTCAATCAGGTCATGCACCTCTGGAGCTACAGCGATTTCAACGAGCGGGCGAGGCTGCGCGCCGAGCTTGCCAGGAATGCGCGCTGGACCGGCGAGTACGTCGCGCTGATCCGTCCGTTTCTGGCGCGCCAGGAGGTGCGTCTCCTGAATGCCATCAAGCCGCCCGTGGCTCCGGCCTCGACCGGCAATATCTACGAATTGCGCAATTACCGCGCCAGGCCGCTCGCGGCGCGGGACTGGATTGCCGCGTTCACCGCGGCGCTGCCGGCGCGTGAGAAATATTCCAAGATTGTCGGCCTCTGGCAGACCGAGACCGGGCAGCCTAACGAAGTCTGCCACATCTGGGCCTATCCGAGCCTCAACGCGCGCGCGGAGGCACGCACGAACGCGTCAAATGATCCGGTGTGGAAGGAGTTTTTGGGCAAGGGGCCGGCGTTCCTGGAAGAGATGCACTCGACCATCATGCTCCCCGCGCCGCATTCGCCGCTGCAGTGAGGTGGCCTCATATCCATAACGGAGGTTCTGCGTGAAGATCAAAATCGTTTTGCACGAGGCGGAAGAGGGAGGCTATTGGGCAGAAGTGCCCGCCATTCCCGGCTGCGCAACTCAGGGCGATAACATAGAAGAGCTGATGGAGAACCTGCGCGAAGCTATCGAGGGCTGCCTTAGCCCTTCCGCCACGCGCGGATGAGGCGCACGCCCCACCGCGCGGCGTCGAGTCCCTTCTGGCGCGCGAGCAGCGCCGCATGGATCGTCGTCACGAGCGGATCGTTCGGCTTCAGCGGGATCAGCAGGTCACCGATCGCAAAACGGCCGCGCCAGATCGGATTGATCATGGGGTGATCGGGGCTCGCGGTGGAATCCGCCGACGCGATGGCCGGATCGGCGCAGAGATGACGCGTCAGGTCGAGCGTGAGCTGCACGCCCGGTGAATATTTCGCAAAGCGTTCATCGACACCGATCTTGAAGTAGAATGCGCGGCTCTGGTGCCGCAGCACGATGCCCGACGCCACCGGCGCGTCGCCGGCGCGCAAGGTCACGATCTCGCAATTCTTGCTCTCGGCGAGCGCTTTCGTCGCGCGGCGGATGAACGTCGCATCGCCCTCGACCTGCGCCAGCGCCGTGCGGCGCTCAGCCTTCCAGCCGCTGGCTTCGAGCTGCAGGAAGGTTTCGAGTGCAGCTTCGATGGATTTCGTCGAGCGCGCGACGTCGAAACGGACCTGGCCGTGTTCGGCGAGGCGATGGCGCTGCCGGCGCAATTCCTTGAGCTTCTTGCCGCTCACAGCCTCGTGCAGCAATTTGTCGGCGTCGCCGGTGGCGTCGAGCGAGGCGCGCAGATGCCATTGCAGGATTTTCGGGCGCAGGCCTTCGCCGCGCAGCACCGCGTTGAAGGCTTTCATGACGGCGCCGTCGAGCGAGACCTCGCGCAACAACAACGCGCGCGCGCCGGCCTGGCGCGCCGCCCGCATCAGGCGGGAAGCGGCGTCTTCCGCCGCCTTGCGGTCCAGCAGCGGCGTGCACAGCGTGCCATAGGGATGGGCGCTGGCGAGCGCAGGCAGGGGGATGCCGGTGGCGCGTGAAAGCGGGATGACCGGCATCAGGCCGATCAACTTTTCCTCGCTCCAGGCGGACAGCGCGGAAACGCCGGTACGGCCGGGCGCCGACGCATTCACCGCCAATTCCCAATCGGGGAGGTAATAGCCGTTCGGCTCGATCGCGCGTTCGCTCAGGCCACGCCAATCGCCTATGTCGATGGAAGTGAGTGGCGTCAGCGCCGGCTCGCGCGCGGGCGCCGATTCTTTTGGGGCGCGCGTAGCCGTGGCAGCGCTGCTCGATGCGCGTCGCACCTCGACGAGATCCACGATATCCACCACGTCCCGCTTCCCCGAATTTTTGGGAGAACCTACCGGAAAGGTTGGAAGAAGCCGTTTGTCTTCCCGCGCAATTTGAGGGGTAATATTAACGACCCGTTCAGCAAGCCAGATCGGCGTGCCTGTGCCGAATGGTTCCGGCCGGGCTTTGGTGCGGCATGATATTGCTGGCAATGGCATCTTTTGGCGTCTATGCCGCCAGCCTGTCCGTTACGCTGTATACAGAAGGCCGGGGTCGAACAGCGGAGGTAGAAAAATGATCAGCAATTCCTTCACACCCGTCGCCTCCCTGTTGGGAGGCGCCTTGATCGGCGTTTCCGCCGTGTTGCTGATGTTCCTGACCGGCCGGATTGCCGGCGTCAGCGGCATCGCGGCGCGTTTGCTTCCGCCTTACGAAGACGACGCATTCAAGGGACGGCTTGCCTTTGTCGCCGGATTGATCGCAGCGCCCGTCCTCGTGCTGCTCGCAAGCGGAAGATTGCCCGCCCAGACCATCGCGGCGCAGCCGGCAACGCTCGTGCTCGCGGGATTGCTGGTCGGCTTCGGCTCGGTGTGGGGCAACGGCTGCACCTCGGGCCACGGCGTGTGCGGAATCTCGCGGCTTTCGGCGCGCGCGCTGGTCGCTACCGCGACGTTCATGGCCACGGGATTTGCGACCGTGTTTCTCGCGCGGCATTGGGGGTAGCCGATGGCCATCTTCCTGCAATTTCTCGTCGGTCTCATCTTCGGCCTCGGGCTCCTGCTCTCGGGCATGTCGAACCCGGCAAAGGTCCTCGACTTTCTCGACCTTGGCGGCATCGCCTCGGGAGGCTGGGACCCGAGCCTTGCCTTTGTGATGGCGGGCGCGGTCGCTGTGACCTTTGCCGGATTCCGCTGGGTGCTGGCGCGTCCGCGGCCGTTCTTTTCCGAACGGTTTCACCTGCCGACCCGGCGTGAGCTTGATCTTCGCATCGTCGCTGGTCCCGCCATTTTTGGCATAGGCTGGGGGCTCGCAGGCTTCTGTCCGGGCCCGGCACTGACCGCGCTCGGCTTCGGCACAAGCGCTGCCTTCATCTTCGTCGCGGCGATGTTTGCGGGGATGTGGCTTGCGCGGTTGCTGGCAGGCCTGCCGGCGCTCTCGCGGATTGCAACGCCTGCGGATCCCCTGGAAACCTGATCGAAAACTCTCAAGACAGGTGAACGCCGCAGCGCAAGCCTAGATCGGCTCGTAGTTTTCGGTCTCGCAATTGTCGTCGGGATCGGCGCGTCGGCGGTCGATGATCAACCCGCCGCTGATGCTGATCCGGTAGGTCTGGACGCCGATCGGCTTGCCGGTGGCGGAATTGACCTCGGCCTGCACGCAGGCGGTCCAGCCGGCGCCACGCACCTCGTGATGGGGCTGCGAGACCCGCACGTCGCGGGGGTACGAGGTGGCGACGAACACCGCCTCCAGATTGTCGTGGACCAGCCGTTTGACGTCCGGAGGCGGCTCAAGCGGGGGCGGCTCGGCCTCCTTGTTACGCATGAACTCGGGCACCGGCGAACGGACATCGGCAAAGCCGCAGCCGGCCAGCGCCAACGCCATCCCGAGCGCTAACGCGATATGAAAGAGCCTACCCCGCATCACCCGATTTTATGCGCTGGCGTTAAAAAAAGCGCCCGGGGGGTGCGTCACTTCGTCCGGTTCGGCCGATCAACAAATCCTGATGGGGCGGCGTCGCGGTTTTGGCCGGCACGGCTCGAACCGCCGCGAAGGACGGCGCGTCCAATGGCCATCATTCCTCAGGGGAGATGGCCGATGTTCCGCACTGCATTTTGCTCCGCGATCTTATTGAGCGCCCTTTTGGCCGGTTCCAGCGCCGCCCGTGCCGAGAACCGCCTCGCCCTCGTGATCGGTGAATCCGCCTACCGCGCGGTGCCCTCGCTGCCCAATCCCGCCAATGATGCGCGGGCGATGACCAGGCTCCTGACCGATTCCGGCTTCGCCGTGACGGCGGCTTCCGATCTTTCGCAGAGGGAATTGAACCAGAAGGTCGGAGACTTCACCGCCGACATCGCCGCCAAGGGACCGGATACGATTGCGCTGGTGTTTTATGCCGGCCATGGCATGCAGATCGACGGCGAGAATTATCTCGTGCCCGTCGATGTCGACCCGAAGCGCGAAGCCGACATCCCGCTGCAGGCGGTGCGGTTGAACGACATCCTGAACACGCTCAATTCGGTGCCGAGCAAGATGCGCATCCTCCTGCTCGACGCCTGCCGCAACAACCCGTTCCCAGCGATCAACCAGACCGCCGGCCGCGGGCTTGCGCTGGTCGACACCAAGACTGGTGCGCCCGGTACCTTCCTGTCCTATTCGACCTCGCCCGGCGCCGAAGCCGAGGACGGCGAGGGCATCGATAGCCCCTACACGACAGCCCTCCTGACCGCCGCCCGCACCCCGGGCCTGCCGATCGAGCAGGCGTTCAAGCAGGTGCGCGTGGCCGTCAACAAGGCGACCGGCGGCCGCCAGACACCCTGGGAAAGCTCCTCGCTGACCGAGGATTTCAGGTTCGTCTCGGCGACCGGTCCCGGTGATGCGAATGCAGCGTTGCCGCGACCCGCGGCTAACGCGCCCAGGCGCACGGTCGAGCAGTGGAAGCGCGATCTGCAGGGCAAGAAGCCGGATGCCGCGCATGAGATGATCGTCGCCGACGGCACGCTCGAAGCCTACGAGGCCTTCGATGCACTGTTCGCGCAGTCGCAATTCGCGCCTGAAGTCCGCGGATGGGTCATCCGCCAGCGCAAGATGGTGGCGTGGAGCGAGGCCGTCACGATCAACACGGCGGCGAGCTATCGCGGCTTCCTCGCGCAATATCCGGACACTGATCTTTCCTGGACCGCGCGCATGCTGATCGAGCGCCTGCGCTTCAGGCCGAATCCGTTGCCGCAGGTCGCAGCACTCTGCACGCCAGCCGTGCCGTCCACGCCGATCCTGAAGAAGGCCAATGTCGCGCCTGCACAGGAGCCGAAAGTCACCGTGAAGAAGGCCGCCGTGACGCCGCAGCGCGATCCCGAGCCGCCGGTGCGCACGTTGCCGCCGGGCCGCGACGTCTATGTGGACGGCCCGGTCTACGGTTACGGTGGCCCGCCGATGCGACCGTTTCGTCCCGCGCGCCTCGGCTGGGGTGGCGGCATGCAAGGCGGCGGCATGATGGGCCGGCCGATGGGCGGCTATGGACGCCGCTTCTGATCCGAACATTACAGCGAATTTAGAATGGACCGGCCGCATGGCCGGTCCATTTCATTTTGCCGCGCGGCTGCTTGCGGGCTAGGTTGCCTTAGGGCGCGTTGGCGAGGGGAGAGATGCGATGAGAATCCTGGCGGTGGCGGCCGCGCTGCTTGCGCTGCTGGCGTTGCCCGCGGAAGCCCAGATGGGAGGCGGACGGCGGCACGGCGACGACAAGAAGGCCGAACAGAAAAAACCGCAGGTCGACGAGAAGGCCTACAAGGAAGCGCTGAAGCGCATTCCCGACTCGAAGGAGAAGTATGATCCCTGGAGCGGGGCGCGGCCCGCGACGGACCAGAAGGCGCCGAAGTAGGCTCGCGGCGGACGATCGATTCGATTTTCAAACAGCCTCTCAAAGGCACGCTTCTGCATTCCCGCGGCGTGAAAATGCCCGGGCGATGCATGGTCGCGACCCTCAGGGAAAGGAGGGCGCAGGGAAAGCCGGGTGCCGATTGCACCCGTGGGCCCCGTGCAACAAGAAGCACGGGGGTAGGGCCACAGGTGAACCGGAGCAACGCCGGCTTTCCCTGCGCGATGGTTTACGGCTTATACGTGATCTCCTCGGTGTACCGGGCTTTGAGCCACCGTCCCCCCGGGCTCGTGACCCGGGGGTTGATTCCAGCGTCGGGGAATCGGGACCACACGATTTCGCTCGTCCATAATCGCCGCCGCTCGCCTGCGCCGCCGACACGTCCACCGCATCCTGTTTCCCACGTCCGTGACGATTGGCCAAACGCCCCTCCTGTGGAATCAGGATGCGCGCATACAATCATGTATTTCTGAAAAACGGAAGCGAAATATTTTTGCGATAGGGGCTGGACCCGTCGGGCAAATCAGTGGTCCGCCACGGCGGTTGAATCCCATAGGGCGGATTAGACCAAAAGGCCCTTCAGGCGTCGCCATGTGGTCGTGGCAATCCGGCGTAGCCGAGACCGCGAGCCAACAAGCTTGTTGGCATCTGTAGCCAAGGGTACCGCGATCTGTATCAGCCCCGCGTCGTTTCTCCACGGAAAGAGGCCGTATTGCCACAACAGGCGCTCAACGTGCCGGTTAAGCTCCAGGAATTCGTCGAACGAAGCCCATTGTCTCCGGCGGTCCCAGAGCTGGGAAAGGTCGTTGTCGAAAAGCACGATCCAGTCACGCAGGCCCGCTTCCTCCAGCGCAACGGCGAGGATTTGATTGTCGAGGATAGACTGCTCCAATCCATCCGAATGATCGAGAACCGTCCCGGAAAATCTCAGAACATCCTCAATCCGGGGCATCGCAACCGCCAGAAGTTTGTCCATATCGCCATCGAAGCGATAGGCGAGCCGGGCGGCAGGAATATCGCTTCGAGCCCGTTTCAATACCGCAAGCAGCAATTCCTCGTGCGGAAGGCCTCCCTCGGGATAGAACACGGCGCTTGCGCGAGCGGAAAAATAGCCTGTCCAGGCGGAATGGATCGCGCCATAGAGGAAGCCGTCGTACCGGTCGTCAAATCGCCTCAGCAAAACGCCCGGTAATGATTCATCGACGATCTGAGCGCAGGCCGCATGCGCAAGCTGCCGGACGACGGTATGCAGGGCGAGCCGCCAGCTTGCCTCGTCTTCGCTGATGAGCGCGTGACCGATGCCGCCCTGCATGACGATATGCGTCTTGATAATTCCGTCACGCATGACCAGAGGAGCCATGGCGACGCCGACGCCATACTCCTCGTTCGTCGGCTGCAACGGAGCGCTTGCCGGGAATCCCCGGTCAAGATCGCGGAGGGATGCGGTGTAGTTGCCTGAAAAAGTAACGCCGTCCAATCGGTCGAGGGGCATCATCGGAACGACGTTTGCGGTGATGGTGTTTACTGTTGCCGCGATTTTCTCGGCGATCGCGTGCTCCGCGCACGAATGAAAATGAACCGTGTAGTTCGGCGCTGTCGGCGGCGGTGATTCCGGCCCGTCCTCAGCGGCGGCGCTCGCATCTCGACTCAGATCGCCATTCGCAGGCAAAGCTGGGACGCCGCGCGTCGACAGGAAGTCGTCGAAGACCGAACCAACCGTTTCGCCGATAAACCAGCCGGAAGATTGGCTGATCCGCTCCGAAAGCGACGCGAGCTTGTCGTCAAATCGTGCCGCGATAAAGAACGCATGGCTTGCCGCGGCGGCGGCATGGTTGAATCCGAGGAGGTCGGGAGCCGTTGCCGAGGGCCCGACGCCAACGAGCATCCTGTCGGTTGAGAGCGGCATGAGGACCGTAATGATCTTGTCGAGATCGGCAACGATGAGAGGCTTCAGGCCGCTCCCGTCGTCATCCGCCAAGGCAACACAGTCGGGCAGCACGAAGCCGTCGCCCGTAGTCGGCAAAACCCGCCAACGGAGAGCCTTCAGCATCTCTACCCGCCGATCGGGGACGATACTTGTCGACAGGGCTTTATTGTGCCCGTCGCGGACGAACGCCGGCGCCTCTGTGTTGAGGTAACCGAACGTGGCCGCTATCACCGGGACGGCCTCGGCGAAGAATGTCTTGAAGCGCTCCTTCAGCAACATCTGCGCGATCTGATGCAGCACATGGGCGGGTAACCCGCTCGCGGCCAGCGCCGGGTTGTTTTTCAATTGCTCGTCGATGAAGTCTTTCACGGCTTGGGAAGCGACCTTGCCGTCGACTCCAAGAATAGGTCGAAGGGTCGCTTCGTCGCAGAATACGTCAGCGGCTCGTCCGACGAGCTTGGTAACGCCCAGCGTGAAAGTGCGGCGCAAGTGGGCATTGCGAATGGTCAGATGCGCCACGAGTTCGGCGGCGGTGTCGGCATTGACTTTGGTCCCGGTCGCGGCGTTCTTCAACGCGTTGAGACGCCGGGCGGCGGCGTCTTCGTAGTCCGTGATCTCGTCATCGAGCGTTCTGGAACCATCCGTGGATGGCTCGGAATAAAAGTGCGGCTCGACGCCGACCTCATAGCGGATCGAGAGCTGGCGGGGTGGTATGCCCTTCTCATACAGCCAGGTCGTGCTGTCTTTCTTGTCGGAGCCGTCCGGCACCCGAAATCCCCGCGACAGGAATTGCGGGATATTATGCTGGTTTACACCTGCCATCGGTCACTCGAATGCTGAAAGTTCGGTCTAGGCAACGCAATGGCACCCACATGACCGGAGCGTCGCGCGCTCACTTCGGCAATCCGGCCGATGCCGCCGATGATAGTTGAGTCTTCGGAGAAAATAGCTCGGTGATTATCGATGTAACTGCATGGAACGGCTGAAGGAACATCGGCGCGTTCGATTGGCCAAAACGCCCCTCTTGGTGGAATCAGGATGCGCGCATACAGAAAAAACGGAAGTGAATCAGTGAGGCGGTTGGCCTCAATCATCAGACCGCCATGATCATAAGCGCGCGCTGGTGCAGATGCAGTCCGTAGGATGGTTGAACGAAGTGAAACCCATCGCGCTCATTAAGGCGAGTGATAGGTTTCGCTGCGCTCAACCCATCCTACTTATCTTGAGACGCCGCCAAGTTGCAGGCAGCACTCACCCCGCGATCCCCGCCACCGCCGCCTTGAACCGCCGGCTGCCCGTCACCGTCTCGCCGCTGTCGAGGCGCAGCTCGAAATCGCCGGAGGCGCGGCACTCCAGCGCGACCACGCGTTTGAGATTGACGAGGCGGCTGCGATGCACGCGGGCGATTCCGATTGGCTTGAGCCGCGCCTCCTGCGCCTGCAGCGTGGTGCGGATCAGATGGCTGCGGCCGCCGGTGAGCTGGAATTCGACATAGTTGCCGGCCGAGCTCACCGAGGTGATCTCGCAAGGGTTGATCAGGATGCTGATGCGGCCGTCGCGGAGCCATAGTTCGGGAGGCGCCGGCGAGGCGTTCGCGCCGTCGTTGGCCGTGACGGCTTCAACGCGGACCGGTGGGGCAGGAGCCGGACGTTCGGCGAGCCAGAAGATCGCCGAGATGGCCGAGAAGGCGAACAGATCCTTGCGAAACTCGTAGAGCGCTTCGCCGGCGAAGGAATAGGAATAGCTGAAGCCTGCGAGGTGATAGGCGAGGTCGCGGAGCAGGCCCATGCCGGCGATGTGAAGCGCGGAAAAGGCCACGAGCAGCACGGCAACCCCGGCGGCGGTGGCAAGTGGCCGGCCGGCGCCACGGCTCACGAGGCCGGCCGCGCGCCGCGCCAGCGGCGCCAGTGCGGCGATGACGACGCCGCTGGTGATCTCCCACAGCGCCGGCTCCCAGAGATTGCGCGCCGCGCCCAGCCGCCACGCGATGTCGCGCGCGTTGGAGAACGTGTTCACGACGCAGGAAATGGTGATCAGCAGGATGACGATGGCGTAGGCCGCCGATGGCGAGAGCCGCGCCTGCGCGCCGTTCGGCCCGGCCGTCGTTCCGCTCGCCTCGGTGGCCGACATTTTGTCCCGCCGGCGCAACCATCCGCCCCATCGCGGCTGGACAGACGAAGGCGCAGCCAGTTGGATCAGCGATCTCAGCATGGGCAGGGATTCGCGGGGCGCGGCGAGTGGACCAACATGACTAGCCTATATCGCGCTGACGCGGCGGAAAAGCGGTGCAAGCGATCTCTGACAATATTCGCCGAACTCGTTCGGATGTCAGCGTTTTTGCTGCTGGGAAGCTGTCTGGTGGCGGCGCCGGCCGCAGCCGCCTCGGATTCCTGGGATCATTGGGGCGGCGACCAGGGCGGCCAGAAATTCTCGAAACTCGATCAGATCACGCCGGCCAATGTCACAAACCTCGTGCGCGCCTGGGAATATCGCACCGGCGATCTCGACAGCCGCCCGCCGGAGGCGATGAAGCGTACGAAGTTCGAGGCGACGCCGCTGCTCGTCGAGGACAGCCTCATTCTCTGCTCGCCCTTCAACGAGGTGATCGCGCTCGATCCCGGCACCGGCGCGCAAAAATGGCGATTTGACCCGAAAATCTCCAACGCGCAGCGGCCGGGCAACCGTTACAATTGCCGCGGCGTCGCGCATTGGGTCGACGATCAGGCCGCTGACGGCGCTGCCTGCCGCAGCCGGATCTTCATGGGCACGAACGACGCCCGACTGATCGCGGTCGACGCGAAGACGGGCGCGCCTTGCGCCGATTTCGGCGACAAGGGCGAGATCAGACCCGACATCGGCAAGCCGCTGCTCTGGCCCGGCGAATTCCAGATCACCTCGGCGCCGGTGGTGACGCGCGGCGTGGTCGTGGTCGGCTCCGCGATCGCGGACAATGTCCGCGTCGAGGCGCCGCTCGGCACCGTGCGCGCCTTCGATGCGCGGAGCGGCAAGCCGCGCTGGAGTTTCGATCCGCTGATCCATGACGGCATCGACGCCGGCCACGCCAATGTCTGGGCGCCGATGTCGGCCGACGACGCGCGCGGGCTGGTGTTCCTGCCGACGACCTCGCCGAGCCCGGATTTCTGGGGCGGCAAGCGGCCCGGCAACAACGAGCACGCCAATTCCGTGGTGGCGCTGAAGAGCGAGACCGGCGAGCTCGCCTGGTCGTTCCAGACCGTGCATCATGACGTCTGGGATTACGACCTGCCGGCGCAGCCGACGCTGGCGCGCATCGACACCGGCGACGGCATGCGCGACGTCGTGATCCAGCCGACCAAGCAGGGCTTTGTCTTCGTGCTCGACCGCGACACGGGAAAGCCGGTATGGCCGGTCGAGGAGCGCGCCGTGCCGCAAGGCGCGGTGGAGGGTGAGAAGCTGTCGCCGACGCAGCCGTTTCCGACCCATGTGCCGCCGCTGATGCCGCAGCAATTCTCGGCGGATGACGAATTCAAGTTTCCGCCCGTCATCGGCAGCCCGTCGTGCCACGCGCTGCTGTCGGGCGCGCGCAATGACGGACTCTACACGCCGCCCTCGACGCCAGGCACAGGCACGCTGCTGTTTCCAATGACTGGCGGCGGTGTGAACTGGGGTAGCGCGGCGTTCGATCCGGTGCATCAGATCCTCTACGCCAACACCACCTACGCCGTGCACCTGATCAAGCTGATGCCGGCGGCGGAAGCCGAGGGTTACAATCCGCCGCCCGGCCATGAACTCGGCCGGCAGCGCGGCGCGCCGTTTGCGATGACGCGCACCGTGGCGCTGTCCAGGCTCGGTCTGCCCTGCAACAAGCCGCCCTGGGGCATGATGGTCGCACTCGATCTCAAGGCCGGAAAGATCCTGTGGCGCTCGACCGTCGGCACCTCGGAGGATCTCGCGCCGCTCGGCATCGCCTTCCATTGGGGCACGCCGCTGGTCAACGGCGTCGCGATCACTGCGGGCGGGCTCGTCTTCACCGGTGCGATGGACGCTTATCTGCGTGCCTTCGATGCCAGGTCGGGCGAAGAGCTGTGGCAGGGCCGGCTGCCCGTGCCGGGCGTCGCCAATCCCATGACCTATCTCTGGAAGGGTGAGCAGTATGTCGCGATCGCATCCGGCGGTCATTCAGAGGCCGGCACCTCGATCGGCGACAGTGTGGTCGCGTTCCGGCTGGCGCGCACCGGAGAGGCGCCTTCGCTCTGGTCGCGCACGATCGATCGTCCCGGCGGACGTTTTCTCGGCGGGGCTGCTGCTGCGCTTCTCCTGCTCGTTCTGATCGCGATCGGAATCCGGCGCCGGCGCCGTGGGGCGCCGACGCGGGCGTCGGCGTAACACATGCGCTGAATGAATCGAGGTTACGACAGCATGGCGAAGGCGCTCGAGACCATCGCCACCGGCTTGTTGTCGGAGGCGCTCGAAAGCGTCACGCGGCCGAAGCTCATGGTGCGTCCGAGGCGAACGACGCGCGCATCGGCCAGCACATCGGACGACATCACCGCGCGCATGAAATGCGTGGTCTGGTCGACGGTGGTCATCGGCCGGTAGGCGCGGTTCGCGGCGAGATTGGCCAGCACCATCGCAGTGTCGGCGAACGACATCAGCGCCTGGCCGCACACCATGCCGCCGTTGCGGCACAGCCGCTCGGAGAACGGCATGCGCAGGATCGCGCCAGGCTGCCAGTCGCGCGCATCCGCCGGCGGCTCGAAGTCGAAACCCTCGACCGAAAGGTTGAGATCCCTGATCCAAGGTGCGAACACGTCGCCGAGCACGCGCCGCGCTTCCTCGATGCCGAACTTCTGATCCTGCTGCTGTTGCATGAACGACGCTTCCTTCCCGCGATCCGGTTCCTTGCCGCGATTTAAGGTTCGCGTACCCGAAAACGGCCTGCTCTGAAAGGGATGTCGGGATCGGGCGGCTTGAAACCGGGGGGCTGGCGGTCCTAACTTCAGGCCGCAAGATCGTCTTGAGCCGCATGGCAGCTTGCCGGTCCAAGCCATTCGGCCGCTTGGCGGTTTGCGTGGTGGCGGTATATGCTGCGGCCAACATGCGAGGGAGCATTCCATGAGAGTTTTCGGGGTGGCGGCGATGTCCGCCTTGCTGATTGGAATGGCGGGATGGACCGCCCCGGCGCGCGCGCAGATGGGCGGGGGCGGGGACGGACCGCATATCAACCTGCTGTCCGCCTCACCCTCCAAGTCGCCCGACGAGATCGAGGCGGATAAGGCCAAGGAGAAGGCCTACAAGGAATCGCTGCGGAAGATTCCGGAAGCCAAGGTATCGAACGATCCCTGGGGCAACGTGCGCAGCGATGCGCCAAAGACCCCGTCTGCGGCCAGGACGTCGACCGCAAAAGCCAAGACCAAGACCGGCAGCAACTGACACAGGGACTCCCCATCGCGCGGTCCCGATCTTATATTCGGTCGTGCCGGATATGTTTGGGAGTACGGCATGGGCTCACCGCGCGATCTTGCCGATCGCTTGGCCGGCCGGCGCAAGATCGCCGACGGCTATTTGCGCGAAACCTTCACCCTGCCGCGCGAAAAGGCGCGGGCAAAGGCGCGCGATTTTCTCAATCGGTACCCCAAGGCCGGTTACATGAGCGCGGTCGAGAGCTGGCGCGAATTGCCGGGCGACGAGATCGAGTTCACCATGCGGCGGCTGCCGAGTGCCGACTGATCGTTTTCGGCTGGCTGCTAGTCGAGCGACTCCGCGACAATTCGGATGCGGAAAACCGGCTGGCGCGACTCGTCCAGCATCTCCATCTGCCACTCGGAATTTTCCGCGAGCTTGCGCGAAATGCCGCTCGCCATGTCGGCGCAGACGGTGGTCAGCTCCTTCCAGGCAGCATTGCGATCGGCGCATTCGGTGCCCTGATCGGAGCTGCCCGAGTAGCGGCCATTCTTGATGCGGAAGAAGTAAAGCGGCATGGCAGGACAAACCGGTGCAGGTGGCCGCCCCAATGAACGACTAAAATACGCGCGGAGTGGATTCCGAAACGGATGTCAGATCAACTCCGGAAAAATACGGTTCTTGCCCGCTTACATTTTTGTGTGGCGCAACAACAACTTGACGATCTCGTTGCGCGCGCCGGCAATCGGCCGTGTGCCGATGACGTCGTTGGCCTGGGCGAGGATCTTTACCTGCGCCTGGAACGACAATTCGTTCCAGCACAATAGCACCGCCGCACCCAGATGTTGCAGGAGTTCGGCATCGCTCGGCGAAGCCGAGCTCCGTCGTCTTCCCGGCGCTGGTGCCGCCTCGCCGCCAAGGGTCGCTTCGGTCATTCGCTCTCCGTGATCCGGATCAAGCCGTCGCCGGTGACGACCGGCCCCTTGGCGGTGATGGCGACAAAGCCGAGGCTCACGAGCTTTGCCAGATGTGGCGCGGACACATTCGGATCGGGCGCGCTGACGGCGACCTCGATCAGCGAGGCAAATTCTTCCGGTGTCAAAAGCTTGGACGCATGGACGGTCATCGCGGTCACGGCTCCACTTGACGGGCGTACAATCTAGAGCCTTTTCCGTTCCGATTGAATCGGAACGGGGCTCTAGACTCTTGTTTTGACGCGTTTTCTTCACGCGAACCGGTTTCCACTTCGCTGGAAAACGCTCTAGCCGCGTTCAGGCGGTCACGTAAATGCGCCGGCCGCATCGAACGCACGGTCCCGCTTGCCGCTATTCGAACAATTTCTCCGGCGCGACGGTGAGGCGATAGGCGATGTCGGTCGAGC
>Ga0207707_10002065_pt1 | contig 18220 bp, 19 predicted proteins | sample KBSC83BmetaG_FD_184336 | JGI IMG/M metagenome (GOLD analysis project Ga0207707, IMG submission 184336) | Corn rhizosphere microbial communities from Kellogg Biological Station, Michigan, USA - KBS C8-3B metaG (SPAdes) (version 2) | ecosystem: Host-associated > Plants > Roots > Rhizosphere ...
ACAGCAAGCGGTACAACTACTACCGTGGGTTCGAATTCAGCTTCCGCTCGCGGCTGCCGGGAAAAGGCTCGTTCTTCGGCGGAACTTCAACGGGGCGAACGATCAGCGTGACCTGCGATCAACCTGACAACCCGAACCTGCTGCGGTTCTGCGATCAGACACAGGACGGCGTGGCGCCGCCAATCCAGACGTCCTTGAAGCTGTCGGGGTCGTATCCCCTGCCGCAACACGTTCAGTTCGGCATTTCGTACGTGCATCAACCAGGTGGTGCGCTCAACACGAGCTGGCTGATCACGCGTACGACGCGATACGGGGCAGACTGCAAAGGGCCGTGCACGCCCAATGGACTCGTCATGCCTACCCTCAGCGAAGCGTCGCTGACCGTGCCGCTGATTCCGAACGGCACCCAGACGCTGCCGGCGCTGAACAACCTGGATATGCGCTTCGGCCGCACCTTCAAGGTTGGCCGTTATTCGCTCGAGGCGATGGCAGAAATCTACAACGTGCTCAATACGAGCACGACACTGGCAGTCCGGTCCACCAACTTCGGGACACCCACGTTCCATGTGCCTGGCGGCAGCGGCGACGTCGGCACGCGTGGCGCCATTCCGTACGCGAGATTTTTCAAGTTCGGAGTCCAAGCTGGTTGGTAAGCAGATTGGTACGCAGACTTCAGCGCCCGATGATCACGAAGGCAGCGAAGGACACGAAAGGTGTGGATGTCTTCGTGACGGGCAAGCGAAGGAGACGCCGATATTGCGAACGCCTACTTCTTGATCGCGCGCAAAACCTTTGTCGTCATGAACCAGCGAAGTTTGCCTGGCCCCGCGGGAAACGTCTTCACATCGATCCGGCAGATGGCGCCCTTCTTGAACTCAATCGGATAACGCGCACCGGCGAGGCGCGCGGCAAGCTCACCGATGCCGGGCTCGTGACCAACGAGTGCCACCCGCGAACGACGGTTTTGCCTTTCCAGATCTGAGAGCACGCTCTGAATCGACCCGCCGGGCGCCAGCGAATCCATCGTCACGACCGGCGGACGCTGATCGAAGGCGGCGGCCACGATATCGGCCGTCTGGCGCGCCCGGACGAACGGGCTGGTCAAGATCGCGTCGAAGCGTACGCCCATGCGCTCGAGTCCACGCGCCGCCTTCCGCATTTTCTGGGTACCGTCGTCGGTCAGCGGCCGTTTGGCATCATCGGGCCACGAGTCGCCGCGTTCCTCCGCGATGGCGTGTCGAATCAGATACAGCTCGTAGGGTCCCGGCAACTCAACCGACCTTTCGTTTGATGGTGACTGCCGCGGGTGCGCCAGCGACGAGGTGGTCGCACAGCGCCACGAGTGCCGTCCGCTCGCGGACAAATCGCGCATGCAGAGCGCGGCAGCGGGTTTCGAGCGGGATGATGAGCGCGTCGAGATCGCGCCACGCCTTCAGATCGGGCGTGGCCAGCGTGCTCTGCACATGTCGTACGCGATCGATCACGGTCTGGACATCCAGCAACTGTCCGAGCAACGCCTGCGCCCGAACGAGCGCGCGCACCTCCGAGGCCGTGACGCTTGGCGTGATCTCAGCCGCGAGCTCCGCACCGAAGTAGAGCTTCCTGAGCGCCGCTCGGACGTCGGCAAGACGCGATGCCAGATAGACAGACCCTGCCGCTTGAATCGCGACTTTCAAATCTGCGGCCCGCCGTGCCACTCGTGCGCGCGCGGCCCATTGCAAATCGCGGAGTTGGGTTCGGCTGTCGCCCTCGGCGTGCAGGCCTTCCAGTTCGTCAGTCAGCCTGGCGACGATCCGCTGGACGTCGTGCGCGACCTTCTTCCGGGCGAAATTTGCGCGCGCCCTCTTTCCTTCTTCTTCCAGCGTTTCGCGGACACGAGTGGCGGCCTGCCGGCCGCGCCGTTCCCGCGCAAGGAGATCATCGAGAAGCGCCAGTGCGACGGCGGGCTCGCGGACATCTTCAAGCCGCCTCGCCAGGCGGCGAAGTTTCGCAGTCACTTTCTCGACCGACGCGCTGGACAGCTGAAGGAGCGGAAGCACTTCCCTGACGCGTCTGACGGCGGTCCAGGCGCGGCCGGCACCGCGGGTATCGATGCTTTCAACGTCGAGCAACGTTCGTGTAAAACCCCGCAGCCGGCTGCGCAAGATTCCGTAACGGGACGTTGACTCGAGCATGATGTAGGGGCTCGGCGAAACCTCAATTATAGTGGTAACGGAAATATGCGCCTGGCCGCCATAGACATCGGCACGAACTCCTTGCACATGATCGTCGTGCAAGTACAAGCAGATCTGTCATTTGAGGTGATCGACCGCGAGAAGCAGATGGTGCGGCTCGGCGCGGGCGGTCTTGACGGCAAGGCCCTCACGGCTGAAGCCATGAGCCTGGCGCTGCAGGTCCTTTCCAAGTTCAGCCGACTGGCTGCTTCCCATCAGGTCGATCACATCATCGCCGGCGCGACGAGCGCCGTTCGAGAGGCAGAAAACGGCGGGGAGTTTCTTCACGCTATCGTGACACAAACCGGCGTTCGCGCGCGGGTGCTGTCGGGCACGGAAGAAGCCCGGCTCATTCACCTCGCGGCCGCTTACGGCCTCGGACTCTCCGGCGAGGTCGGCGTGGTGATCGACATCGGCGGCGGGAGCGTCGAGATCACCCGCGGCACCGGTCCAGCCATCGATCTCGGTCGGAGCTTCAAGGTCGGCGTCATCCGGCTCACCGAGCGGTTCGTCAAAAGCGATCCGATTTCGTCGCGCGACGAGCGGAAGCTCGTCAAGTACATCGCGTCGGAGCTCGAGGAACATCTCGAAAAGATCACGGCAGCCGGTTTCGATCGCGTCGTTGGCACATCCGGCACAATCCTCAGCCTCGGCGCCATTGCCGCAGGCGAGAGCGAACGGGCCGCAGCGGTCAGGAATCGACGCGTGTCGGCCAAGCAGGTTCACCGCGTGCGGAAACTGCTCACGTCGCTGAATCTCGAAAAACGTCTCGAGGTGCCGGGGCTCGATCCGCGACGTGCCGACCTCGCGGTTTCCGGCGCGATCCTGCTCGACACCATTCTGAAACGGCTCAACGCCAACGAGATCAGTCTGTGCGATTTGTCGCTTCGCGAGGGTTTGATCCTCGACTACATCGCCAAACACCGGAAGGAGATCGCGCAAGCCGATCGGTATCCGGACGTGCGCCGGCGCAGTGTGATCGAACTCGCTGAGCGCTGCAGCTATTGGCCGGATCACGCGCACCAGATCGCGCGGCTGTCGCTGGCGCTCTTCGACCGGACGCGCGCCGTTCACGGGATGACCGACAAGGAGCGCGAATGGCTCGAGTACGCGGCCATTCTGCACGATGCCGGCGTCCACATCAGTTACGAACGTCACCATCGTCACTCCTATTACCTGATCAAAAACGGCGATCTCCGCGGTTTCGAACCGGACGAGATCGAAACCATTGCGCTGGTGGCTCGCTATCACCGGCGCACACCGCCCTCGCGCCGGCACGCGGATTTCAGGACACTCGGCCGAAAGCGCCGCAAAGTGGTTCGGCGTCTCGCGGCGATCCTGCGCGTGGCGGAGAATCTCGATCGCAGCCACGCCCAGACGATCACCGGCGTCGAATTCCACGATCGGGGCGAGGATGCGCTGCTGCAGATTCGCACGGCGGGCGACGCCGAGCTCGAGCTGTGGGCGGCACAGCGTCATTCCGCACCCTTCGAGAAGATGATCGGCAAGCCGCTGCGCATCGAGGTGAGCAAATACTCATATGCTGAACAACCTGATGCAACCCCACGAATACCCGGGCAAGCTGTTCGTGGTCGAGGGGATCGACGGCTCGGGGAAAACGACGCAGCTTGGGCTGCTGGCGAAGTGGCTGGTAGCCGAAGGCCATCGCGTCTTCGTCACCGAATGGAACTCGTCGGCCCTCGTCAAGGCCGCCACGAAAACCGGGAAGAAGAAGAACGCGCTGACACCGATGACGTTCAGCCTGCTGCACGCCACCGACTTCGCGGATAGGCTGCTCTATAAAATCATTCCGCCGCTCAAAGCCGGCATGATCGTTCTCGCGGACCGTTACGCCTACACAGCCTTTGCTCGCGACGTCACGCGCGGGGTGGACCGCCAGTGGGTGCGCGAGCTCTACAGCTTCGCGGTGCGCCCCGACCTCGCGTTGTATTTCCGTGTGCCCATTGATGTCTCGCTCGACCGATTGACCGCCCGGCGCGTGAAGTTGAAGTTTTACGAAGCGGGCATGGACATGGGATGGAGCGCGAACCCGACGGAAAGCTTCCGCCTGTTCCAGGGCAGCGTGCTCGAGGAGTACGATCGGCTGGTCGATGAGTTCGGATTGCAGGTCGTGGATGCTTCCGCCAGTATCACCGCGCAGCAACGCGTGGTCCGCGAACGCGTCGCTCCTCTGCTGACTCCCCAGGCGGAAAGGATCCATGAACAGCCCGTCGGATGAACTGATCGAAGGGGCGAATGGCGGGATTCAGCCCGGACGCTACTACGGGCGCGGTGTTCCGTACCTGCCGATCGACGGCTACCCTGGCAAGCTGATCGCGATCGAAGGCACCGACGGCGTGGGACGAAGCACCCAGATTCTGCTGCTCCGCGAGTGGCTCGAGGTCAAGGGCTACGGCGTCATCGAAACGGGATGGACGCGTTCCCCGCTGATGCAGCCCACCATCGAGCTGGCGAAGGCCAGCAACACGCTCAACAAGCTCACGTTTGTCCTGCTGTACGCGACTGACTTCGCCGATCGTCTCGAGAAGGAAATCATCCCGGCGCTCAAGGCCGGATTCGTCGTGCTCTCCGATCGCTACATTTTCACGGCACTCGCGCGTGCCGGCGTGCGCGGCACCGATCGTCAGTGGCTCCGCAATTTGTACGGCTTCGCCATCGCTCCGCACCTGGTCTTCTACCTGAAGACTGACGTCGAAACGTTGATCGGTCGCGTCCTCGCATCACGAGGCATGGACTTCTGGGAATCGGGGATGGATCTCAAGCTCGGCGACGACATCTACGACAGCTTCCGCGCCTATCAGAACAAACTGCTGCGCGAGTACAACTCGATGGCCGAGGAATTCCACTTCAGAAACATCGACGCCCGCAAACCCGTCGAAGTGATCCAGGACGAATTGCGCCGACAAGTCGCGGCGTTTCTGGAAGCGTAAATTCAGCCGCGACGAACGAAGGCCTCTTGGGCTTCGTGGCCTTCGTGGCTAAAGTCTTTCCGTGCGTCATCCGGCAATCGATGAATGCCCCAGCTGTTTGCGGATGAACCCAATCTGCCCGACGTGATACGACTCGTGAAAGCCGCAAAAGGCGATGAGGTCCGCCAGCGTTTCAACTCCCGGAACAGGATGACGAGTGACCGGCGCACTGAGGCGATCCGGCGTGACGGCGCTGAACGCGTCGCGCATCGCGGCGTGTGTCGCAGTCCACGCGCGCTGGATGACTTCCCGGCTCGGGTAACCGCTACGATCCATCAGCATTGATCCGCGCTGGAACGCCCGGCTCCAGCCGCAATCAAACGACGCTCCCATTTCAGACAAGAGACCGGCTCGTGTCTCGGTGAGATGGCCGAGGATCCACGCAATCGGATTCCCCGATCCCGAGACCTGGCGCCACAGCTCTTCCTCGGACAGACCGTCGAGGCTGCGCGCGATCAGGTTGTTGTTCAACTTGAAGATCAATGCAAGTGGTTGCAGCATGAGCGAATTTTACATGGCTGAAATATCCAATCCATTACCCGTACGGTAGTCTCAAGCCGATGCTGATGGACGCACGGACATCGGCCGTGCCCGAACACACGTCGTCCTCGACACCTCCTGCCGGCACCGCCGGCCCTGCCAAGATCGACGTCTCGCGGATGAACTTTTACTACGGGACCAACCGCGTCCTCGAACAGATCACCGTCAGGGTGATGCCGAACGAGGTCACGGCCCTCATCGGTCCATCGGGCTGCGGCAAATCGACGTTCCTGCGATCGCTGAACCGGATGAACGACATCATCCCGGGCACCCGCGTGGAAGGCTCCGTCCTGATCGATGGCGAGGAGATCTACGCCCCCGGGGTCGACATCGTCAATCTGCGCCGCCGGGTCGGCATGGTCTTTCAAAAATCCAACCCGTTCCCGAAATCGATTTTCGACAACGTGGCGTACGGCCTCCGGATCAACCGCATGGTGTCGTCGCGCGAAGAACTGCGCGGGCGGGTCGAAGCCAGCCTCAAGAGCGCGGCGTTGTGGGAAGAGGTCCACGACCGGCTGCACACATCGGCGCTTGCGCTCTCAGGCGGCCAGCAGCAGCGTCTGTGCATCGCCCGCGCGCTGGCCGTCGAACCCGAAATCCTGCTGATGGACGAGCCCGCCTCCGCGCTCGATCCGATTGCGACCCAGCGCATCGAGGAGCTGATCTACCACCTGAAAACCCGCTATACGATCGTGATCGTGACGCACAACATGCAGCAGGCGGCACGCGTGTCCGACGTCACGGCGTTTTTCTGGCTCGGAAAGCTCGTGGAGCGTGACCGGACGAACAAGATATTTACAGCGCCGAGCGAGAAACTGACTGAAGACTACGTCACCGGCAGATTCGGGTGATCCCGCTGTCTCGTATGTTCAACCCTCTCGCTGCCGCCCCGCAAAAAAACAGACCCGCGGCCGCGCTGCCGGCCGATAATCAACCTGAGGACCAGGATTGATGGAGCCCGTCGAGCGCGTCGTCAGACATTTCCAGGAAGAGCTCGAACAACTCAAAACGCGGCTGCTCGAAATGGGTGGTCTGGCCGAAGAGCACGTCCGTCTGGCGATCAAAGGCCTCGTCGATCGTGATCTCGAACTGATCGATCGCGTGCTCGTCGAGGACGAACCGATTAACCGGCTGCACATCGAAATCGACAACCGCTGTTTTACGCTGCTCGCGCTGTATCAGCCCATGGCTGCGGACCTGCGCACCATCGTGGCGGCGGTCAAGATCAATACCGACCTCGAGCGCGTCGGCGACTTGGCCGTCAACATCGCGGAGGCGGCCCGCCGCTACTGCTCGCATCCGCCGGTGAAGAAACTCATCGACATTCCGCGCATGGCCACAATCGCCCAGACCATGCTCCGGGACGCACTCGATGCGTTCGTCCGGCGCGATGTGGCGCTCGCACAGCAGGTCCTCAACGAGGACGACCGGCTGGATAGCCTCAAAACCCAGATTTTCCGCGAGCTCCTCACCTACATGCTGCAGGATCCGACGACGATCGAGCCCGCGTTGGACCTGATTCTCGTATCGCGGCATCTCGAACGAATCGGCGATCACGCCACCAACATCGCCGAAGACGTCATTTTTATCGTCTCGGCGCGCGACGTCCGGCACCACGCCAGCGATAGCCACGCGTAATCAGGCTTTAGGCGTTCGGCTTAGACTTTAGGGCGGAATTGGAATTGGTCTGCCTTCACGTGGCAGGCTCAAGGCCCAACGTCGAAAACCCAAAGCCTAAAGCCAAAGCCGACCTGTGAATAGAATAGTGTCCAATGCCTGACACTCTCTCAATCACCGACAACCGCACAGGGAAAAAATATGAGCTGCCGATCCAGAACGGCACCGTCCGGGCCATGGATCTGCGGCAGATCAAGACGGCGCCGGACGACTTCGGGTTGATGACGTACGACCCGGCGTTCATGAACACTGCCAACTGTCGCAGCGCGATCACGTTCATCGACGGCGAAAAAGGCGTGCTGCTCTATCGCGGCTATCCCATCGAACAGCTGGCCGAAGACAGCGATTACCTCGAAACGGCGTATCTGATTCTGTTCGGCGAACTGCCGACGGCGGCGCAATACCAAGCCTGGAATCAGCAGATCACGCTTCACACGATGCTCCATGAGAACGTGAAGAAATTCATGGAGGGCTTCCGCTACGACGCGCACCCGATGGGCATCTTCCTGAGCACCGTCGGCGCACTGTCGACGTTCTATCCTGACGCCCCGAAAATCTTCGACAAGGATTCCCGGCTACGACAGACACACCGCCTGATTGCCAAGGTCCCCAGCATCGCGGCTTACGCGTACCGCCATATTGTCGGACGGCCCTATATCTACCCTGATAACGACCTGAGCTTCTCCGGCAACCTGCTGAACATGCTGTTCAGAATGCCGGCCGAAAAGTACCAGCCGAATCCCGTCCTGGCGCGGGCGCTCGACGTGCTGTTCATCCTGCACGCCGACCACGAGCAGAACTGCAGCACCAGCGCGATGCGCAACATCGGCAGCTCGCACGTGGACCCGTACTCGGCGCTCGCCGGAGCGGCCGCTGCGCTCTACGGACCGCTGCACGGTGGCGCGAACGAGGCCGTGCTCCGCATGCTGAACGAGATCGGATCCGTCAACAAGGTGCCGGAGTTCATCAAGAAAGTGAAATCGGGCGAGGCCAACACGCGCCTCATGGGATTTGGACATCGTGTCTACAAGTCGTACGACCCGCGCGCGAAGGTCATCAAGCGAATTGCGGACATGGTCTTTACGGTGACTGGCAAGAATCCGCTCCTCGAGATCGCGCTGGAACTCGAGCGCATCGCCCTGCAGGACGAGTACTTCGTCTCCCGCAAGCTCTATCCAAACGTCGATTTCTACTCGGGACTGATTTACCAGGCGATGGGCTTCCCGGTCGAGTTCTTCCCCGTGCTCTTCGCTATTCCGCGCACGGCCGGCTGGATCGCGCAGTGGGAGGAAATGCTCCTCGATCCGGAGCAGAAAATCGCCCGGCCGAGGCAAATCTACACCGGCGCCGCGGCTCGCGACTACGTGGCTCGCGAAAAGCGCGGATGATGCATGCATTGGATAATTGGGTAATCTAGTAATCTGGTCATCGATGTTCCGATTCATTCTTATCGCCGCACTGCTGCTCCAGGCTCCCACGGCACCGTCGTTCGATTCCAATAAAGCGTGGGAGCATTTGCGGCAACTCGTCGGCTTCGGTCCGCGGCCGGCAGGGTCGGCGGCGATTGAGCAATCGCGCACCTACATCAAAAGTCAGCTGAGCGCGATCGGCGTGCCAGTCACCGAACAGGCCTGGGACGATCAGACACCCAACGGCCGCGTTCACATGGTCAACCTCATCGCGACCATTCCCGGCGCGAGCAAGAACCGCCTCGTCATTGGTGGCCACTACGATACGAAGAAGTTCCCGTTTCGATTCGTCGGCGCGAACGACGGCGGATCGAGCGCGGCGTTCCTGATCGAGCTCGCCCGCGTGCTCAAAGCGCGTCGAAATCCACTGACGATCGAGATCCTGTTTCTGGACGGCGAGGAAGCCGTCATTGACTGGGCCGGAACGGACCACACCTACGGCAGCCGTCATTACGTGGCCGAGGCCAAGCGAAGCGGATCGCTGGCCTCTTTGAAAGCGTTCGTCCTCGTCGACATGATTGGCGACCGCGATCTCCAGATCAAACGCGATCTCAACTCAACGACGTGGCTGACCGACGTCATCTGGGCTGCGGCCCAGAAGCAGCAACTCGGCGCCTACTTCCGGCCGGAGCGGGTGCAAATCGAAGACGACCACATGCCATTCATGGAAGCCGGTGTGCCGTCGGTCGACATCATCGATCTCGAATATCCCGCCTGGCACACCGCCGGCGATACGCTCGATGCGGTCAGCGCACGAAGCCTGCAAGTGGTCGGCGACACGCTGGTCGCGGCACTTCCGCAGATTGAAGCAAGGTTAACCAAATAGCATCCCGTTATGCGCGGCTCTACCTGAATAGCGCCAGGTCGACAGCTTCTCCCATCGCCTTGTAACCAGCATCGTTCGGATGCAGGTTGTCACCCGAATTGAACGCCGGCAGGAATTTCGTCGGCTGCGCCGGGTCACGAATCACCGCATCGAAATCGATGACACCGTCATAAGCCTTGCTCGTGCGAATCCAGGTGTTCACGGCCTGGCGTTTCACCTCGCCTTCAGGTGTGTAGTAGGCCGCGCCCTCGAACGGCGTCAACGTCGCGCCGAAGATCTTCAAGCCGTGCACGTGCGCCCGCTCGATCATCTGCTGATGCCCGGCGATCAACTCTGCCGCCGCAGGACCAGCCCCACGTCCAGCCATACCGATATCGTTGATGCCTTCGAGAACAATCACGTAGCGGACGCCTGGCTGCGCGAGCACGTCGCGATCGAATCTCGCCAGCACATTGATGCCAAATGCCGAGTTCGCCTCGGTGAGCACACGGTTCCCCGCGATGCCAGCATTCAACACGCTGAGATGCCGCGTCGCCGCATTCGCCTGAAGACGACGGGCGAGGACGTCGGGCCAGCGGCTGTTGGTGCCTGGAGTGGAACGCGTGCCGTCAGTAATCGAATCGCCCAGCGTCACAATTGCCGCGGCGTTGGCGGGAGCCACCGCCTCGACGCGCGAGAGCAGGAACCACGACGGAGTCGTCGTCGGACTCGAAAACGAGGGTTCGCCGACGTGATTGCCGGACGCGGACACAAAGTTCGTTTCCATCGCACCATTGTGAATCGTCAGCGGCGAGGGCCATGCACCGGTGTCCGCTGGCAGAAACACGTCAATGGCGAGATCGGCCATGGGTGTAGTTTTCAGGGTGACGGCGTCGCTGACGATCGTCGCGCCAGCTGGAATCGTCGTCGTCGCCTGACCGGCGAACATGAGCGGGTGTGCCGATCCGGCGACGATCGCCGATTCCTTGTCCCGGATCGCGATTCCTGCTGCACCCACCGTGATCGGCGCCGTCCCAAAGGCATTGCTGAAGACCACCCGAAGCTGGTCGCCCCCGAAGGTGGTGTGGACGACCTGCCGCAGCGTTTGTCCGTTGAATTGCAACGGCGGAGGAATTCCACGTCCTCCCGCGGATTGAGCGGCCGGCGTCGCAGCCGCGGGCGGCGGGGCTGGCGTCGCCGGAGCGGGCACGAGCGGCGGGGAGTTCGAGGGGACCGGCACCGCGGGAGCGCGCCAGGTATCCGCAGTCGCCCAGATGCCAACCCAATGCGTCGCGGCCTGTTGTCCGGAAACCGTGAGTCCGCCCAGCATCAACGCGATAACGAAAGGCCAGAAAATTCGGGGGAATTTCATGCGGAAACCCTACGGCACACCTCGCCGCGGGTCAATAGCAAGGACGGGCTCGGGATTCGGGGTTCAGGGAGGATTTTCCTAACCATTCTGAGAAGCCCGCCGTCTAAGGTGCGAGAGATGGATGCCAGCGACCGGGCGACCGCGCTCATACGGGCGCGTCAGGGAGACGAGGAAGCCTTCGGGACGCTCGTCCAGCAGCACAGCCGGCGAGTGTTTCAGCTGGCCTTCCGACTGATGCGTAACGAACAGGATGCCGAAGATGTTGTCCAGGAATGCTTTCTGCGCGCCTACCGCCAGCTCGGCCGATTTGAGGCGCGCGCCGACTTCGGCACCTGGCTCTACCGGATCGCGGCCAATTGCGCGGTGGACATGATGCGCACCAGAGGGCATCGGCTGCAGTCAAAAACCGAAACGCTGGATGAAACCACGCCGCTCAAAGAAACCGCGCGCCCCGGTCCGGATCGGCTGGCCGAAAGCGCCGAAATCGACCGGCTGGTCACCGCAGCGCTCGATGAGTTGACCGCGATTGAACGCGCGGCGTTCACGCTTCGCCATCACGAAGGCCGATCGATAGACGAGATCTGCCGGACGCTCAATCTGGGAAAAAGCGCGGCCAAACACGCCGTCTTCCGCGCCGTGCGGAAGCTTCGCGCCACACTTGCGCCATTTCGACTGGCGGCCGATCCGAGGATGCCCTCATGACGGTACACACTCCGCATCCGTCCGAAGAGGATCTCATTCTCCACTTCTACGGAGAGAGCACTCATCCGGCGGCGATTCACGCGCACCTCGCGCTCTGCAGCTCGTGTCAGTTCGAGTACGAAGCGATCGCCCGTACGCTGACGCTGGTCGCCACGCCCCCGACGCCCGAGCGCGGCGATTTGTATGGACTCGAAGTCTGGCAGCGTATTCGGCCGCTGCTTCCGGCCCGGGATCCCTGGTCGAGACTCCTGCGAGTCCGTTGGAGCACGTTGACGATGGGCGCGGCGGTGGCGGTGTTTGCCATTGCCGCATTCATCGCTGGACGTAACTGGCCAACAACGGCACAACCGGCATCGGCGCCGATGCAGGCCGCGACTTCAGGTCTCGGCAGCGATGCGCGCGCCCGGACGGTCGCCATCATCGATCACCTCGAACGGTCGGAGCGGGTACTCCTCGATCTCACAAACGCAGATGGGCCGGACGTGGACGTGAGCGAGGAACAGGCGTGGGCGGCCGACCTCGTCGATGCGAACCGGTTGTACCGGGAAGCGGCCACGCAGGCGGGCGAAACCAGTACCGCCCTGGTTCTCGATGATTTGGAACGTTCGCTGCTCGATATCGTGCACGCGCCCTCGCAGCTCACACCGACTGAGCTCGAGGATGTGCGCGCCAGGCTTGATGCGGCGGCCTTGCTCTTCAAAGTCCGCGTGTTGTCCAACGAACTGCGTGAGCGCGAAACTGCGCCGCTCGCGCCCAGGAAAACCACATGAACATGATCCGGATCGGTCGAACCTCGTTTGTCTCCGTCGCGCTGACCCTGTCGATCGCGGCCACGAATCTGCGCGCGCAGGCGGTCGTGCCTCCGACTCCCCCTGTGCCCCCGGCGCCGCCCGACATCTCGATTCACGTCCAGTTGCCGGACTTGTCCGGTCTCGATTTGCCGGACCTGTCGGATCTTGACGACATCCTCCAGAACGCCATTACCGGGATTCCCGACTTGGACTGGACGGCGGTTCCCGTTCCTCCTGCCCCTCCTGTGCCTCCAGCCCTTGCAGCCCCTGCCGCCCCTCCAACAGTGCAGGTCTTTCCGGCTTTTCCCGCGCTTCCGGCGCTTCCGCAGTTCGCGCTTCAAGGCCCGAAGCCGGTGCCGGTGCCGAAGGTGAGGGTCTACACGGACCGAGACAACTCCAAGGGCGCTACTGATCTCTACGAACAAGCCCGGAATGCGATCGAGCAGGAGCAGTACGGGAAGGCGCTCGGCCAACTGGACGCGCTGATTGCCCGGTTTGACGGCAAATCGCTTGCCGATTCCATTGCGAATCGGGTCGATGCGGCGATGTATTGGAAAGCCTATTCGCTCGGCAAACAGCGCGAGCTGACCGAGGCCCTCAAGACGCTGGAGACGATGCAGTCGCGGTTCGCGGACAGCCGGTGGCTGAAGGATGCCATGGCGCTCAAGGTCGAAATGATGCAGGCGTCGGGGCAGGCGGTCTCGCCAGACTCCCAGACGGACGAAGACATCAAGCTGCTTGCGTTGCGTGGCCTGATGCAAAGCGATCCGGATCGTGCCGTGCCGATGATCGAACAGCTCTTGTCGGGATCGAGCTCGATCAAAGTCAAGGAAAACGCGCTGTTCGTCCTCAGCCAGAGCAAGTCGGCCAGAGCCCGCGAGATTCTCGCAAATATCGCCAAGGGCAACGGAAATCCGGACCTTCAGATGCGCGCGATTCGGTATCTCGGCGTCATGAACGGGCCTGGCAACGATCAGATTCTCGAAGACGCCTATCGCTCCTCGAGCGACGAAGCGGTCAAGCGCGCCATCATCCGCAGCTTCATGGTGAGCGGCAACCGCGCACGCCTGACGACGATTGCCGGCGACGCCAACAGTAGCCCTGCGCTGCGCGGCGAGGCCGTTCAGCAGCTAGGTGTCATGCACGCCGGAGACGAGCTCGCCCGGCTCTACGCGCGGGAATCAGCACCTGAGGTGAAAAAGCGCATCATCCAGGGCCTCTTTATCGGCCGCGACGCGACACGCCTCGTGGAGCTCGCCAAGGCCGAGAAGGACATGGACTTGAAGAAGGACATCGTGCAGAAGCTGTCGCTCATGAAGTCGAAGGAAGCGACGGACTACCTGGTTGAGCTGTTGAAATAGTTCACGAAGACAAAAGCTTTACCACAGAGGACACGGAGAAACGGAGCATTTAAATGGGAAACAGGCAAAACCCAATTGGTCTTCGTGGCTTCGTGGCTTCGTGGCTCTCGTTTTGGGCAGTCGGTGCTTTTCTGACCACCGGCGTGTCCGCGCAGTCGCAAATCGTCAACGCGCAGCTGACGTCGCGCCAGAGCACGCGAGGGCTGGACGTCGAGATCCAGTCAGCGGCCGCGCAAAATGGCCCTTCGTGGATCGCCTATCGCGTGTCCACCGTGCGCGGTCCACAGCACATGTGCAACTCGAACAACTGGACTACGACGAAAATGATGCTCGAACCGGCGACTGAGCTGACGGTCCTCGTTCGCATCGAGAACGGCCGTATCGACCGAATACAGACAGCCACGCCTGACTGCGAGATCGACGCGGGAGCGTTACCCGTCCTCTGGTTGGAGGGGATCTCACCTGCGCAAAGCGCGGCCTGGCTGACGGCACAAATCAAATCGGCCGAGACCGCTGGTCAGCGTACGCCCAAGATCGTTGACTCTGCGCTCCGCGCGTTGATCTGGCATCCGGGCGACGAACCGATCAATACCGTCGTCGCACTCGCCCGGGACGATCGGCGTCCGTTTGTGAGAAGCCAGGCGCTGTTCTGGCTCTCGCAGCGGGCCGGCCAGCAGGCCGTGGGCGCCATTCGCAGCGCCATCGACAACGATCCGGAAACCGAAGTGAAACGTAAAGCCGTCTTCGCCCTCAGTCAGCTCCCAAAGGACGAAGGCGTTCCGATGCTGATCGACATCGCCCGGAACAATCGCAATCGCGAGGTGCGCCGCCAGGCGATGTTCTGGCTTGGACAATCAAAAGATCCGCGCGCGGTGTCGTTCTTCGAAGAAGTTCTCAAGCCCTGACGCTCGCGATTCGTACTACAAAGTAATTTTTTCACTCGCTTTTTTCTCGCTACCAGCTCAGCCTGGTGCTACACTCCGTTCGTTCCCAAACAACTCGCGACGAAGTGAGCATTTGCTCCTGTTCCACGGATAACTCTGTCCGAAACGTTCTAGTACCGCCAATGAACAAACGTCAGCGCCTGGTTCTTGCCGCCGGAATTGTGATTGGAATTACGACACTGACGCTACACGCTCAGGATCCGTCGAGTGTGCCGCTTCAGACGTTTCGCAGCACGATCGACGTAGTCACGATTCAAGCATCAGTTCGCGACACGCGCGGCCGAATTGTCAGCGGGCTGACACCGAGTGATTTTGAGGTGCTCGACAACGGGCAGGCGCGGCCGATTCTGTCGCTTCATGCCGATCGTCAGGCGCCACTCAGCATCGCCGTGCTCGTGGACATGAGTGGCAGTATGGCGATTCGCCCAAAGATGGACATGGCGCGTCAGGCCTACGAGTCGATTCTGTCGGAACTACATCAGGGCCAGGACGAGGTCGCTGTCTTCTCGTTCGACTCGACGCTTCATGAACGCCGCGATTTCACCGACGACCTCGCCAGCCTCAGGGGGGCGTTGTCCGGATTTGGCGCGTTTGGGACGACATCGTTGTACGACGCAACCGCCGCCACCGCCCGTCGCCTGGCTGCACGCGTCGGCACTCATAAGGCGATCGTTCTTCTTACAGACGGCCTCGATACCAGCAGTTCGATGACAGCACGAGAAGTGTCGGGCCTCGCCAGCTCGATCGATGTGCCGGTGTTCGTCGTGGCCACCGTGCCATCGCTCGATCAGCGGATGATGCTTCAGGCGTCGGAACGGTCAACGCCTTCAGCGACAGCGGACTTGCGCGATCTCTCCGATTGGACCGGTGGACAGCTGGTGTTCGCCAGCACGCTTGCCGAAACGCAGGCGACTTCGGTCAAGTTGATCGATGAGCTTCGTCAGCAGTACGTGCTTGCGATCGAGGCCGCAGACGGGCGCGAATGGCGCCGTCTGGAGGTTCGCGTCCGGCGTCCCTCTGCGGTCGTCAGAGCCAGAAACGGGTATTTTGCGGGCTAGAGTGGGTGGTCCAGTGACGGCCTGAACGCCGTCCCTTACCTTCACTCAAGACCTACAGTCGGAACCCGTGGCCCCGAGTTCCGAATCCGTAATCCCGAACCCCGAAATCCCGACTCCCCTGCCGCGAGCCCGAAGCCCGAGATGAGTGGTAACGTCCGATCTGGTACTCGGCTTCCGGAGGCGCGCGCATGACACTTCTCGGACTGAACGTCACGACTGCACTCGGACTCGGCCTGTCGGCCACCGACCTCACGTTTACACAAATCAGCTTGCGGGCTGTCGTCGTGTTCGTGATCACGCTGACGATCATCCGCCTTGGCGACCGGCGGTTTCTGTCACAGAAGACGGCTTTTGACGCGGTGCTGGGATTCATCCTGGCATCGATGATGGCGAGAGCGGTCAACGGGACCGCAGCGTTCTTTCCTACTCTTGGCGGCGGCCTGGTGCTCGTGATGCTGCACCGCATCTTCGCCTACTGGTCACGCCGATCTCATATGTTCGGGATTCTGATCAAGGGCGCCAGTGACGTCATCATCCGCGATGGCCGACTGGATAAAGCAGTGGCTGACCGGAACCGGCTGAGTGAGCACGACATCCTCGAGGATCTCCGGCTGCATGGAAATATTGCGAGCATCGAAGACGCCGAGCTCGCCGTCTTTGAACGGAACGGTCAGATCAGCGTCGTCTTGCGACGAGTATCATGAGCCGTTGTTTTCCCGTTTTCGATCCACGCGCGACGCAATCGCCACTGCAATCAGTCCAACAAGGGCAATGGCGAGTGCGACCAGGCTGGCGACCCTGATGCCGTAGACGGTCGCCGGACGCATCCAGTCGTCGATACGGACGTAATCGTGCCCATTCTGAACGGCAGTTACGGCTGCAAACGCATATCGACGGCCTGCGAGCACGAGAACCCGATCGAAGACAACGTTCCAGACTGCAAAGGCCAGCACGAGCCAGAGCGCGGCAGCCACTCGCGGTGAGCGGCGGAGCCGATCGATCGTGTGCGTGCCGCCGTTCTCACTCGCCTCTGGCGACGTCGGTTTCCGGGTTGGAGCGATTCGAGGCATGTGCGGCTGCCGATCACTTCCGCGGGAACGCCTTAGTGCCCCATCGTAACAGCTGGCCCTGCGTCAGAGGTTGTGAGCCGCATTCCCAGTCGCTGAAGGAGCCGCTCGTCATGTGAAGCGCCCGGATTGGGCGTCGTCAGCAACTTGTCACCGAGGAAGACCGAGTTCGCACCGGCGAGAAAACACAGCGTCTGTGCTTCGTCACTCATCGACAAGCGTCCGGCGGCGAGCCGGACGAACGACTTCGGCATCAGAATGCGCGCGGTGGCAATCGTCCGAATCATTTCGAGCGGATCTTCTGCCGTCATGTCGGCGAGCGGAGTACCGTCGACGCGGACGAGCATATTGATCGGCACGCTCTCCGGATGCGGATCGAGCGAGGCCAACTGCTGGAGCAGCCGATACCTCACCGGACGATCCTCTCCCATCCCGATGATGCCGCCGCAGCACACCGTGATGCCGGCTCGCCGCACGCGAGCGAGCGTCTCCAGCCGATCGTGATAGGTCCGCGTCGTGATGATGTGACCGTAAAAGTCGGGCGAGGTATCCAGGTTGTGGTTGTAGGCGGTGAGGCCGGCGTCGGCGAGCGCATCCGCCTGACGCTGTGAGAGCATCCCGAGCGTGCAGCACGCTTCCATTCCGAGGCCGCGAACCACACGGACCATCTCGACGACCTGCTCGAACTGCGGACCATCGGGAACGTCGCGCCACGCCGCGCCCATGCAGAAGCGCGTCGCCCCCTGATCCCGCGCGCGCGTGGCCGCACCGGTCATTTCGTCGAGCGACACCAGCTCGGTTCGCGTGACGTCGGTCTTATAGTGCGCCGACTGCGGACAATACGCGCAATCTTCGGGGCAGCCACCCGTCTTGATGCTCAGAAGAATGCATCCCTGAACTTCGTTCGGTGCATGATGCGCGCGATGAACGGTCTGCGCGCGAAAAACCAGATCGGGCAGCGGTGCGGTGTAGATCGATTCGATTTCCGATACCGACCAGTCGTGTCTCATAACCAGGGACTAGGGACCAGAGGTTGGGGATCAGCGAGTAGCGATCAGGGGACTTTCAGCTCCCGAAGCCACCCGAGTGTAACAGGAAGTACGCAACGAGCACCAACAGCACCACGATCAGCGTCACGATGAGGATCGTCGACGACGACCCCCGGCGAGCTGGTGTGTGCGGTCTGTATTTGGCCTCGGTCGTCGCCGTGCCGCACCGATAACAAATGAGC
>Ga0207707_10002069_pt1 | contig 18184 bp, 14 predicted proteins | sample KBSC83BmetaG_FD_184336 | JGI IMG/M metagenome (GOLD analysis project Ga0207707, IMG submission 184336) | Corn rhizosphere microbial communities from Kellogg Biological Station, Michigan, USA - KBS C8-3B metaG (SPAdes) (version 2) | ecosystem: Host-associated > Plants > Roots > Rhizosphere ...
CGGAGCGCCAAAAGACGTTCCGATCAGCTCGATCAACAGCGACCCTAAGCGGCCCGATTATATTTACGTCGGCACGTGGCAGGCATTCTTTCTGAGCCGCGACGGCGGTCAGACGTGGATGCGGCGCGGCGGAAACCTGCCGCTCGGTAATTACACCAGCATTCTTATTGATCCACAGAATACAGACGAGGTATTTATCTCGAGCGCTCTCGGTTCTGACGGCGGTGTTTTTTACTCGAGCGACGCCGGTATGAAATGGAAACGAGTCGATTCGAAGGACATGCCACTTCCGAGCCGCCGCGTTTGGTCGATGGTCTTTGACCCGCACGACCCAAATCGCATTTTTGCCGGAACGCATTCGGCCGGAGTCTACCGCATCGAGCGAAACGTCGAAGCGGCCAAGGCCGACTCGAAACCGGACAAGGTAGCGGGAAACTAGATCGATTTATTTCGCATTTAAGTGGCGCGGGCCTGCCGGCTCGTGCCTCTTTCTTTTTGCCAGCTTTGAAGAACATCGGCCGGACTCTATAATCTCTCTTGTCGATGGAGCAAGAGATCGCCTGTCCTGGTTCGAACGGAGACGTCGTACTGCGTGCGGAGAGTATTCCGTTTTCGCAGGTGCCCGGCCAGTCACGGCTTTTCCTCGCGTATCAAAACGACCCGCTCTCGCTGACAAAATACTACCCGTCGGCCGTTGTCTCACATACACAGATCTCCGAGCGCATTCCCGAAGTTCTTTCAAATTACACGACGGACCGCACTGCTCTGTGCGATGCTCTGGAAGAAACAAACAGGCAGATCGGAGCCGGCGAGAAAGTCTTTGAGCATATCGCGCTACTGCGCGAACCGGATACTGTGGCGGTCGTTACAGGTCAGCAGACGGGATTGTTTACCGGGCCGCTTTACACGATCTATAAGGCGTTGTCGGCGGCGCGCGCCGCGGAATGTCTGCGCGGTCGCGGATTTAAGGCTGTGCCGGTCTTTTGGGCCGCGACCGAAGATCACGACTTTGCCGAGGTCAACGAAGCATTTGTTCTCGACGCTGTTGGTGAACTGACGCGGCTCGCAACCGATCTGGCGTCGACTGGTCAGCCGGTGGGCGAGATCACGCTCGACGGGACAGCGGACGATACTGTCAAATCTCTGTTTGACTCATTGCGCTCGACTGAATTTACACCTGAGCTGCGGACGCTGATCGTCGACAACTGGCGCGCTGGATCTACATTTAGCCAGGCGTTTGAACGGATGCTCGCTCGATTGACAAGTGAATTTGGGTTGATCGTAATAGACCCGCTTCACCCAACGATGAAGCGTCTTGCCGCTCTGATCTATACCAAGGCGGTGCGAAAGGCATCGGAGATCGGTGAAGCATTGCTTGCGCGTTCAAATGAGCTGGTCGCCGATGGATTTCAAGCGCAGGTCGAGATCGAACCCGGTTATTTTCCATTGTTCTGGCAGACCGACGACGGGACGCGTGTAGCGCTCCGGCAGACCGACAAGGGTACGTTTCGGACAAAGGACAGATCGCATGAGTTTTCAGTCGATGAGCTAGTGAGATCCGTCGACGGCGACCCGACGCGGTTCAGCCCGGGCGTTATGTTGCGACCACTAGTGCAGGACTTTATCCTGCCGACTGTTTGTTACTTTGGCGGCGGAGGCGAGATAGCGTATTTTGCGCAAAACAGCGAGGTTTATTGTGTTCTTCGCCGACCGGTAACCACAATCCTTCATCGGCAGAGCTTTACCGTAGTTGAAGCGAAGCATCGACGCACGCTAAAGCGATACGGGCTGGAATTTACGGATATTTTCCGCGGCTTCGACGCCCTGCTGCCGGAGATCGTCGACCGCTATCTCAATAAGGACCTTGCGACGACGTTTGCCGAAGTCGAGGAAAAGATCAATACCGAGCTGAACCGACTCGATCGCGAGCTGTCGCACCTTGATCCGACACTGGCCGAGAATCTCGCGAATCGCCGGCGCAAGATCATTTATCATCTCGGGGCGTTGCGGGGCAAAGCGCAGCGGGCGAGCCTTCAAAAAGATGAGATGGTCAACCGGCAGCTAACGGCGATATTTAACGAACTCATGCCACATGGCGGTCTGCAGGAACGGACCCTTAATGTCACGTATTTTCTCGATCAGTATGGACCGAGATTTATTGATTGGATCTATCGCGCGATCGACCTCAATGACAACGGTCATCGAGTAGTCTATTTGTGATCACTGAATGACATCGCCGGCCAAGAACAAGATTCGAATTTTACCGGACACGCTCGCAAACCAGATCGCGGCGGGTGAGGTGGTCGAACGCCCGGCGTCGGTAATAAAAGAGCTGGTCGAAAATGCAATTGATGCCGGTGCGTCGCGAATTCAGATCGATGTCGAGCTTGGCGGGCGGCGCCTGATGCGTGTGACCGACAACGGTGAGGGCATGCATCGCGACGACGCGGTACTTGCATTTGAGCGGCACGCGACATCAAAGATCGCTATTCTCGACGACCTGTCTCACATTGGCACGCTTGGTTTTCGCGGTGAGGCATTACCGTCCATCGCTTCGGTCGCAAAGGTCGAGCTTAAGACAAAACGTGCCGATATCGAGATCGCCACACTTGTTCAGATCGAAGGCGGCCGGCTCGTTGATGTTAAGGACGCCGCACGCGACACAGGAACAACTGTCGCCGTTCGCGATCTTTTCTTTAACACGCCTGCGCGGCGTAAATTCATGCGGTCTGAGGCGACTGAGAATTATCACCTGACGAGCATCGTCACGCACTACGCGCTGGCCCACCCAGAGATCGCATTTACACTTTCCAATAACGGCCGCGAGATCTTGCGCGTCTCGCCGGCCCGCGACCTCAAGGAGCGTGCGTATCAGATCTTTGGCGCGCAGCTTTTTGAAAGTCTGATCCCGGTCAGCGGCGGACGTGAATTTATCGCGACCATTTCGGGATTCGTGTCGGCACCGCGTGAGCGGCGGACGACGCGCGACTCGCAGTACTTTTTTGTGAACCGCCGGTTTGTCCGCGATAAGACGATCGCCGGTGGCTTGCTCGAAGGCTATCGCTCTGTGTTGCCCCACGGTGTTTATCCCGTTGCGTTTCTGTTTGTCGAGATCCCGCTCGAGGAGATCGATGTTAACGTTCATCCGGCCAAGACAGAAATTCGTTTTCGACGCACCGAGGCCGTTAAGGACGTCATTGCCGAGGCCATTCGAAATGCGCTCGCGACAGCCGGAATTAGGCCGGAAGTTTCTGAGCCGGTGACGCCACAGCGGGTCGACGCGGTCGCAGCGAAACCCGATGGCGAGATCGCCGCCGTCGAAACTAACGTCGAAGTATTCGATCGCGATATAGCCGAAACTGCAGCCGAGCCGAGTCAGGACGTTTTATTTGCGACAGAACAGACTGTCACCGCCGAGTTTGATGGTTTGCAGATCTCTGAGGCGTTTGAGTTAACGGCCTCCGCGCGCGAGCCAGTGCAGCCCGAGGTTTCCTCTCTAATAGACGCATCTGCGCAGGCTGAGCCGTTGGCTCCTCCGCCGGTTCCAACAAATTTGCCGCCACTTAATTCAGCTGCATCATTCGCGAAACCTGTGGAGACCGATCAAATATCTTCAAATCATATCCGGCCGCTCGGGCAGCTTCATGAGAGTTTCATAATCGCCGCCGATGACGAAGGCCTGCTGTTGATCGACCAGCATGTCGCGCACGAGCGGATCTTGTTCGACAAATTTCGCCGCTCTGAGGGTGAAAGGCAGATCGAGTCGCAGAACCTTCTGTTGCCGGAAACACTTGACCTGACGCCGGCGCAGTTGGCGGCATTCGCCCTTGTGGAAGATGAGCTAGCTGCGATCGGTTTCGGCGTGATGCGTCTATCTGGCCGCACGGTCGCTGTAAAGAGCATACCGACCGACCTGCCCGCGGCTGAAACACGCAACGTACTGGCTGAGATTCTAGACTCGATCGACGCAGAAAAGCGCGGTGGAGCGAAGGCGACAATTAAGGACGACATCGCTGCGAGCCTCGCTTGCCGCGCGGCAGTGAAGATAAATATGAAGCTAACGACGGAAAAGATGCAGTGGCTGATCGACCGTTTGCTTTTGACCTCGTCGCCGACGACGTGTCCGCACGGTCGTCCCGTCATTCTTCGCCTCACAATGCACGACATCGAACGCGGATTTCACCGGATATAGGTATTGAGTACCAGCTTTAGCTGTCTCTTTGAAAGACATGCCAACTGAAGTCGAAACTCCGAACACCGAGCTTATCAGAGGCGTCGGCACGCTCGGCGCGACATCGCTCAACATGATCGACATGATCGGTGTCGGCCCGTTCATCACGATGCCGCTGATCATCGCGGCAATGGGCGGTCCGCAGGCGATGCTCGGATGGATATTCGGCGCGGTGCTCGTGATGTGTGACGGGTTGGTTTGGGCCGAGCTTGGCGCCTCAATGCCCAAATCGGGCGGGCCATACAATTATTTAAAAGAGATCTACGGGCCGAATCGCCTTGGGCGGTTGATGTCGTTCCTGTTCATCTGGCAGCTTTCGTTTTCGGCGCCGCTTTCGATAGCATCAGGCAGTCTTGGCCTCGCGCAGTATGGCACGTACATCTTTCCGTCAATGGGCAGCCTCACGAAGATCTCCGTACCTGTGCTTGGAACGGTCGAGATCAATTCATGGCCGATCATTCTTGCGGCGATCGGTGCCTTGTGCGTCGCCGTCTTTCTGCTTTATCGACGGATCACGCTGATCGACAAATTGTCGAAGTTCCTGTGGGTCGGCGTAGCCATCACGATATTGTGGGTGATATTCGCGGGTCTTACGCATTTTGACGCGGCACGCGCATTTGATTTTCCGCCGAACGCGTTCGTTTTGAATAGCTCGTTTTTTCAGGGCATGGGAGCAGCGCTGTTGATCGCGGTGTACGACTATTGGGGTTACTATAACGTCAATTTTTTTGCAGGCGAGATCCGCGAGCCGGAAAAGACGATCCCGAAAGCGATAATTTTGTCGATCGCCATCGTCGCGGTGATCTATATCGTGATGAATATCTCGATCCTGGGCGTCATCCCCTGGCGGGATTTTATCGACATCTCGAAGAACGAAGGCCTCCGCCAGCACATGATCTCGTCGCTAATGGAATCGCTTTACGGCACAACGGCCGGCACCATCGCGACGCTATTGATCATCTGGACGGCATTCGCATCGGTCTTTTCGCTGCTGTTGGGATACTCACGCGTGCCGTACGCTGCCGCATTAGATGGAAATTACTTTAAGATATTTAGCAAGGTGCATCCGACCAAGCGCTTTCCGTACGTGTCGCTTCTGGTCATGGGGGCGTTTGCCGCGTTGTTTTGCTTTTTCAAACTGGCCGACATTATCGCAGCCATGGTGGTGATCAGGATATTGATACAATTTCTCGCTCAGATCGTGGGACTGCTGATATTGAGACGTACAAACCCTGACTTTCCGCGACCATTCAGAATGTGGCTTTATCCTATACCGGCATTGGTCGCCATTGCCGGATTTCTCTTTGTGTTGTTTTCCAGGCCCAACTTTCAGCGAGAGATCAGATATGCGGCAGTGCTGATCGTCGCCGGCGTGATCGTTTATCTGGTCCGAGCTTATACCAAAAAGGAGTATCCGTTCGCCGCCCGCGACGCCGCTCCAGCGTGACCAATCGGTTTTATGTCAACAGCCCATAAACAACTTGTACTCGTCGTCATTTGTTCTCTGCTTCTAACGACCGGCCTCGGTGCACAGGTCCGGCCGGTCAATGACTACGGTGTAAATGGCTTGGCGCAAAAGCTCCGGCGATTGCAGACGACCGGCAGCGTGATGATGGTTGGCGCTCACCCGGACGACGAAGACTCCGCCCTTCTTGCCTATCTAGCTCGCGGCGAAAATGCTCGAACAGCGTACCTTTCCCTTACGCGCGGCGATGGCGGCCAAAATATCATTGGGCCCGAATTGTTTGACGCGTTGGGTGTCATCCGCACCGAGGAGCTTTTGCAGGCGCGCCGGCTTGACGGAGCCGAACAGTATTTTGCGCGGGCATATGATTACGGCTTTTCGAAAACACTTGCCGAGGCGAAGTCGAAATGGCCTGAGGATGTGATCAAATGTGATGTCGTGCATGCGATCCGTTCCTTTCGTCCGCTTGTGGTGATCTCGCGTTTTTCCGGTACACCGCGCGACGGACATGGGCAGCACCAATATGCGGGCTACATCACGCCGATCGCCGTCAAGGCCGCTGCCGATCCGCAGCAGTGCACCGGGGCCGGAGAGCCGTGGACGGTTAAAAAGCTATACGTAGAGGGCGGCTTTGGCGACAACTCGGAGCCAACGCTTAGGATAAACACCGGACAGTACGACCCGATCCTCGGCCGCACCTATTTCGAGATCGCTATGGAGGGCCGGAGCCAACACCGCTCGCAGGGCGAGGGAAGGATCGAATTTCATGGCGATGTCGTCTCGGGCTTGAATCTGGTGGGCGCGGCCAAAGATCTGCGGGAGAAGAGCATTTTTGACGGTCTCAATGTAGTGACTCCTTTCGCGTCAGACCCCTTGTTTGCGAATCCGGACTTAACTGATCCGGCGGAGCGTGTCCTGCCCGCGCTCGCTTCACTTTACAAACAGACTCTTGGGCATTTGACCACGGCCACGCGCGAGGCAGACTCCGACCAATTGATAAAAATTGCTGACGCGGTCCGCAATGCTTCGGGCATTCAGATCGAAGCCCTTGCCGACAGTGAAACCGTTACCCCCGGAGGAGACGTAATGGTATCGGTAAAAGCATTTCTGCCAAAGGACAGCATTGTTAAAATAGGCGAGATAACGCTAGCTGCCCCATTCAAATGGACGATCGCAAAAACCGCACCGCCGCAGCAGAACAACGCCGCTTACACCAGCCGAGAAGTCGCGACGGTGGGAGCGGTTTTTAATGTGCATGTCGATCCTGCGGTCGAATTAACCGAGCCGTATTGGCTGCGGACGGAGCGAAAGGGCGATCTGTTTGATTGGCCGAAGACGCCCTCGCAGACTCTACCGTTTGATCCCCCGGTGATCGTTGCTCGCGTGACGGTGAATATCAACGGTACCGATGTGACATTCGAGCAGCCGGTGCAATACCGGTATGCCGATCCGGCCCGAGGTGAAATCAGGCGTGAGATCAATGTCGTCCCGCCGGTGTCGGTCGCGGTGGCGCAGGATTTGTTGATCGTGCCGATATCGGCTCAGCCGCAGACAAGACAGATCGATGTGATCGCAACTAAGAACGTCTGCAAACCGATACAGACTGACGCTCAGCTCACTATCCGCGGTAATTCGCCGGGCTGGACAGCGGAGCCGATTGCATCGGGCGGCGATCTGGCCAAATGCGGCTATAAGGCCACTGAGTCGTTCAAGTTGTCGGTGCCGGCGGGTGCAAAGCCTGGCACATATCCATTTACTGCGCAGATCGAGGGCACGGGATTTTTGTGGGGCCTGACCGAGAACACGGTCGCATACCCGCACATTCAGACCCACCGCTTCTACACGCCCGCCGTTGCTAAAGTTCTCGTGCTGGATCTAAAAACGGTCCCGCTTAACGTCGGTTATGTCATGGGCAGCGGCGATGAGGTGCCCGAGGCGATCAAACAAATGGGTCTTAACGTCTCGATGATCGACGATTTGGCGACGGCTGATCTTTCGAAATTTGACACGATCGTCGTCGGCATTCGCGCGGCTGAGACACGGCCAGATCTGGTTGCGAACAATAAGCGGTTACTCGATTACGCGTCGAATGGCGGTAATGTGATCATGCAGTACCAGCGCGGCAACTGGACCGGTCTTGCGCCGTTTCCGGTCAATACTCAAGACCGGCAAGGCACCACCGCCGGCTCGATCGCTCGTGTCGTGGATGAGAACGCACAGGTGCAGATCCTGGATCCGCAAAACTCGGTCTTTAATTTTCCCAACAAGATAACTGATGCCGATTTCGCTGGTTGGGTTCAGGAGCGAAACGCTTACAATCTCGTAACATTTGACCCAAAGTATACGCCGCTGCTGGAGTCGCACGATGCGGGCGAACTGCCAAATAATGGTGGCCTGGTGGTCGCTAAGCTTGGGAAGGGCACCTGGGTATATACGTCATACTCCTGGTTTAGACAGCTTCCAGCGGGTGTTCCCGGTGCGTACCGGATCTTCGCCAATCTGCTCAGCATGCCGAAAGCTCCGCAAAAATAATGGTTGACAGAGATGTCCGAAAACCATTATTGTATTTGCGGTTCGATAACTTCACCTTATAGCGTGCAACAACTTGTCTTGACCGATTTTAAGCCTTGGTGACCTCTACCTACAGGTAGTCAGGCTGAAGTTTGGTCTAAGATCGCCCCGAAATTTGATCAGACGGAAGCCGTGAAATCCCTTTCACGGCTTTTTTGTTCACCCAACACTTCCTATGACGCTCGAACAAAAAAGAAAAGATATAGATGAGGTCGACGCCGAGATCCTCGCCCTGCTGAGCCGACGTGCCGAGATCGTCCGCGAATTGTCCCAAATAAAGCTCACTGCCGGGCTTCCGATCATCGATTGGTCACGAGAGGCTGAGGTAATACAACGGGCCGGGCATAACAGCGGCTCGCTAAATGATGATTCGGCGAACCGGATCTATCGGGCCATTTTAAGAGAGGCCCGGCAGATAGAAATGGATCTCGCCAAGGGAATCGAACGCGCCCGTTTCCCGGTCGCAGGTTAGCGGGGTTACTCAATTACCATCAGGACCTCACCGGCATTCACCGTTACGCCTTCCTCAACATTCACTGACTTGACCGCGCCGCTCTTGGGCGACTTGATCTCGTTCTGCATCTTCATTGCCTCGACGACGACGACGCCATCGCCTTTTTCCACCTGTTGACCAGCGGCGGCAAGAATGCGAACAACCTTGCCGGGCATCGCCGATCTGATCTCCGCAACGCCATGATCATGAGCATGTTCACTTCGCGTCCCGCGAAGTCGCCTCGGATCGCTTACGGCGACCTCAAACTGTTTGCCACGAATGGCGACGTCGATCGGGGCGTCTTTATCCTTAGACGCAGCGATGATCTCGTAGATGCGGCCTTGGTGCTTAAATAAGTAAACCCCCCTTTCCGGCTCGCTAACCTCAACCTCGTATTCCCGATCGTCGACCTGTGCACATGCGCGGCCACCGTCGCGACGGATCTCGACCGTGTGTGTTTGACCGTCAATTTCGGCTAGGAATTTCATTAGCTTACCGACGATCCGACGCGGCGTACTCATTCGTGAGAAGCCGCATGAATTCCTCTCGGCGTTCATACAGACGACGAGGCTGGCGCGGAGCATGCCGGGCCAGCGCATAGGCTGCGATCAACGGCAGCGCGACGGTCGAATCGACATAGGCGACTACAGCGTCCGGCAGCTTTTCCGGATCGACCTTGCCCCAGCTAACTGCTTCGGCGGGCGTCGCGCCGCTGAGACCGCCCGTATCGGGCCGTGCGTCGGTCACCTGTAGGAAGTAATCGTGACCCTTCTCGTCGATTCCCAAAACCTCTTGAATTTGCGGCTCGGTCTGTAGAGCAAAATTCTTCGGGCTGCCTCCGCCAAGGATAAAGATCGCTGATTTTCCGCCCTTTTTCTGCTTTTTGCCGGTGTGAATCACTCCACGTTTTGCAGCCAGAACAATAGCGGCTGTCTCATTCACGTCGAGATTTGGATTGAGGACGAGCTTGCCGCCTTGAAGCTCCATCGCGGCGATGTTCATGCCGATCGAAGAATCGCCCGGTGACGACGTGTAAATCGGCACGCCGAATTCATATGCAGCTGAAAGCAGGCTCTTATCTTTGAGGCCAAGCTTGCGTTCCCGCTCGCGGACATATTTACCGGCGAGGTGATGAAATTCGGCCGAGGACATCGACCGCTGGAATTCGTCGTGCTCGATCAGCCGGCGAAAAAATGAATCGGTATCGAGAAGAACGCTGTAATCGAAGAAGATATCGTAAATGCGGACGACCTCTTCTTCACGCAAGATCCGGTCGTCAAGCTTGGCGTCGCCCTGATGCAGCGATAATCCGATCCCGAAATGAGTGTCATGATAGAGGTTTGCCCCGGTCGAGATGATCCAGTCGATAAAACCGGCCTTGATCAGCGGTATTAAGGCCGAGATACCCAGTCCGGCTGGCGTCAGAGCTCCCGTAAGCGTGACGCCGATGGTCACGTCGGGCTCAAGCATCTTCTTTGTGAAGAGCTGGCAAGCCTCACGCAGCCGGGCTGCATTGTAAGCCATAAATGACTCGTCGATAAGGTCGGCGAGCGTCGTTTTTTTCGAGATAGGTGTCGGGTCAATGCGTTTACCCGATAAGAATTTGCTCAGTTTTCTTGCCATCGATGTTTTGTAAATGATAGCAACCAAAAAGAAAAAACTCATTCCCGAGGGACGGGAATGAGTTTTCAACTGCTGAGTTAGAGTGTTTTACCAGTTGGTGCACCACTGAGCGGTGCTCTTCTTCGCAGTGTCGATAAAGCCTTTGCACTGCGTGGCAAGCATCGTTTTGCCCTGCGGAGTAGACGCCGCCGCCTTGAAGCCGTTTCTTTGGGCCTCAAACGAGGACTTCAGGGCCGGCTCTGCTTGAGGAGCTTTTTTCGCGATCTCCGTCAGACAGGCTTCGTACTTGGTGATGTATTCGTCGCATTCCGGCACGCCGGTGTTCGGTGCGGTCGAGTCAGTCTTTGCGGTTTCCGAGGTATTTGCTGGCGCAGTAGTTGAAGTCGTGCTGCTTGTCGTCGTGGTGGATGATGAGTTTGCGGCCTTGGTAGTATTCGTGGTCGAGTTTGTCGCCGTGCCACCGCAGCCAAACGATATTGCCGCGAAACAGAGAGCCGCGACAATTGCCAGGATATTTCTGATTGTCATCGTTTTGATATTCCTCACTGAAAATGGTTTTCTCCGCGATCATGAACGAAACGCGGAACGAAGATAAAGAGCATCTTCGATTCAAAAAGGGAAGTCTATAAAGAAATGCTAATTATTGACCCAAAATATGATACGGCGAAGCCGCAAAAAACACAAAGGTACCGCTCGGTTAACCCGCGTCGGTACCTTTCAAACTAACTGATAGTCGGCTATGCCGCCGTCGATTCAGATGTCTTGGCCTTATTCGGCTGCGGCGTGATCCGCAGGTACGGTTTCACTGTCTTAAAGCCGGCCGGGAATTTCGTTTTCGCGTCCTCGTCGCTGATGCTCGGCGGGATGATGCAGTCTTCGCCGTTCTTCCAGTTCACAGGCGTTGCGACGCTGTATTGGGACGTCAACTGAAGCGAATCGATCACGCGAAGTATCTCATCGAAATTGCGTCCTGTGTTCGCCGGATAAGTGATCGTCAATTTCACCTTTTTGTCCGGGCCGATGACGAAAACCGAGCGGACTGTCGCGGTGTCGCTCGCGTTCGGATGGATCATTCCGTAAAGGTTCGCAACCTTTCGATCGGCATCGGCGATCATCGGGAAATTGACGGCTGTGCCTTGCGTTTCCTCAATGTCTTTTGACCAGCCCTCGTGCGACTCGAGCGGGTCTACACTGAGGCCGATGACCTTAACGTTGCGTTTATCAAATTCGGGCTTGAGTTTTGCGGTATAGCCAAGCTCGGTGGTGCAAACCGGCGTGTAGTCTTTCGGATGCGAAAACAGTACGCCCCAGTTATCGCCGAGATAATCGTAAAAATTGATCTCGCCCTGGGTCGTCTGCGCGGTAAAATTAGGAGCTTCATCTCCAAGTCTGATCGACATAATCTGCCTCCTTAATTGCGGGTTGTGGCGAGGATTATAGCAGAGAATCGGGCAAATAACTAATTAACTATTTGCTTCATCGGCCGCGGGGGCCGGCAGCGCGGAACGGAGCCGCAGAAGCGTCAATTTTTTCTCATCCGCCTTCAAAACCTCGATATCGAGGCCACGGATAGTAAGCTTGTCGCCGACCTTAGGCACGTAGCCGGCCTCGGTCACGACCATGCCCGCAATGGTTGTGAATTCCACATCCTCGATCTCGATATCAAACAGCCGTTCGATCTTTTCGATCTCAGTCGAACCGAGCACATCCCAGTAGCCTTCGGCTCCCTCGATGATCTCAATGATCTCTTCGTCCTCAATATCCTCATCTTCGATCTCGCCGACGATCTCTTCGAGAATGTCCTCGACCGTCACGACGCCGGCTACGCCGCCGTATTCATCGATGACAATAGCGATCTGGAGATGGTTTTGCTGCATGCTCTTGAGCAGTTCGCTGGCCGTTTTGGTCTCAGGCACGAAAAACGGCGGGCGCATGATCTCTGCGACCTGCCCTGACTCGTTTCCATCAGGCAGAGCCGCGAGCAAGTCACGCACATAAAGAATTCCTTCTATATTGTCGACGCTATCGCGATAAACGGGAATGCGAGAGTATTTCTGGTCGATGATCAGGTCGCGTGCGTCTCGGATGGTGGCCGTGATCGGAAGAGCGCAAATTTCCGTGCGCGGGGTCATGATCTCGCCCGCCCGGGTCTCGCTTAGCTCGACCATCGTCTCGATCATCTCGCGCTCGCTTTCCTCGATGATGCCTTCAGCCTCACCGACCTCCATCAGAGCCTGGAAATCGTCCGCCGCATCTGCCTCCGCGTCATCGGCCGCGTCGGGTGCGACGGTCGTATCGAGGCGATGCCGCTCCTTTAAAGACGGGCTTGGAACAAAGGGCACACCGATCGCGTTCGCCGCCATGTAAAGCGGCCGGATGACCGGCAAGAGAAACAATAATTTGCGGTCCGTATTCTTGTTAACGAGCAGTCGCGGTAGGATCTGTCGCACCAGGACGGTTGAGAGCAGAGCCACTGCCAATGCGAGCACAAGCAATTGCGTATCGGAAGGTGCCAGCAGCTTTAAGAGTAAAGTCAGAACAACCGTGAAACCGATCAGCAGAATTTGGATCGCAGACGAGAGAACAAATCTAAATCGAGGCCGATTTTCGAGAATGTTGCGGAGAAGCGTGGCGGTGGTCTCATTGTTCGCGTCCTCGGCATCGCCGGCGAGACGACGAAGACTGACATCGGACAACCGTGCAAACGCGGTGTCTATGGTCGCCAGGAAAACCAGGATCAGCAGGATGACAACCAGGCTGGCAATCTCGAGTTCCATTCGCGACTAGATTTTATGCGGAGCGTGTCAGAAATGCCAATCTCATCCGTCGACCATGTTTTTCCATGCACGGCCGTCCTTTGAAAGCAACTCGTCGGCCTCCGGCGGTCCCCATGTGCCGGCGGCGTAGTTTGGAAAGTCGCGCGCCGGTATTGCGCTCCAAACATCGAGGATGGGTGTCACGATACACCAGGCCGCCTCGACCATATCCGCCCGTTGGAATAGCGTGGCGTCGCCGATCATGCAATCGTAAAGCAATCTTTCGTATCCGGTAGCCACCTGCTCGCCGAAGTGGTCCGAGTAGTTAAAATCCATGTCGACCGGGCCAACATTTACGATCGGACCTGGTACCTTGGCTCCAAAGTGCAGCGTTATTCCTTCATCCGGCTGGATATGGATGACAATGCGGTTTGTCCGCAAACGTTCGACGCCGGTTTCGCGAAAGAGGACAAACGGTGCCTTTTTGAACTCGACCATGATCGTGGAGTTTTTGGTCGCCATTCGTTTGCCGGTGCGGATATAAAAAGGAACGTCTGCCCATCGCCAGTTGTCTAGAGTGAGCTTGAGCGCGACAAAGGTTTCTGTATCTGAATAGGGCGCGACCTGTGGCTCTGAACGATATCCCGGAACGACCTTATCGTCGATTTTGCCTTCGCCGTATTGCCCCCGAACGCCATAGCGCAGAACCTCTTCGGGCGTAAATGGCTGGATCGCCGATAGTATCTTTGCCTGCTCATCGCGAACCGCATCTGCCAGAAACGAGACCGGCGGCTCCATTGCTGTAAGTGTCACGAGCTGAAAAATATGATTCGGGATCATGTCGCGCAGCGCGCCGGCCGAGTCGTAATAGCCGCCGCGCAGTTCGACGCCCAGCTCTTCTGCAACGGTGATCTGCACGCTGTCGACATAATTGCGGTTCCATATCGGCTCGAAAATGCTGTTTCCAAAGCGGAACACCAAGATATTCTGGACCGTTTCCTTTCCGAGATAATGATCGATGCGATAGATCTGCTGCTCCTTGATCAGCCGCAGAAGAGTTTTGTTCAACGCCCTAGCAGAATCGAGATCGCGGCCGAAGGGTTTTTCGTAGATAAATCGCCGCCAATTGCCGTTCTCCTCTTTGCCGAGGCCATGTTTGACCACCTTTTGTGTAACATTGGCGAAAAGCGTCGGCGGCGTAGCGAGGTAGAAGAAATAGTTTTCCGGTATCTGATGTTTTGCGCAGACCTCGCCAAGCAGTTCCTTTAGGTCGCCAAAAAGCTTTTTGTCATCGTCGAAATCGCCGCCTGTGTAATAGGTCCGTTCCTGAAACCACTTGACCAGGTTTTTGTCCGGTCCGTTAGGGAGGAATTCGTTGAAATCATCGAGCTGCTGTTTGCGAAACTCCTCCGTCGACAGCTCCTGCCGGCCGACACCGATGATCGCGAAAGTATGCGGCAGGAAATCGTCCTTCGCAAGATTGTAAAGAGCAGGGAACAGTTTGCGTTTTGTCAGGTCACCGGTCGCGCCGAAGATGATCATGACGCATGGGTCAGCCTTTTTCCTGGTTTCGGACATATGGTTGATAAAAGACAGGTTAGCACATCCGGGCGGGCAAGCTATATTCCGAGTTTGTCGCGCAATTCGAGCTCACGCGCATTCATTTCACCGTTGTCAGTCTCATGATCGTAACCGCGAAGATGCAGCAGGCCGTGGAGGATAAGCTGCTTGATCTCATTTTCAAGCGTAAGCCCGTTTTCATCAGCCTGCCGGGCAGCCTGCTCGGCCGAGATCACGATATCGCCCAGGAAATCTTTGTCTAGAGTGCGGGCTTCAGTCCGTATTTCTTCATCATCCGACGAGCTAAAGCTCGCACTCTGAACAAACTCATCCGGCTCATGCGGAAAGGATAAGACATCGGTGGTCGAATTTTTACCCCGAAAGAAGCTGTTTAGTTCCTTCATCCGCCGATCGGAGACAAACGCCACGTCAAAGTGTTTGCCGTTTAATTCTTTTATCGACCGATCGAGGTTGCTGGCAAAGTCGACGAACGATGCCGTCTCGAGGTTGACCTTACGCTGCAGATTAAGAAGCGTCGCGGGCATCTCAATTTTGTGTCTGCTCGGAGCGATTTTCGTAAGCTTTGACGATCATCTGGACGAGCTTGTGTCGAACAACATCTTTGTCCGTGAAATAGACGAATTCGATGCCGTCGAGGTCGACGAGAATGTCCTCGGCCTCGCGGAGACCGCTGCGTTGGCCGCGCGGGAGGTCGATCTGAGTCTTGTCGCCGGTTACGACGGCCTTTGAACCGAAACCGATTCGGGTGAGGAACATCTTCATCTGCTCGCTGGTTGTGTTCTGCGCTTCGTCCAGAATGATGAAGGCATCTGAAAGCGTCCTGCCGCGCATAAAGGCGAGTGGCGCGATCTCGATGATGCGCTTTTCAAGCATCTTCGTGACCTTTTCGGCGTCAACAAGGTCGAACAAGGCGTCGTATAGCGGTCTGAGATACGGGTCGACCTTTTCCTGCAGATCGCCCGGCAGAAAGCCGAGGCGCTCGCCCGCCTCAACCGCGGGCCGGGTCAAAATGATTCGCGTGACCTGCTTCTTAAAAAGCGCGTCGACTGCCATCGCAACAGCCAGAAAGCTCTTGCCCGTCCCCGCGACTCCGATGCCAAAGACCAGATCGTTCGAAGCGATGGCATCAATGTACTTACGCTGATTTGCCGTCTTTGGCGCAACCTGTTTCTTACCTGACGGATTGAACCGGGCTTTTAGAAAATAATCTTTGAGGCTATATGCCCTATCCTCGGCTATCTGTTTGAAGGCGTCGCGCAGCTCCTTATCGCTAAACCTGTTGCCTTCTTCAAACAGCTCGCCAAAGTCGCGCAGGATCTGCTCGACGGTTTTGATATCGCGTTCGTCGCCGTCGATGAGCAGCTCGTTGCCGCGAGCACCGATCGACACATCAAGCAGCGATTCGAGAAATTTGATGTTTTGATCTTGTACGCCAAAGAGCGTGTTGAGGCCTTGTGGTGGTAGTTCGAGTTTTTTCAGAGCGGTAAGATCGCGTTCGCTAGATCGAAATTAAATCAATAGTTTGAGGCTACTAGAAGCCCTTTTGGGTGTCAATGGAAAGTTGTGCCTATCACACGTGGCACACATATTGCGGAAATGCTGACCAACGTAAGTAAAATGTACGAATTCAAACGCACCGGGGAGAAATTTAATGTTAGACAGCATCTTTCACGATCATAGTTTGCCGGCGGAGCGGCCGCTCGACCTTTCAGGGATGGAGCGCCAGTCGCCGGTCACGATCATTCGACGACGGGTCCGTCGAGATCCGGGATTGCCGCCGGGAGATGAGATATATGACCGAGCGCGGGTGATCTTTAGCCGAGCACGCAGGACGGCCGGGAGCCGCGCATCGGGAGATCTCTAAGATCATTGAGATCAGTCCGATCCGCTGGTTCGAGCGAGTCAGGAACTCGCGGCAGATGACTGCCGCAAAAGGGGAGGGCCTTGCCTTCCCCGAATTTTTATTTGAGGACAGAGATCATGGGAAAAGCAGCACAGGGAAAAGAGAAGGACGAACAATCGGGCGGGCGGCCAAAGAATCCGCTGCCGGCGCAGAGCCAGCCGCATCCCGGTATTGAAAAAAAGATCGAGCCGCGACCGCAGTACGAAGCTCCGAACTACAAAGGCTCTGAGAAATTGGCTGAAAAGGCTGCGATCATTACGGGCGGCGATTCCGGCATCGGCCGTTCGGTAGCCGTCCTATTTGCAAGAGAGGGAGCCGACGTTGCGATCGTGTACCTGGCCGACGAGCAGCCCGACGCTGAGGAGACCAAGCAAGGGGTCGAACGCGAGGGCCGAAGGTGCCTGCTCATTCCTGGGGACGTGACCGACGCGGATTTCTGCGAGAAGGCCGTCGATCAAGCCGCGAAGGAATTTGGCCACCTGGATATTCTGGTCAACAACGCCGCGTTTCAGCAGCACCAGGGATCGATCGAGGAGCTTTCGAACGAGCAATTCGAAAAGACATTCCGAACGAACATCTTTGGGTATTTTTACATGGCAAAGGCCGCATTGAGGCACATTCCCAAAGGTGGGGCGATCGTTAACACGGGCTCTATTACCGGTCTTGAAGGGACCAAAGAACTGCTTGATTATTCCTCCACGAAGGGTGCGATCCACGCTTTTACAAAATCGCTGTCACAGCAGCTAACCCAGAAGGGAATTCGCGTCAACTGCGTCGCACCCGGCCCGGTCTGGACGCCGCTGAATGTCGCCGACAAGGAGCCGCAGGAGGTCGCCAAACACGGCGCCGACACGCCGATGAAACGGCCGGCACAACCGGAAGAGATCGCTCCAGCGTTTGTTTTTTTCGCGTCGAATGTCGATTCGAGCTATATAACTGGAGAGGTGATGACGATCTTGGGTGGTGAGACGCGAGCGTCTTAGGCAGAAATAGCTTCGTAAATCCTTGCGAGATCTCGCGAGGTCAGCGGTCTTTTCGAAATTTCAAGAACGGTAATAGCTTGTTCACGCTGGACAGAAGGAAAATCGTCGAGGAATTCATCGAGAGTATCGCCGCCTTCAAGGTAATCAAAAAGGCTCTCGATAGGCACCCGCGTTCAGCGGAAAACTGGTGTTCCGCCTAGTATCTCACGGTCTATATTGATAACGTCGGTTTGCATGAGAGAAATTATAGCTTCAATGTGGCTTTTGTCTTGCGAGTGTCCTCCTCGCGTCTTTGCCGAAAAGAGGGCGATATGCTAACCTAACTCCTTTGTAAATCAGGCTATTTTCTTCTCTGTATAAGGAGCAAATTTTAATAAATGGCTACTAATAACGGCAGCGGACAGCAGGTCGGCGAGGTCGTTCAGATCATCGGACCGGTCGTCGACGTTGAGTTTAAGGATTATCTCCCGCCTATTTACCAGGCTTTAAGGATCACGAGCGAAGGCTTTGACGTCGAGCAGAAGATCGATGTCGTTGCCGAGGTGCAGCAGCACCTTGGCGAGGGCCGCGTTCGTGCG
>Ga0207707_10002070_pt1 | contig 18176 bp, 16 predicted proteins | sample KBSC83BmetaG_FD_184336 | JGI IMG/M metagenome (GOLD analysis project Ga0207707, IMG submission 184336) | Corn rhizosphere microbial communities from Kellogg Biological Station, Michigan, USA - KBS C8-3B metaG (SPAdes) (version 2) | ecosystem: Host-associated > Plants > Roots > Rhizosphere ...
TTTTTGAAAACCAAACATCGGCGCAATTTTCGCAGTCGTCCGAAAAAAGCGTTTTATATGAGTGCGAGAGTCCGACGCCCTCATAACACAATTCGTTTTTCGTCGTCTGCGTGAGATCGAGGCAGTTTTTATTTCCCATCGCGCGCACCACGTATGTGCATTCTTCGCTGCTATCGATATTAAAACAAAGATAGCAGTTCTTCAGATCCCCCGCTTGGTCGCAATAATCGGAATTCGTAATGCGGATCACGCTGCGCGACGGCCACGGCACTGCGTGCATGAGTTCTTTGAACTGATCGAAAAACGATCGGCTGAAATCATAGTCGCGGCCGTATGTCGCGGCATCCCACGCATCCGAAATCCAATACTCCTTATCCCAAATCGTAACCGGTGCCGTCGGCGCAAAACCGGAAAAGATCATTTCGCCCGTGCGATCATCTTTGCGGCGATAGAGCTGATGTTCATTGCGCCAAATTAGGCGCCGCTTGAATCTGCACTCCGGGCAAAACGTCGGCGCCGGCGTGTCGATTTTTTTGTAAAAATCAAAGTCTTCCGACTCGATCGTAAACTGGCTTTTGCAGCTCTGGCACGTGCGGGCCTCGGGGTTCATAGGGTTATTTTAGCATGCGGATTACGCAACTTCGGCCTGATAGCATGGCTCGCAATACAGGATTTCCGGACGATCAGGAGCATATGAGGTCTCAAATTTATTCGGGCATTTTCCCTCGAGATGATGCGGGTGCCTGGCTTCGTTCTTATATATTTTATAATCACACATGCATTCGCGGGGATAAAGCGCCGGCACGTTGCGCCACTGGACGCGATCAACGTGACGGCAGTTAAAACAAAGGCGCGGGAGCGGCAGCTTGAGTGTCCGGTAAAAATCGAGTTCTTCTTTGGTGATCCGAAACGCGCTCGCACAATCCGCGTCGCAGCCATGCGCATGGTCATTTGCCGTTTCGTGCACACACTCAATAACCTCGTTCAAAATGCCGTTATCAACTTCAGCAATCGTCTTCGGAAGTTCGTCCGCTTTCTTCGTGATCGGATACTGGCGCCCCTCACGGCTTTCCCAACGATATCCTTTTTCGCGCGCTTCCTTTTCCGACAAAACGAAATATTCGAATGCCTGGGATTCATGATATCCATACGAGCTGAGTTCTGGCGGGAAAAATTCGCCGTATCGGTATACGCGGCCGAGTGCATCAACGTAGGGCATGTCATTCATATGCTGGATGATTTTGTCCCGAAGCGCGAAATATTCTTCTTTCGAATATTGCCTGTTTAAAATACAATAACTTTTGTTGCGCACCGCGACGCAACCGAATATGTTCGTGACATTGCGACAATTCAACGAATACGCGCTGTCACTCACATTGCCGCATTCGACGACGCCGAGCGTCCGCTGAACGCCAAGGCCGGAACAAAACGTTTCATACGCCAGCTCGGTCCCCTCGCTCGACGTCACATCCATGCCATCCCGGTTCGGCGGATAGATCACGCTTTGGCAATGCTTCATATTTTGAGCGTTGCCCACGAAGAAGCAGTTCTTCAGCTCGGTGCCGTTGTACAAATAATCGCCGTAACTCAACGTTGTCTGCACGCCGTGCTGATAGCGAACCGGGCGCGTCTTCCAAAACGCTTCGGCTTTTGCCCGAGCCGCCTGAATGCCTGATTGCGTATCGAGCTTCATCTTTGTAAGCTCGGCTTCATAATCCTCTTTCGTATACTGTTCGTTGAAGATGCAATATTTTTTATTCCGCAACCCGCTGCAGCCGAAACAATTACTGCAACCCACGCAATCCCCACTGAACCAAACCTCCACGCACGAGGTGCAATTGCGCGAATAGAATGTTTTATATGATTGGTTGGTGTTGATGCAGTAATAGCACAATTCGCAATCTTTCACATTCAAATCATCAACGCAATGTTTGCTATAGAGAACCGTCACGCCGTATAAACAATCTTCGTTGTAGCCGGCGTCGAAGCAGAGATAGCAATTTTTTGAAAATGACGAGGCGCTGTAATCGCTGTTTACCATGTCGACCGACCACATAATTCCCCACGGCACCGCATTGTAGAGATCGCGCCATTGTTCGAAAAATGAACGCGAGAAGTCGTAATCTCGTCCGTATTGCATCGGATCCCATTTATCGCTGTTCCAATATTTACTTTCGTATACGGGCATCGGCGCCGACGGCGGCATAAACGTGAAAATCTTTGCTCCGGTTGCGTCACACGTGCGCGCGTAAAAATGCCGCATGTTGCGGAAGGCCATCCGCCGCATCGCGCGACACTTCCAGCACCATGTCGGCGGCGGGACGTTTACTTTTTCATAGAACGCGAAATCCTCCGGGTCGATGCGGAATTCTTGTCTGCAATTTTGGCACGTCCTCGTTTCTTCCGAGTTCACCACTCTATAATATCATGCCTAGGCGCCTGGATCTGCCGGGATTTGCACCCGGTACTCTACTTGTCAAAGGCAGTGTTTTACTCCATAAAACTACAGACCCCCCACATCCAGGCTGGTACACAATAACAAATCTCTCATTAAAAAATCATAAAATATGAACAGCCACCGAAGTGGCTGTTCATACGACAAGCAGAATATGGAATCCATAGTACGGAGACCACACTACCTCATCAACACGATATAGCCCCGAAGGCAAAAAGGCAAATCCGATTTAATATTTTTTTAATCATTAACGTGCTACGTCACATCCTCAGGCTCGTATTTGATCTTCTCGCCTTCCTTGAGTCCTTCCAGATTGCGGCACATTTTTTCGAGCCGATTCACCCGGCGATGCAAATGCACGTCCATCGCGATGAGGTAAATATAGAGAATACCCATCAGCACGATTCCCCAGGCGGGTATGTACATGGCCTAATTAAATCAACGGTTCGGGGGTCTTGTCAACTTCAGCCTGTGCGCCGCCTCTTTTGCCTTCAATAATGGCTTTTTCCTGGGCGCTGCGCAAAATAGTGGATTCTTCTTCCTGGATAAGCTTCTTCGCGGCGTCGGCGGAGATTGTATATTTTTTGCGGGACTGTTCTATTATTTCCTGCCGGAACGAACGGTGCGTCGCGGGCAATACTTTCAGCGTTTCCGCGGAAAACGGATCGTACGACTCGCCGTCGATCGTCATCTTCATATAGAACTCCTGCGTACCGAGGTTGATCATATCCTTCACATCGAAGACAGGCGCCATTTCCGGCTTCAAGTGCACTGCATCGTCGCCGCCTACGCGGAAAATCACGATGCTGCCCACATTGCCAAGCACGGCCGCCTGCACCTTGGGCAAAAGCTGTCCCATATATTGATGCGCCATTGTGAGGCACAGTCCGTATTTGCGCGCTTCGGATAAAATATTTTCGAACGTTTCCGTGACGACGTTATGAAACTCATCGACGTACAAATAAAAATCATGGCGATCTTTTTCCGGTATCGATGCGCGCGACATGCCCGCCTGCTTGATCTTCGTGATGAACATCGCACCAAGGAAGCTTGAATTTTCTTCGCCCAGGCGGCCCTTCGACAAGTTGATGAACACGAGCTTCTTCTGATTCATCAGCTCTTCAAGGTTAACCTTGTTTTCTTTCTGGCCAAAAATGTTGCGGAGCAAGGGATCCGACAGAAACTGTCCGAGCTTGTTCACGAGCGGGATGATCGCGTCCGTGTCGAACTTCTCCGACCAGTCCGCGAACTCAATCGCCCAGAAGCGCTTCACCATGTCGTCATCGATGTACTCGACCACTTTCTGGCGATAGTTGCGGTCGGTGAGCATGGAGATCATGCCGCGCATCGTGGCGTGCGGATAATCAAGAAGCGCCAAAACCGTAAACCGGAACACGTGCTCGAGGCGCGGCGTCCAGTTCGCGCCGAACTGCTTCTCCATAACCTCGATCAAACCCTGCGCGAGCTGATGCTTGAATCCCGGGTCGACGTTCTGCAGCGGATTGAATGAGACCGGATGCTGCATGTCGGCGGGATCGATCAGAACGACGTCATTCATGCGGTTTTCCGGAATGAAATCGAGAATCGCATCGATCACGTCGCCGTGCGGATCCATCAGGCAGAGTCCATGGCCGTATGCCACGTCCTGGCGGATTAAAAGTTCCAAAAACTTCGATTTGCCCACACCGCTTTTGCCGATCACGTAGAGATGCCGGCGCCGGTCGCTGCGCTTGATGCCGAATACGAATTTCTTTTCTTCAAGCGCCGCAACGTAGTTCGTGCGGCCGATGAACGATGCCAAAGACGGATCGATCTGCCCGTAGATCGGAAGCTCCGGCGGCGGCGGCGCATATTTGATGATTTGGATCTTGCCTGCTCGTGCCATAAATGTGGTGATGTGATGTATTAAAAAATCATAAAACCTCGATTTCCTTCAAAAACGCTTCGTAGTCGTTCAAAGCGAGTTCCGCATCGGAAGCCGAGAGCGAAAATCCCGGCGTGTGCACGAGGTCATTGCGCAGCCGGTGCGCGCGCCAGAGGCGGTTCACGGTCGTCAAATCTTCCGTATCGAGATTCGAAAGCCGGTCGGCCAAATGATCGCCCGGAATATCCATATTTTTGAGTGCGGTATCGACGAGCGCATCGGCTTCGATCACGGAAAGCCGCATCGACTCTGCCGTGCCCAAAGAAAACTTTTTCGCGATCGCCTCCCAGCGCTCTTTCATGAGCGCATCGCGGAGCGTGATCGTCTTTTTAGCCTTATCGCGCTCCAGTTCAAATCTCGGATGGAAATGCCACGCCCGCGACAACGAATACGCAATCCCGGCTGCGAGCGCAAGGCTTATGAGGATCATAATCCACTTAACCGTTTCGATAATGGTGCCTATGGGACCTGATAAAAGAGAAGAAAGCATATTATTTGAATTTCTCTATTTCCTCCTCGTCGCCATAGATAGCAAGACCCGCCGGCGGGCCGGTCTTCCTGCTTTCCATGCGCTTGATGTGCGGCGCCGTGAGCACTAAATACGTCGGCGGATGGAAGAGCGTCGCGAGCGAGCGCGTGTTCAGGAAAAACATTTCCGAGTGCTCCCAGTTGAGGAGCTTGGAAAGCAGCAGGCGGCCCATCCAGGTTTCGGGCGGGACTTCCCGGTGGCGGTAGCTCATGAGAAGACGCTGCTTGCGCCGCGTATTGCGCGCGGCCGGAAAAAGGTGCGGCCAGCTCCATACGCGCGTTCTCGTACTCACCGCGTGGTTTTGCTTGAACGAATTCAAATCGAGCGACCCGTACTGATTGAACGCACCGATGATGCCGCGGCGCGCGAACGTGTCGTAGTAAAGCTCTTTCGGGGAAACATAAATGAACCGGACGAGCGTTTTGAATGCCGGCCGCGACAGGTTTTCCTCGATCGCTTTCAAGACATCGGTTTCGCCCGGCGTACGCGAGAGCGTGCGGATGAATTCCCGCTCGCTGCCTTCTTTCTTTTCTCCATGTCCCTTCACGGGGAAGGTCGGCAGGATATGCGGAAACTCCAAACCGAGGCTTGCGGATTTGCCGCCATGCGCGCCGCCTTCCTTTTTGGCGCGGAGCTCTTCGATTACTTCTTTGAATTCGTCTCCCCAATTCGGCGCTGCGGGAGCGATCGTGAGCTGAATGCCAACGATCTCTTCGCGCTTCACCTTGCCGAGCACCTCAAGGAACATGGAAATCGGATCATATTGTTTCTCTTCTTCCATCGCTTCGAAGTCGAGATAGCTGCGGATCGGATACGCTTCGGACTTCGAAAGCAGGAGTTCAGTGCCCCACAGGTCATACCCGCTCTTGAACATTTCGCCCACGGTCGTCGGAAGCAGATTAATATAATCTTCCACCTCGACAATTTCCACGTCGGGGTAGTACGCAAAAAACGCGGCCTCAACCAAGTCCCGCTGCTTGCTATAGGTGCGGATGTAAAAATGGATTTCGCCGCCGATGCTCACCATTTCAAACGAGTACCAGCGCGTCACTTCGCCGTCGAGCCATTTTTCCTTGAAGTCGCCCGGCGCATTGCGGAGCGCATGGACGGCGGTGAATACCTGCTCCATGGCCTTCGGATTCTTCTTGATCTCGCGCGGAATCCGGAGCTCGAGAACAACCCAGTCGAGATGGTGCTTGAATTCCTCCTGTTTCCAGAAAATCCACGTCGATTCGAAAATCGGGAACAGAATGAATGGCGCAAAAATCCACCAGGTGTTCAAGAACACCGTGATGATGCTGTCGAGAAGTCCCTGGGTCACGCTCATATAGTTAAATTATAGCCGATTGCTTAAAAGAACGTTACCGGAAAACATACCGTGTTCCGGCGGAAAAGATCGCGGATTCGGAGGGTGATTAGGATTCGCGGACGCGATACCGGCCATCCGGCATGCGCTCGAAATAGTTCCGGTTCTGGAGGTTGATGAGGATCGTGTTCGGTTTGAAGAAGCGCTGGCGGTTCACGTGCGATACGACATCCGTCGGCTTCAAGGGACCCTGTGACTTCAAAACTTTTGCGATCACTTCGCGGGCGGTGCCGGGTTCGTAGCCGTGCTCTTTCAAGCCGTACATGCCGCGGCCGACGAGGACAAAGCGGTTGTCTTTGATAAGTTCGTTGTGCACCGTGGGCGCAAGCGCTTCCTGTTCGTCGAAAGCAATCTTATTGATGTGCTTCGCGATGTCTTCGAAGTGAAGCGGCTCTTCGTGCTTCTTCAGAACGAGATAAATCTTGTCGCGCACCGTGGACGGGCTGATTTCGGGCCACTCGCGGAGACCGACGTCGCCGTACGGATTCTTGTGGATGCGCTTCGAAATGCCGAGATAATTTTCGGCCGCAGCGGAAGCGAGCGATTTCGATTTGACGTATGAAGCGAGCTGCACATGATAGCTGCCGCCGAAGATTTTGTCTTTTTTCGAACGGAGGAACGACGTCCAGCCGTCAACAAACGCCTGCGCGTTCTTCAGGTCTTTGTCGCTCACATAATAGAACGGATAAAAATCGGTATCCTCGCTGAAAAGATTGAACGCGCCCGACGCTTCCGCGAGGAAGTCGACATGGGCTTCTTTGATGCCCTGCGCAAGCGAGCCCGCGAACTGCACGACATCGGCTTTCTTAGCCACGCCGCCCTTCTGAGCGATAAACTTGCGGATCTTTTCGATCAGAGCTCCCGTTTCCGGGCTTTGGCCGATATTTGCCTTCACAAGCGAAATAGCACCGTTTTCAATCTGACGGATGCGCTCGCGGGTAACCTGAAGCCGCTCGCCGATGGCTGCAAGGGTCTCCCCTTCGCCGCCTTTTTCCAAACCGAAGCGGGCCGCAACCACCTCCTTCTGGCGGGGGTTCAAGCCGGTAAGGGCCGTGGTAATGATTTTAGAGATAGACGCCATGGTTGATTTATTTTCTGATATTATAATCTATAATAACTGAAATTGCAAGTACCTGTCAAGCGCCCGCCCAAAATCTGCAGCTATGCCTCTTTGGGACTCACCAAAACGAGCGCCGGACTTGCAATAAAGATGGACGAGTAAATACCCGTCGTTACGCCGACAAGAAGCGTGAGTACGAAATACTTGAGGTCCACCGGGCCCGTGAAGTAGAGCGCGAGGAGCACCAAGATGAGCGTGAGCGACGTGTTGATTGAGCGCGCGAGCGTCTGGTTCACGCTGTCGTTCACGATCTTTTTGAACGGTTCCTTGCCGCGATGATTCAAGAGGTTTTCACGCACGCGGTCGAAGACGACGATCGTGTCATGCACCGAAAAACCCATCACAACCAAAAGCGCCACGATGAAATTGCTGTCGATCTGAATATTATTCAGATAACCGAGGAACGCGAAGAGTCCTGCCGGGATTGCGACGTCGTGGAAAAGCGTAAGAAGCGTGATCCATCCATACTTCCACGAACTGATCGGGCGCGATGCTTTGCGGAATGCGAATGCGATGTAGAGCGAGATGCCAACCAAGACGAGGATGATCGCAATGATGGCATTCTTGAGGAGGGCGGCGCCGATCGAAGGGCCGATCGATTCGAAGCTCAATTCATTGAGCGACGCCCATTTCGATTTGAGCGCGGAGAGATATGCAGCATGATCAGTCTCGCTCACCGTGCCGAAACGCACGAGGAATGATTGGTTCGTGGGGTCGAAGTTCACCGTGGCATCCTTCACATTAAGGATCCCTGCGAACTCGGTCTGCACATCGGCAATGCTCGGCGTATTCACCGGAACGGAAAAATTCCAGAGCGTACCGCCTTTGAACTCGGCGCTCTCTTGGAACCCGAACGCAATGATCGCAATGACCGCAAGCGCGACGAGCGTACCGGAAAGTGCGAACCAGATTTTTCTTTTTCCAACGATATTCAGCATGGTTTTATTTCTTGTCTTTAATGAAAACTCTAAGGAAGAGCCGCGTCGTCGTGATTGCACTAAACAAGCTCACGAGCACGCCGATGAGGAGTGTAAGCGCGAACCCGCGGACGAAGCTCGATGTAAGGTAGTAAAGAATGATCGCCGTGATGATCGTCGACGTGTTCGAGTCGCGGATCGACGGCCATGCGCGGCGGAAACCTTCTTCAATCGCCGCAGCGCGCGAGAGTCCCCGCTTCAGCTCTTCTTTGATGCGCTCGAAAATAAGAATATTCGCATCGACGGCCATACCGATTGTGAGAATGAAACCCGCGAGACCGGCCAAAGAAAGCGTAATCGGGATCACCTTGAAAAGGCCCAGCGTGAGCGCGATATAAATGATGAGCGAGAGCGCGGCGAAGAGGCCGAACAAGCGGTAATAAAAGAGCATGAAAAGAATGACGAGCGCCGTGCCGATAAGGCCCGCGAGGATCACTTTGGTGAGCGAATTCGAGCCGAGGCTTGCGCTGATCGTCTGCTGGTTCACAAGCGTAATCGGCGCCGGAAGCGCACCTGCGTTGAAGCGCTGCACAAGCTGCTGCGCCGTGGCCACTGTGAAGTTTCCCGTGATGACGGCTTTGCCGCCGGCGATCGGACCCTGCACGACCGGCGCTTCAATCAATTGATTATCCAGAAAAATAGCGAGCGGCTTGCCGACGTTTGCAGCGGTGATGCGTTCGAAAATGCCGGCGCCTTCGGTGTTGAAGTTAATATCCACCTGCGGCTGGCCCGTTGTTTGATCGAACGTGAGCTGCGCGCCCGTAATGTATTGGCCCGTAAGATTCGTGTAGATGTATTGCGTGTTCGTCGCCGTAGAACTCGACGCATCCACTTCTCGGAAATCAAGGAGCGGCGTTTCGCCGATCTGATTGATGGCGTCGCTCACGTTTTTCACGCCGGCGAGTTCAACAATGAGCTGCGCCTGATTTCCACTCCGTGCAGTAAAAACCTGCGGTTCGCTCACGCCAAATAAGTTGACGCGCTTTTCGATGACGTCGCGCAGTCCATTCACAACGGAATCCTGATCGCCCGCCGCAACCTGCGAAAGATCAACCTGGTAAACCAAGTGGCTGCCGCCGACAAGGTCGAGTCCCAAGCGCCACGGCATCCACTGCGTGCCAATCCCCTTCGGAATCACAAAAATGCCCGCGAGAATTGCGACGATGGCGATAATTGATAAAAAGAGGCCGGGGTGGCGTCTCATGGAAATTGATTATATCAGGTTCTTGCAAAAAGGGAAGAGGCACCGTAAGATAGGCGCAGCAGTACGACAAGGAGCAATAATGCATGAGGATAAACTGCACCCACTACCCCGCTATCGAAAAGATACGATGGCATGGGCGTGCAAGCCGCGAACTCCGTAAAATGCTCATCGAGCTCTTCTGGAAACAGGTGCTTGAGGAAATGTCGCTCCACGGACGACCCGCTGAAGCATGTTTCAGCAAAGCCGCACGCATGAACGCACGGCGAGCACTGTGTGTCATGGTATATAACGCCACTTCCATAAAAGACCTCATTGAAAAAATAGAGAAACTTCAACCATGACGCCGCAGATCGAGGGGTCCCCCGCCCCTTGACTCTTGCGGCGTCGATTTGTTTTTATGAGCCGTTCCCGCTTGCCAGCCCTCAAAAAAATACATAGTATTCCTTCGAAAGGAGCGTTCCTTGAAACAAGTATTCGTCCTCCCGCCGCCGCGCGCCAATATTGCGCAAGCGATCGCATGCAACCTAATTCAAGCTATTCCGGCAAACTGGCATTTCATGTGGGGTATCCTTGATGCTCCGCAATCCGCACTCGCCAATAACGCAGAATTCGCCGCAACAAAGTTCGTCTTCGCAAGTTCGATCAACCGCATCATCGCTTCAAACGATTCGAAGATAGTTCCGGATTTTTTTGGGATTCTCTTCGAAGATAAAAAACCGGGACACGTAGAATTCGGCTACCAATTCACGCCATGTGAGCTCATGCCACTCGCTCAATCGAAGCGCATCGCCGAATGGTTCGTGATGCATGAGTATCGCGGCCGCATGCAATTCGTTTCGCGTCTGCCCGACGGCGAGGATCCGGTACCATTCCAATGCGACATCTGGCTGCCCGAAGAACCGGGAAAACTCGGCGACCTCGTCGTCGAGTTCGAATGGGATGCCGGCCGATATCCCCAGCACGAAGAAATCCTTCCCCTCATAGCAGCGTGCAAAGAACTGCACCTCGAAGAAAGGCCTGAGCTCGCGCCACAACGCTGATCAATAAAAAACATCACCCTGCCGAAATTCGGCAGGGTGGTTTCATGTTGAACATAGGTACCTTAAAACCGCTCGAGGTCAGCCTCGGCGGGCGGCATCAATAGCCGCGACATCAATTTTCTTCATTTTCATCATTGCATCAAACGCACGCTTCGCTTCTTCGCCGCCGGCCGCCATTGCTTCAATTAATGTGCGCGGCGTGATCTGCCAGGAAATACCCCAGCGATCTTTACACCAACCACATACATTTTCAGCACCGCCATTGCCTACGATCGCATTCCAGTAACGGTCCGTTTCTTCCTGATCTTCCGTTGCGACTTGAAATGAAAATGCCTCGTTATGTTTGATCTCCGGACCGCCGTTCAGCCCGAGGCACGGAATACCCAAGACGGTAAATTCAACGGTGAGCACGTCGCCTTTCTTGCCAGCCGGATAATCATCGGGAGCTTTTTGAATGGCCGTCACGCTGCTATCGGGAAACGTGGCAGAATAAAACTCCGCCGCTTCCTGCGCATCTCTATCGAACCAGAGGCAAATCGTATTTTTTGGAATCATGTGCGAGTATTTCGTTAATTATAAGACCTCTCTTCAGTTATTAATACTGGCAAAAAGTAATTTTTCGTAGTGCGCGGCGCAGTGTTTTTATTTCAAAAACACGCTTATTTGACAATATGCCATTTATATGCTATATTTAAAAAAGAAGCATTGAGAAAGGAGTGTTATTATGCGCACCATCACAGCTTTGATTATCCTCGCCGCTGCCTCGCTGGCTCCGGCAACTGCGCAGGTTTTCGACGTCCCAGCCAATGGCATATGGATAAAAATCCAGGGCGGCAGAACAACCCAGTGGTCCGCCATTTCCAGGGCGCATCCAAAAACGAGAGTCGATCTTATGAGCTATCTCAACGACAATGGAAAGCGAATCAGCTACTATCTGATTCGCTCCGCCTGTCCTGATGGCAGCAGAGTTGCATCATACGTGATCAAGCCGGGCAACAAACTCGGCATTGGCATTAACTGCAACGACGATGTCGTGGCCGGAACTTCGGCGCCGATTGAGGAGATGAAAAATCTTCCACCGGAAGCCGCCGCGCTTCTCAAGCAGTAATGAACAGTCAACTGAGCCGCTTGCGATCGCATCAAAAGCGGCTTTTTGTTGGCGTAATTCCAACCCCCTCCTCGTTCGAATCCTCTTCTCCAAGCACACAAAAGGAGGCATTCTCGAAGAGTGTCGCGGAGCCGCACTCAGCATGGTCCGAAAAACGTTTTGATGTTTTTCGGTGAGTGCGGCGAGCGCAAGGAAAAAATCATCGCTGGATGATTTTTATCCGTCTCTTCGAGAATGCCTTCTTTGTGTGTGCGCGGGAGAGGATTCGAACCTCCACGACCTTACGGCCGCTACCACCTCAAGGTAGTGCGTCTGCCAGTTTCGCCACCCGCGCTTTCAAAATGACCACAAATAACATCTAGCACAATATCAAAAAACGTGAAAAAATGAAAGAAGGAGGGATTCCATGTCCATCACTACGCGCACGCCGGCATTCGCCGTCGCCGCACTTTCGTTTCTTGTCATACTCATTATTCTCGGCACCTTGTTCCGCCCGGCGTCCGTAGGCATGCACGCCATGATTGCACTCCGCCATCCGGCCGTGCAAAAACTCGCGCCCAAAGCGCCGTACATGTGCGCTCCCACCAAATTCCCGAGCGTGAAATCCTGCATCCTCGTCTATCCGTTCGGTCCGCGCGATGATCGCACCATCGTTTTAAAAGCCCGCCTCACTATCCCCAGGCGGGCTTTACTTACCTTTCTGATTCGCTATAGTGGTACTTAGCACTGTTTGGAATAGCTGTTTCCAATGTGCGAGTCCGGATTCAAAGGAGTATGGATGTGTAGACTCTTTGTAGTCGCTTTCGTCGTCATTGCCCTAGCGGCATTCCCCGCCATAGCGATTACGACGCAACCACTTGATCACACTCCCGCGATCGCAACCTCCCCACCTTTGATGAGCGCAATGAGCGTTCATCAACCGGCCCTCATCCAGGATACGACAAATTCAATCACGACCCGACGAAGGCGTACCAAAGGGGCGACCAACGGACAAGCTCTCCCGACGCGCATCTCCACCCGGCACAAATGGAGCTGCTGGGGAGCCACCATCATTCTCCGCATTTAACAGCAGTCAGATCTATCAACCGGCCCGCTTTCCCTTTACAGGATCGCGGGCCATTAATTTATTTAACATAACAAAAAACGGCCTGAGGCCGCTTTTATTTGCATGTGAAGAAATTACAGCGAAACGTCCAGCTTCTGGCGCAACCGTGCGCCGGAAATCTTGCGAACGAAGTAAAGTTTCGAGCGGTGCACTTTCTTCGGCGAGGAAACCACTTCGGCTTTCAAAATGGCCGGCGAGTGGATCGGATAGATGCGCTCAACGCCGACGCCCGCGAGGACGGTGCGAACCGTAAACGTTGCGCCCGGCTCCGAGCCGTGCTTGCGTGCAATAACGAGGCCCTCGAACGGGGTCTTTCCTTCATACACCCGGACCTTGGCGCCCGGTTTTATTTTCTTGAGAATATCTTCGGAGATCATGATAATTATATTCGCGCGCATATGCGCTCCGCTTTACTGCACGAGCATTTTAATCCTTCCTACCAAATCGTCAATAGATACTTTCACTTTCACAAAATATTCCTTTGCGCCCAGCTCGCGCGCTTTTTCAATATCGGAATCCTGAGCGAGGTTCGAAAGAATGACAACCGGAACATCGTGGAGCTGCGGAGAAATGGAAACCGTCTGCAGCACTTCGAATCCAGTCACCTTCGGCATGATGAGATCAAGAATGATGAGGTTCGGCGTTTCACGCTTGAGCATTTGAACGGCTTCTTCGCCGTCAAACGCCTGGAGCGTTGCGAATCCATCTTTTTCGAGTCTCGCTTTCATAAGGGATGACAAAAATCGGTCATCCTCAATGATCATGATCTTTTTCTGGCCTTCAGGCATACGAGTATTGTAGCACACTAGCAAAGAGCTTTTTAGTTGCCCCAATTACCTGTCTTTCTTCCGCAAGCGATCGATCGCTCGCAAAAGAGAGACAAGTTCGACTACAGTCACACAAAATCCTTTGTGTAGTTTAATTGATCCACGCACAGCTTCCGCTACGCGTGCCTTGTTACGACTTAGCCCATGTCACCGATCTTAAGTTAATCCCGAAAAGAGACTTCACCTATTACCGGCTCCCTTGGCTTGACGGGCAGTGAGTACAGGACTCGAGAACGTATTCACCGCAGCGTGGCTGATCTGCGATTACTAGCGATTCCGGCTTCATGGGGGCAGGTTTCAGCCCCCAATCCGAACTGAGGCAACGTTTGATGGGATTAGCTCCCCCTTGCGGGTTGGCGACCCATTGTCGCTGCCATTGTAACACGAGTGTAGCCCAAGGTATCAGAGGGCCATGCGGATTTGACGTCATCCCCTCCTTCCTCCCCGCCCGAAAATCATAATGCATATATATATGCATTCCGATCTTAGGGCGGGGCAGTTTCACGCGACACTTGTAACGCGTAATAGGGGTTGCGCTCGTTACCCCACTTAAGGGAACACTTCAAAGCACGAGCTGACGACAACCATGCAGCACCTGTCCTTTCTGTCCTTGTGAGAAAGGCAATGTTTCCATCGCCGGTCAGAAAGAATTTCAAACCTTGGTAAGGTTCCTCGCTTACTATCGAATTAAACCTCATGTTCCACCGCTTGTGCGAGTCCCCGTCTATTCCTTTGAGTTTTAGCCTTGCGGCCGTACTTCCCAGGCGGCCTGTTTAACGCGTTAGCTACGCCACTCCGAGGGTCGATACTCGAAACAGCAAACAGGCATCGTTTAGGGCGTGGACTACAAGGGTATCTACAACATTATTACTCATAATCGATTCTCAGAACTCGATTATTGGCGCGGTCATTTCTGCCGCGCTCTGCATATCGCTATGCAGGTTGGACTATATCATCATCTCTCCTGAACTGCGGAAGATCGAAGATTGTTTTGGGATGAGAATATGAAGCCAGAATGAGATTAAGCACATTCTGCTTTTCATATCCCCGCCAATACCTCGAATGATCAGTGATCATCGTTTCTTCGATAAATCCAACTTTTTCTCGAAATCGTGTGATATTGATTTCGTCTTCTATCTTGATTTTATTATCACCAGAAACATTTCTTGCGGTGATACCTAAAGAATCAAGAAGAAGCATATAGTCGGATCGCAATTTTGGATGCGCACACGAAAGAAAAACTGTTCGAATTAACCATCGTTTTCCGTTCCTCGATGCCGGGTAGAGTGAAACTCCACCATCGCAGCTGAAGGCGGTTCTCAAAAAATCTTGAACCCCGCGTTCTTCAATCAACGATTTTACCGGCAAACGGGTATTTGGCAAACTTCCATTACTAAATCGTAATGTTCGAAAGGTGCCAAAACGTTCAACGAGATAATTTCCGATTTCTTTGGAATTTATTACTGCCGCGAACATCTTATTGGTATTTTTTATTGATCTGATATGAACGCGATCATATGAAATTGCAAAACTTGCAATCGCACACTCGCGAAAAAGATCGATCAAATTTACCGATTTGTTCACAAAGTAAATCCTCCAACTTTTTCCCTTCGGAGAAACACATCCATCAGTGAACAGTAAGGCAACAAACCTTGCTAGTTCACCATTCAGGTGAGGTGTTCGGCATATAGTCTCTGAGGACTCTCCGGCACTTTGCCGGGTTGCCTGCTGATTGTCTGCACCGATCATATTTTCACGCTACATCAGCAAAGATTAAATTTTCATTAATCATTTGTTGACATTTCGTAATGTCGGATACTCAGATATTCCAGCATATAGCCGAATTTTCATCTCTTTGTTTCCAAAGAGCGGGACCAGATACCATATCTTGATCCTTTTTGCTCCCCACGCTTTCGCATCTCAGGGTCAGGAAGGTCCCAGTGCACTGCCTTCGCCTTTGGTGTTCCGCACGATATCAACGGATTTCACCCCTACACCGTGCGTTCCATGCACCTCTAACCTCCTCTAGTCTCGCCGTATCTCCTGCACTTCCACCGTTGGGCGGTGGGCTTTAACAGAAGACGCGCAAGACCCCCTACATGCTCTTTACGCCCAATAAATCCGGATAACGCTTGAGGTCTACGTATTACCGCTGGTGCTGGCACGTAGTTACCCACCTCTTTCCGCTAGGTACAGTCACCGAAGTTCCTCCCTAGCTACCGCAGTTTACAACCCGAAGGCCTTCATCCTGCACGCGGTGTCGCTCGATCAGGCTTTCGCCCATTGTCGAATATTCTCGACTGCTGCCTCCCGTAGGAGTACGAGCCGTGTCTCAGTCTCGTCGTTGGGGGTCAGGCTCTCACCTCCCCTACCGGTCATTGCCTTGGTAGGCCGTTACCCTACCAACTAGCTGATCGGACCTAGGCCGATCCCAAAGCGTCTTGCGACTTTACCCTTGCGGGACTATCGGGTATTACCTTTCCTTTCGGAAAGCTATCCCCGTCTTCGAGGTACGTACCAGGGTGTTACTAACTCGTTCGCCGCTATCTATTAACATCCACCATCCTTGATGTAATCGCAGATGATTTCAAAAAATAGACCGCTCGACTTGCATGCCTTATCCACACCGCCAGCGTTCATCCTGGACCAGGATCAAATCCTCTGAAAAAAGAGAATTAATTACGGAGCTTGCGCTCCGGAAAAATCCTTAGATGTTGCAACGTTTATTTACTTCTTAACGTTGCCAAAAAGAACAAATTGGGACAACTAAAAAACTCTTTAGCTGCTTAGATTTTCAAAGGTCTGGACACGAGGTCAATTCTAGCAGGACGCGGCGCGTTGTCAAGGAACGCCTCATTTGACGAAACCGCCGATTGGCCCTATACTATAGAACGTTATGAAAAAAGATATTCATCCTACTTATTTCCCTGCGGCGAACGTCGTCTGTTCCTGCGGCAATACGTTCCAAGTCGGCGCCACGAAGGCCGATTTGAAAGTTGAAATCTGCTCGAACTGCCACCCCTTCTACACAGGCGAAGAGAAATTGCTCGACACCGCGGGACGCGTTGAGAAGTTCAAATCGCGCCGCGCACAGGCGGCCGCGCCGAAACCGAAGAAAGTTCGCGCAAAAAAATCGCAAAGCTAAAATCATTCTTGAAACCCGCGTCGGGATTTTCAAAAAACAAACAGGGAGCCGATTGGCTCCCTTTTTGGTTGATGATTGATTATTTTATTATTCCCTGACACATCCATTCATGACTGAGTGAAGCTGATGGACGGGGCGGATATAAACCCCGCCCATCAGGGTGCTGCGGCCATCATGGCCCGGACCTCTCTTTCTTGAGAGCCGAGATGACGGCACGACGATTTTCCGGACTCTTGCCTTTAGTGTCCACCGCGGGCCGTTCTTTTCCGCCGGAGACGATCTGAAAGAATCGTTCCCGCGGAATATTGAGCGGCGAACCAGTGAACCACCTGATGAGCGCAAGCGCACGACGACCGCCGAGCCCGAAGTTATAAATCTCCGGACCGACGAGATCGGTATGCCCTTCAACTTGCACGATGCAGGCCTGATGTTCGGGTGCTTGCAAGAACTCCGCCACTTTTTTCGTTGCTTCAAAAAGATCAGGCCTCTGGAGAATCCTGTCTTTCTGAAAGTCGAAATAAGCAGTGAAGGAAGGCAGCCCCTCGCACGGATCAGGCGAAGTTGAAGTATTATTCGTGAAGCTTTCCGGCGGCGGCGTTGGCGACGGTGTTGGCGTCGCGGCGGGCGTCGGAGTTGGTGTTGGTGTTGGAGTTGGAGTGGGAGTGGGAGTGGGAGTCGGCGTCGGAGTCGGCGACGGAGCAGGAGGAACCAAAGGCTGGTCTCCCTTCAAACAAACTACGTGATACGCCTGCTTTTCGTCGATCCGAGTTCTATTCTTCCCAACGAGACCGCCTGTTGCAAACGCAATCGCATCGTTGTCGGCAGAAGGTTGGGTCACTCGCGCAGCGGATGCTCCGCCGCCCACAGAAAACCCAGTAGTCACTCCTTCACGATTCCAATGCATATTGACTGCAACCCGCTCACTTCCTTTTGAAGCACAATAGTGCAGCGCGGCCGCAAGACACTCAAGGTCTGGCTCTGCCGCTTTTTTGCTAAACGCATATACCTCGCCAAGAAAATGATCTCCCGTGAAACCACGGTTCGGATCGAGGGGCCACCACGGCACGATGTGAACCGGCCGATCGGTATTCGGAGTAGGATGTTTAATCCCCTTGCCGTTTACTCGACACGCGCCGCCTCTCATCCACTCAAGATCGGACTGTTCCCAGCCGGTGTCCCGATTGGCGGTTGGATAAAAAAGAAACCATCCGCCCTGTTCGGGAGCGATTCCGGGAAAAACTCCTGGCTGAGCAGACGTGCCCGGCGCCGCACCGATGAATTGGCGCGGTGCATTACTCACGTTGCCGCCAGTATCGACGGTGACGTTCGCGTCTGCATTGCCGGTCGCTGTTGCGCCGCCTCCCGAATTCTGGGGC
>Ga0207707_10002071_pt1 | contig 18171 bp, 14 predicted proteins | sample KBSC83BmetaG_FD_184336 | JGI IMG/M metagenome (GOLD analysis project Ga0207707, IMG submission 184336) | Corn rhizosphere microbial communities from Kellogg Biological Station, Michigan, USA - KBS C8-3B metaG (SPAdes) (version 2) | ecosystem: Host-associated > Plants > Roots > Rhizosphere ...
ACGAATATTCTGAGTAATGGCCATGAAGCGGCCATCTCTTGCGGAAGGCTAAAAGATCTCTGCTTTGAACGCGGCGCTGAGGATAATCTCACGGCGGTTGTTGTCAAGGTCGGCGAATCGGCGCCCGAATCGGAAATGACGCTCGACACCGTGCGCATCGACGAGGATGAGGACACGATCGCGACGGCCAGGGCCGCTGAAGTGAGTGCCGCTGAACCACCTGCCGTCGAACCCGTCGCCACGGCTGAACCGGCCGCTCCGACGCGGTTTGAGATCGTCGACGATGAGGAAGAGGCGATAGATTTTGAGCCCGCTGAACCCGAACCCGAGCTCGTCGATTCAAATGAAGTGACCGCGGAAGAAGACGCGTCGGCCGACCTGCTGGCAAACTCGCTCCGGCCCGGCGAAGTTTCGGCTCCGATGGCCGCCGCGTACGAAACATCCGATGCGTCGCCGCGACGGTCCGCCGTGCGCTCGTTTGTCGTGCCGCTCTTGTTTCTGATCGTCGGCGCTCTGGCTGGTTTTGGAGGGTATTACGCATGGGCGCAGACGCATCCGCCCGCACCGGTCATCGCTGAAGCACCGGCGATAAAGGAGATGAAAACGACCGACATCCCGCTGACGGCCTTTGAGGAATCACGGCGCCTCGTCGACCAGGACCCGAAGAAATTCATCGCTGCCAACACCAAGCCGCAGGAGGCTCAGGACTACTTCCTGCTCGGAAGGGCGTACCTGCTCACCGGCGAGTACTTCCTGGCAAAGAATGCGTTCAACACGGCCAAGAGTCGCCTGTCGGAGGTCGACCCGAAAGATCGTCAGACGATCGCAAATGAGATAGAAATGGCGCTGGCTATCATCGCCAGTGGTCCCGCAACTGAAAACTTTTCAAAGGCCATCGCGAACGCGAACGTATCGACGGCCAACGCCAATACGTCACTCGTCAACCGCTAGGCATCTCATCCGATCTTCGCGGCATTTTGGCGCCGTGCTTCGAATAAAACTACTCCCGCCGAGACCGCCAAATTTAGGCTTTCCACGGATTTGCTCATCGGAATGCGAACCGTAATGTCCGTCTTGCTTATCGCGTTCTGATCGACGCCGTGCGCTTCAGAGCCAAAAACGAGTAGCGACGGTCGCAACCAGTCGACTGTCGTATATTCCACCTCGCCGTCTCCGCTCGCGGCAATGGTCCGGCAGCCTGCCGACCGCGCCCACTCAAACGCTTCGTCCACATCGGCTTCTTCCCAGATCGGCAGCCGAAAAGCCGAGCCCATCGCAGCCCGCAACGCCTTTGGCGAAAACGCATCGGCCGAGTTGCGTGAGACTATCAGACCCGCAGCACCAGCCGCCTCCGCTGTTCGAATGACCGCCCCGAGATTTGATGGGTTGTTTACTTCCGTGAGCATCACCACAAGGGGAACCGCGTGCTTTTCGAGTGAGAAGCTTTTCTCAAATGCATTGCGGTCCGCTTTAGGCCGACGGCAAAGCATCACAATTCCCTGCGCTGATTTTGTGTCGGCGATCGACGAGAACAGCTTTTCAGGTATCTCAAATACTTCGCTCGATCGCCGCGACACCGCTGCGACAAGATCTCGTTTCCTGTCGGTGTCGCCAAAACTCGCGTCATAAAAGCACGCCTCGACCAAAAGGTCGGAACGAATAGCCTCTTCAGCAAGGCGCAGTCCCTCAACATAAATTTGCTCGAGCTCGTGGCCATCCCGTACCTTGCGAGCGTGTTTGAGACGCGGATTGTCGCGGCTTTCGATTTTTGTAACGGGCATTTCGTGTTTACCGCCTTATTTGTAGCATTTAATAAGGCTTTGAAAAAGCGGACCGCTGTCGCTAAACTTAAGGTTCGTGCAACCTGAAAAAGAAATAATGAGCAAACGTGATCAACTTGCCGAACGCTCGCGGGAGGCTGAGCTCGGCGGCGGCGAGGGGCGGCTGAAGAAGCAACGCGACGCGGGCAAATTGACGGCCCGGGAAAGGATTGAATTTCTATTGGACGAAGGCAGCTTTGAGGAGTTTGATAAATTCGTCGTCCACCGCTCGACCGATTTTGGACTGGAAAAACAGAAGTATCCCGGCGACGGCGTCGTGACCGGACACGGTCTGGTCGATGGCCGAGAGGTGTTCGTCTTTGCCCAGGATTTCACGGTTTTTGGCGGCTCGCTCTCCGAGACCCATGCCGAGAAGATCTGCAAAGTGATGGATCTGGCGATGAAGGTTGGCGCGCCCGTCGTCGGGCTTAACGATTCCGGGGGCGCCCGCATTCAGGAGGGCGTCGTCAGCCTCGGCGGATATGCTGACATCTTCCTGCGAAACACTCTCGCAAGCGGCGTCATCCCGCAGATAAGCTGCATACTCGGCCCGTGTGCCGGCGGGGCTGTTTACAGCCCGGCCATCACCGACTTTAACGTGATGGTCAAAGATACGTCCTATATGTTCATAACCGGCCCGGACGTGATCAAGACCGTCACGCACGAGGATGTGTCGAAGGATGAGCTCGGCGGCGCAATGACCCACAACGTGAAGTCCGGTGTCGCACATTTTGCCGCCGATTCTGATGAGCATGCGCTGCGGGTGACGCGCGAGCTGCTCTCGTTCATGCCGTCTAACAATCTCGAAAGCCCGCCGTTTACGGTGTCTGGTGACCCTGTCGATCGGGCCGACGACGGTCTGAATTCTGCCGTTCCCGAGTCGTCAAATCAGCCGTATGATATCCGCGATATTATCCACCCGGTCGTTGACAACGGCTACTTTTTTGAAGTGCAGGAGCATTTCGCGGCCAACATCGTGATCGGATTTGCGCGGCTCGGTGGTTACTCGGTCGGCATCGTCGCCAATCAGCCCGCGGTTCTGGCGGGAGTTTTGGACATCGATGCCTCGGTCAAGGCGGCGAGGTTTGTCCGCTTCTGCGACTGCTTTAACATTCCGCTGATCACGTTTGAGGATGTGCCTGGGTTTCTACCGGGCGTGAATCAGGAGCATTTCGGCATTATCCGTCACGGCGCGAAGCTGCTATTTGCCTTTGCCGAGGCGACGGTCCCAAAGATCACCGTCATCACACGGAAAGCATATGGCGGGGCGTACTGCGTTATGGCGTCGAAGCATATTCGAACCGACATAAATTTTGCGTACCCGACGGCCGAGATCGCAGTCATGGGCGCCGAGGGTGCGGTCGGTGTGCTGTATCGGCGCGAGATCGCCGACCATGACGAATCATATCGAAAGGCAAAGGTGGCTGAGTTTGAGGAGAAATTCGCAAACCCATATGTCGCGGCCGAGCGTGGGTTTATTGATGAGGTAATCGAACCTAAGTTTACACGTCCGAAGCTGATCAGGGCGCTTTCGCTGCTTCAGAACAAACGCGACTCAAATCCTCCTCGAAAACACGGCAATATTCCACTCTAGAATTTACTTGAGATGTCGGCGCGCCGACTCCTAAAGTTACACATCAACCTCAGAAACTACCTTAACATGCCCAGATTCTCGGTCATTATCCCGGCTTACAACGAGGAGTCGTATCTGCCCAGACTCTTGGATTCGATCGACGCGGCTCGAGTCAAATACAAAGGCGGAGCTGACGAGGTCGAGGTCGTAGTTGCCAACAATGCTTCGACGGATCGGACGGCCGAGGTTGCACGCTCGCGCGGCTGTCGTGTCGTGGATGTCACGAGGCGAACGATCGCCGCGGCCCGAAACGGCGGAGCATCGATCGCGACCGGCGAGGTCTTGTGTTTTATCGACGCCGACTCGACCATCCATCCTGAGACGCTGAATTCAGTCGACGAGGCGATGAACGGCGGATGTTTCGTCGCAGGGGCTACCGGAATACGCCTCGAACGTCTCTCAGTTGGAATTCTGGCTACCTTCGTGGTGTTTCTGCTTGTCGCATGGCTGACCGGAATGGACACGGGCCTCGTCTTTTGCCGTCGCGAGGATTTTGAGCGGGTTGGCGGCTACGATGAAGAGAGGCTTTACGCGGAGGACGTAAAACTTCTGTGGACGCTCCGCAGGCTGGGCAAACGGCGGGGACAGTCCTTGGTTCGGCTCAGAGGCGTCAAGGCCCTCGGCTCGACACGCAAATTCGACCGGTTTGGTGACTGGCACTATTTCACGATGGGGCTAAACGCGCTTTTAGGATTGCTGCGCGGCGACCCAAAGGATCGGGAAATCGCAGATCAATATTGGTACAAACCCGAGAGATAACCGATGAGGCCAACCGTCGCAAAGATCGACCTGCGAAATCTCGCATTTAATCTACATTCGTGTCGTGAGTTCATCGGCACCGATTTGAAATACATGGGGGTCGTAAAGGCCGACGCCTACGGACACGGCGCGGTCGAATGTGCCCGCGCGCTCGAGGCTGAGGGCGTGGATTGGTTTGGCGTCGCGCTCGTCGAAGAAGCTATCGAGCTTCGCGATGCCGGGATCAAAAAGCCGATTCTCTGCCTCGGCGGTATCGCGCCGGGCCAAGAATCACTATTCATTGCCAAGGACATAACGGCCGTTATCGTTAACATCGATAGCGCCCATCGTTTCAGTAGTCAGGCTCAGGCCCGCGGCATAACGACAGCGATTCACGTTAAGATCGACACCGGAATGGGCCGTCTCGGCGTGCGCTGGGATGCTCTGGATGAATTTATCGAGCAGTTGACCACACTTAAAAACCTGCGTGTCCAAGGCCTGATGACACATTTCGCGGCTGCGGACGATCCAGCCCAAAATGAGTTTACGAACGTGCAGATCGAACGGTTTGAGGTCTCCGTTCGGGCGTTTGAAGCCGCCGGAATGCATCCCGATATCGTCGACCTTGCTAACTCGCCCGGCGCTGTCGCTCATCCCCGTTCGCGAGCACAAATGGTGCGGCTCGGCGGCGTCCTATATGGTCTCGCCGGCGATGTTTTGCCTCGCGACGTCGAGAAACCGGAGCTAAAATCCGTTATGACTCTTCGCTCGATCGTGGCGGATATAAAACGCATTCCGAAAGGCGACACCGTTGGCTACGGACGAACGTTTAAGGCCGAAAAAAATTCGACGATCGCGCTCCTCCCGATCGGATACCACGACGGCTATCGACGATCGCTGTCAAATAGATCGAATGTCATTATCAAGGGCCGGGTCGCTCCCGTCATTGGCCGCATATCAATGGATTGGACGATCATCGACGTAACGGACATTCCCGAGATAGTGATCGGCGACGAGGTCGTCCTCATCGGCGCGGGCGGCGACTTGCAGATCACCGCCGAAGATCTGGCGGCGCTTGCCGGCACGATCTCATACGAGATCACCTGCGGTATCGGCGGAAGAGTGCCGCGCGAATATCGTCGATAGCGACCGGCGGCCCGATTTACGCTCGCAAAGCTATCTAAAAACTATTGAATACGCCGTGTTTAATTCTCATAATTGACGAATGGCGTGGTTTCGGCATTTTAGATGGAAAGAGTTTGGTCACAAGCTCTATGAAAAGGTGTTCGAAACCGATGTCTTTGGCCGCTCGGCGCAGGTCGGATTTTATTTTTCGTTTGCCTTCTTTCCGCTGCTTCTGTTTCTGGTCACGCTTTTCGGCATCATTCTTGGGTCGACCACTTCGTTGCAAGCCGAGCTTTTTCAATACCTTGCAAGAATAATGCCCGCCGAGGCATACAAGCTGGTCCAGACCACAATGGGCGAGATCATAAAGAGCAGCACCGGCGGCAAGCTCACCCTGGGTCTGCTCGTAACGCTATGGTCCGCATCGGCTGGTGTTGACAGCCTCAGAGCTTCTCTCAATTCGGTCTATGAGACGGATGAGGACCGAGCCTGGTGGTACACAAAGCTTCAATCACTGGCCGTGACGCTGATGTTCATCTTGCTGATCGGCATTGCGCTCGGCGCTCTCGCGGCCGGCTGGGAGATGCTCGAGCGCGGCATCGCTCTTCTCGGTTATGAGGTGACGTCGACGTGGGTTTTGTCAGTCATTCAATGGGTCGGCCTGGCAATAGTAATGGTCTTGTCAACCGCGGTCATATATAGCTGGCTGCCGAGCTTTGAGGAGTTTCATTGGGTCTGGGTTAGTCCCGGAGCCATCGTCGCGATCATCCTCTGGGCCATCCTAACGACTGCGTTTCGCGTATATCTGCAATATTTTAACTCGTACAACAAAGCATACGGCTCTCTTGGCGCGGTCATCATTTTGATGTTATGGATGTACCTAACGGGAATGGCCCTATTGATCGGTGGGGCGATCAATTCCGTACTGACTGAAATGTCCGAAGGCTCCGGCGCGAAAGAAGCCGAAATGCACGAAAAAGAGCATGCTGTAAACGAGCTCAAAAAGCAGGAGTCTGAGAAACAGTGACACTCGGCTCGGTTCCTGCCATCGGCGCTTAAGTGTTATCATTTCCCTGCCTTTACCTTCGATCAATCTATGTCATTAATGCTGCAAGAGATCGCCGAGCAGCCCGAGGTGCTCGAACGCACCATCGCGGCCGAACGCGACAAGATTACTCGCATCGGCGACTTTCTCCGTTCGCGTGACGTCGACCTCATTGTTCTCGTCGCTCGCGGAAGTTCGGACAATGCTTCGCTCTTCGGGCGATATCTATTCGAAATGACGACCGGTATTCCGGTCTCGCTTTCAGCTCCGTCCGTCGTCACGCTTTACAACGCCAAGCTTCGGCTTAATCGTGCCGTCGTCATCGGCGTCTCGCAATCAGGCGAGGGCGACGACATAAATCAGGTCCTCGACAGCGCCAAGTCCAATGGTGCATTTACCTTGGCGATCACAAACGAGGCAGAGTCATCGATGGCGGAGATTGCCGATGAAACGCTACTTATTCATGCCGGCCGCGAGCGTTCGGTCGCGGCCACCAAGACCTATACCGGCCAGATGCTGCATTTCTATTTACTGGCGAATGCCATTGGCGATAAACGTCTTGATTACAGTCGCATACCGCCATTAGTTCAACAATCACTTGAAGTTCGCGACGCCGTGGAAGAATGCGCGAAACGGTATGTTTTTATGGAGAATTGCGTCGTCGTCGGCCGCGGTTTGAACTATGGAAACTCGTACGAGCTGGCACTGAAGCTGATGGAGACTTGTTACGTCGTCGCCGAGCGATTTTCCTCCGCTGACTTTTTCCACGGACCGCTGGCCGTTGTCGAACGCCGGTTCCCGGTCATTATGTTCGCTCCAAACGGCGTCACCGAAAGGAGCAGCATCGAGCTTCTCGAACGTCTTCGCGAGCTTCATGCCGATTCGCTCGCAATAACGAACGATCCAAAGATCGCCGGGCTCGCGTCACATTCGATCACACTATCCGAAGAGATCGACGAGATACTCTCGCCGATCCCGTTTATCGTTCCCGCGCAGCTTTTTGCGGCCTACCTGTCGGAAGCAAAAGGTCTCGACCCGGACGCGCCGCGCTCGCTTTCAAAGGTCACGAAAACATTGTGATATATGCCCGAGATCGCCGAGGAACGATCATCCTGGTTTTCCCGATTCACGTTTCTCGCGCTGGTCACTTCGCTTGGCTTCATTCAAGTTCCGATCACGCTCTTCGGCCAGAGCGTTGTAGTTACCGATCTTGTTTTCCTTTGCGTGGCGGCAGCGTGGCTGTTTGACGTCGCCCGACGCAGAAATCGGCCGATTTGGCATCCGTTCTATTGGCTCCTGTTGTTTTATCTCACCTCGTTGACTCTTTCCTGTCTTTTCTCGACTGACCCGCGACAGAGCTTCCTGCATTTGCCGAGCGAGACCTATCTTTTGGCGCTCGCGTTCTTAACCGCTGATGTCACGCGAAATTCTGCCGGTCTGAAAAGCGCGCTGATCGCGTGGCTGCTCGGCGCCGCATTTGCCGTCTTGGCGGGTGTTGTAACGATCGCGTTGTTTTACGCGCAGCCGAGTAGCCCACTACTCGACGATCTGACCTATCATTACGGCGCCGTTCCGGTTGGAAACTATCCCCGGATCACGGCGACATTTGTCTCGGCGAGCATGTTCTGCGACTACCTGAACGTCTCGCTAATTCTCACGATGCTTGCCGCCGCGGCCGGCTGGATCTCTCATCGGCTAGCGCTGGCCCTGGGCTTGCTTGTTTTTATCTGTTCAGTTTTTACGATCTCGGTTGGGCTTGGCGGGATGTTTCTAGGGCTTGGACTGATCTTCTATTTTTTGAGTTATCCAATGTCGCGGCTTCGCTCGATCGCAGTTCTGGCGGCCGGTCTTGCGGCGCTCGCGTTCCTGATCTTATCAACGGTCTCGCTTGTGCCGCTTGCAGGGCTGACCTTTGCCCCGTCCGGCAGGATCATGGTTTGGCGCGATGCATTTCGGACATTCACGGAAAACCCTCTGACCGGCCACGGACTTGGACTTCCTGTTGCCAATGTCGTATTCAAGAATTCCGAAGGAAGCTACAGCCTTCTGACCGATGCGCATAACACTTATTTAAGCGTCGCTGCGCAGGCAGGTGTCTTCGGTCTTGTGGCGATCGTCGCGATAACCGTCTATTTCTTGTACAAGTGGAAGGATGCGATCCGGGACCGCCGAAACCACGTCCTGATCGGCCTCGGAGTTGCGTTTCTATGCGCCTTTGTGTATCAAGGGCTGACCGGCTCTTTTGAGCACGCGAGACATTTGTGGGTGCTAATGGGACTATTTATCGCGGCGGAAAGGATCGAAACGGATCAAAATTCTTGAACGGCACGCAGCAGTGCATCGCGCATCTCGCCGGCCGTCCGCCAACGAAGCTCAACCTGTTTGGCAAGGGCGGTCTCAATGACAGCGGAAACCTTGATCGGCACATCCGGCATGCGAGACGAGATCGGGACGATCGGTTTTTCGAAAATTGCCTTGACGGTTTCCGAGATGCCAGCTTTCGGGCTGATGTCGAGTGCGTGAGCGCCCGTCAAGAGGCTGTAGGCCGTCATCCCGGCGGCATAAATGTCTGAAGGCGGCTGGACTTCCTTAAAGTCGCGCACCTGCTCAGGCGGCATATACGCGATCGTGCCGGCGACGTCGCCGACCATTGTAACGCCGCTCATACCGGTCTGTTTGTAACTCTTCGACAGACCAAAGTCCGTCAATTTGGCGACAAAATTGGGATAACGCCCGTCGACCAAAATATTCTGCTCCTTTATGTCGCGATGGATGAACCCGAGATTGTGTGCAAAATCGAGCGCCGCCAGGGTTTGTTCGATTATGCTGACGACCTCGCGATAGTTGAGCTTTCCGCCGCGCGATTTGGCGAGCCGCGCCGCGTCCATGCCGCTGACGTATTCGGTCACAAGATAGACGATGCCGTTATGACTGCCGTGCTCGATGTAACTGACGATATTCTGATGTCGGAGCGACGAGGCAACCTCTATCTCGCGCATGAAACGCTTGAGCGACTGGTCACTGACGGCGACTTCGGGCAAAAGGGTCTTGATGGCAACCGCCGAACCGGAGCCGACCGAGCGGGCAAGCATCACGCTGCCCATGCCGCCCTGGCCCAGCACGCGGATCATCTGATAGCCCGGTATCGGCTGCGGATTTTGCTTTAATTTTTCACGGCAGGCGTCGCAAACATAGGACATGTTCGCATTCGGATTCGAAGCCGAAGCCTCGGCCGGGATGCCGCAATTCAGGCACGGGACCGTGATGAGTGAGGGCTCGGTCTTGACGAACCCATCGCCGGCCGCCGCAGGCTTTGGCGAAACCTGATCGGCCGACACCTCGACCTCCAGGATCGTTTCTCCGCCCTGGATTCGGTCACCGTTCTTCAGATAAGCCGTGTCGACACGTGAACCATTAACGAACGTTCCGTTGGTAGATCCGAGATCGCGCAGGAATGCCTGCGGCGGAGCGATCTCCACTATACAGTGATGGCGCGAAAAAAAGCGGTCATGCGGCAGGCAGAACTGTGAGTCCTCGCTTCGGCCGATCATGAACGTTTCGTGCTGATCAAAGGTGAACACGCGTCCGGTCTGAGGGCCCGCGACGACGTGTAGTGTCACACGCATCGGTTAGATTATAGATAATTCCGATGAACCTATCCACCGGAGTAATATGGCCGCACTACCGATTTCCCAAAAAGATAGCCGCGCCGTAAATAAGTATAAAGAAAACAAGCCCGACGAAATAAAGCGTTCCGGTAATGATCCCGGCAAGAGCAAGACCCCGGCCGCCGTAGGCATCGGGATTATTTTTGTTCTGCACCATGCCGATGATACCCGTGACGATCGCGGCTGGTCCGAGCAGCGCGCCAATGTAACAACACCAGCCAACCGTGATACTTGCGATCCCAAGACAGAGCGAAACGATCGGCAGGGTCTGATTCGGCCCGGACCGCACCATCATCGGGTGCGGTGCAAATGCATAATTTTGCTGCGGTGGGGGCGACTGCCATTGCGCCGGCGGATAGCTCTGCTGCGGGGGCGGCTGCTGAGCCCAGCTGATCGGGTTTGTATTCCGCGGCGGATCCAGAACTATCGTCGGCGGCGAATCGTCTCGCAGCGGACGCGTCGGCTCTTCGCCCTGCGCATGCACGAGCAGCTCGCCGTCGTCGAGACAAAAATTCAGGTCGTCGTCCGAGTAGGCTTTATGACACCGCGGGCAGCTTTTCATTATGCATTGACGAGATTATTTGGCGATCTGCAGGTTCTTAAAGCCGATCCGGGCGGCATCGCCCGAGTAGAGTCCCGGAACGCCACCTTTGTAACCGAAGGTATTCGGTATCGTATTCACCAGCTGTCCGTTGATATAAAGCTCGACCGCGCCATCGGATTCCTTGTCTCGCACCTCGAGCACATTTTCCTGCGTGCCGTCCTTGATCGCGGAAGAGTTTGTCCAGGCGACGATCGTCTTTTCGTCAGACGGCTCGTGCCTCACGACCCGATACTTTTTGGTTTTTGTATTGATCAGCAACGCATAGTCCTGCTGCAGTGGGTCTGGATTGCTGTGAAATACAAGCCCATATCCGTAGCGAGAATCCATATTGTTAACGTTTCGCAGGGTCACTCTCGTATTGGCGTTCTCCGTCGTGTATTTTGACGGTGCAACAAGCACATAGTAAAAACCTTTCTGCTTTGACGCCATAAAAAACTCGCCGTTTGAAAATTCCGTCACGCCAAACGCCGAAATGGTATGAACCCAGTCTTCCAGATCAAGCTCCTGAACGTTTGTCCGCGTCGGGTCGCTGGTCGATGTAGTCGAGTTGCTAAAGGTATTGCTGGCCGTCGACCTGTTGCCCGTTGTCGATTTTGTATTTGAGGATGTGTTCGTCGCAACTGAGCCAGTGTCGCCGTAGCGGTAACCGATCACAAAGAGACCGGCTACACCTCCGCCGCAAAGTAAAACCAAAACTCCCAAAATAAGCAGCACCCAGACCCAAGCTTTCGAAGATTTCTTTGCCGGACCGCCATATTGCTGCGGCGCCGTGTTCCATGACGGTTGAATTGTCGGCTGCGTCGTCGGCTGGCCCCGCTGCGCGACCTGCGGATTGGTCGAAGGGGGCTGGTTCATGAAAACCGTTGCCGGCGGTTCCGCCGGCCCGCCTGCCTGCTGCAAAACGACACCGTCGTCAAGGCAGAAATTGAGGTTATCGTCAGTATAAGTGCGTTGGCAGCGCGGGCAGACTTTCATTACGTTCCTCTATCGAGTGAGTGGATCCCGTTTAAGCGAAGATATTATACGCATAAACGCACTAAACTCTCTAGTCACAGCCTCCGGCCGCTGTCCGCCGATCGTTATCTATTGACGACTCTTTAATATCGAAAAATGACCTGATATCGGAAACTCCGATGTCGGGACCCGACTCACGTTCCGCCCTGTCGGGTCGAAGGATCTTGCAGACTCCGGAGAAAAGTGACCACCGCAGCGTGAGAATCTGAAAGCTCGTCGCGCGCCGCTCGCGCGAGTGAGCGTGTTCGAGCCGTCGAGTTATTGTTTCCGTTGTTTCTGGCGTGACAATCCTTGAGCAAGGCAAGGGCGCGTTCAGCATTCTTAATTGCCGACACTAAGAGAGGTTGGTTTTTGTCCATATCGCATCCACATTCGATTGATTGAGATTTTAGTGTCATATATCAAAATCTCAAAGCTCCAATGCGCTTTCCTAACCGTTATCACGCCGTTTTCCGGAGATTCAATAAAATGGGTCAGTCTGACCGATGGATCATTTCAAACTGACCCGCCAGCACGTTTGAACGTCGTTTAACCTCTTGCTTTCCAGCAGTTTAACGATGGCACGAAAGTCGCCAATAGAACAGCCGATTCACCCGATCTCCGGTGGCCGTGATCGAAAACCAAAGTTATGAAATCTGAAGGAACCCAGTTGGTGCGACGTTCGAAGGCTCGAAAGTATTTGACCGTGTCCGCGATCGTCGTTGGTATGATCTTCGGAACTGTTGCGGGCGTTAACGCGCAATATGTTGCGAACTTTGCCCGAAGGATATCGGACAAGCTTAGCAACGAGCGAGGGCAGACTCCGTCAAACGGCAAGCTGCACGTCATCCTGCAGCTCGGCTCGCCGCCGTCCGGACAGCTCAACGCACTGCTGCGGCGAAACGGCGTACGCGTCCGTGGAAACTTCGATCAACTTGGCATCATTGCCCTCGATCTGTCGCCGAATGATCTTGATGAGCTCGCCGCGCACTCGGAGGTTTCGTTCCTGTCGCAGGATGAGAAGATCGCTCCTTTTGGCTATGTGACGTCCACGACGGGAGCCGATGCCGTTCGAACACAAACTACGAGCAATGGCGGTTTGCTGGGGACGGGGCTGCTCGCAACGACGACAACCACTACTTTTGACGGAAGCGGCATCGGCATCGCCATAGTCGATTCGGGGATCGATCAGTCACATGCTTCTTTTTCAAGCCGCGTCGCTTACAGCAAGGACTTTACCGGTGAAAACCGGACAGACGATCCTTACGGACACGGAACAAACGTCGCCGGTCTCGCACTCGGTTACAACAGCACGTACGGCGGCATAGCTCCCAACGCCAAACTAATTAACTTACGCGTCCTCGACAGCAACGGTGTCGGTACTACCTCCTCGTTGCTAAGTGCACTCAACTGGATACTCGCCAATCGCACGACGTATAACATTCGAATAATAAACCTGAGCTTGGGGACACCGGCGATCGATTCCTACAAGAACGATCCGTTGTGTAAGGCGGTCCGAAGTCTCGTCGACGCAGGTGTAGTCGTTGTCGCCGCGGCCGGCAATAACGGCAAGGACGTCGACGGGAATAAAGTGTATGGACAAATACACGCTCCCGGAAACGAGCCCGCGGCGATAACCGTGGGCGCAAGCAATACGTTTGGCACGATGGTCCGCAGCGACGATGTCGTCACAACGTATAGCTCTCGCGGCCCGACGCGCTCGTATTGGACCGATGACGCGGGTCTGAAACACTACGACAATTTAATCAAGCCCGATCTGGTCGCGCCCGGAAACAAGATCATCAACGCCATGGCGGACCAGAGTAGCGCATATTCGAATTTTCTCGTGATGAATAATCCGTCACTGGATGCCCACGTGACCTCGACCGAAAACAAGCGAATGATGTACCTGAGCGGCAGCTCCGTCGCGGCACCTGTCGTCACCGGCGCTATCGCCATGATGCTGCAGGCAAATCCAAAGCTGACGCCGAACCTTGTAAAAATGATCCTGATGTATACGGCCCAGCCACTCGCAGGATTTAATAATCTGGAAGAGGGCGCCGGTCAACTTAATGTCGAGGGTGCACTTCGCCTGACAAAGCTCATAAAGACCACTCTCACGAACAGCACCTCGGTCGGGTCGGCGCTTTTGACGACTACCACCGCCCCCAGCCCGCAGACTACGCTTTCAAACTATACGTTTCCCTGGTCACAGGGCGTCATAATGAATTACACGGTCGTGACAGGCAGTAAGCTGATGACCAAGTATCAGAAGGTTTACGGAACCGGTTATCTTCTCGGTGATGGGCTCTTGATCAGCGACGGGCAGCTGACGCCGGACGGTCTTTTGCTTAGCGATGGGCTGCTGATCAGCGACGGCATTTTGGTCGCAGACAATACTTCGTGGGGCGGCAACGCCGTATTTACGCCATCCGGCCTTCTGTTGTCTGATGGACTCTTATTAAGTGACGGTTCGGTTTTCGGCGATGGGCTGCTGCTGAGCGACGGACTGTTGCTTAGCGATGCCGAGCTCGACGCGGACGCTCAGATCGAAGCCCAAAGCGCGATGGTCAATGGCGACAATACGGCATGTATGCCCGCGATCCGATTGAATTACTAATAAAGCCCTTGGGGCGTTTATCAGGCTAAACATCTCCGTTCCACTGTGGTCGATGATCTTCCGGCGCCGCGGCGTTGTTGCACAGATAGGACCTGTTGACATTCATGATACAATACGATTGGCGGATTCTATTCGTCGCGTGGCTCTTTGACAATTTTTCGCCTGTGGAAATCTGGTGAATATAACTCCAAAAAGTCAATGATCTTGTCCCACGGAAGATCAGAGCAAAAGGCAGTTTTGGCGAGGTCGCGAAAAAGCTGTAAAGGCCCTGTTTTCCATGGCTTACAGCGTTCTGTAGCACAATGTGGCGCAAAATGAAAAAGTTTTTCGAAAAATCGTGAGACAAAGGCCATTTTGCAGCCGCAACCATCGTGTTTTCAGTAGTTTCCATGTCGCTGAGAAAGCTGAGACATGGCCGAGACAAACTTGGGACAAAATGCAAGACTTTGGCCGCGCTGAACCTGTGGAAAAATGGCTTTCGCTAGCCTAGTGGTCCGCCGCAGCGCCCGCAAAACTTGATATTCGCGGGATAAACACCGCCGCAGCGACGGCAGACGCGCTCGGCCTGGGCAGGGACGCTTTGCGAAGCGGCCGACGAAAAGCTTGGCGGCCGAGAAATGCTCGGCGACGTGGTAGGCGTGATACTCAGACCGCAGCGGCCACAGAACCGCGAATTTTGGGGCAGCGGCGACGAGCAGCGGGGGCACGGGAAATTTGCCGCGGTCTCGCCGGGACTCACAAGCACGAAGCTGCGTCCGCCACAGCGTCCGCAAAACCGGACGCCCTCGGCAAACCGCGAACCGCAAGATTCGCAGGCGACAATGCCGGGCAGAATGCTCGAGTCGCTTGCACTCGTCCCCTGAGACGGCGATGGCTGGCTGGTAGCTTCTTTTATCGACCGAAGCTGGGCTTGGATCACCTGCTCGCCGCCGCCCTCACGGATCTCGATAAGTCGTTCGTCGTCCCGCTCGCCGGCTTTTGCGACGCGAAGGATGTGCTGGCCGACCGGAACATCCGACAGGACAAGCCTGCCGGAGCTGCCGACACTCGCTTTCCGCTCATCATTGATATAAACCTCGGCACCGGCCGGGCCCATGATCACGACCCGAGTGCGGCCCGATTTTTTCTCGCTGACATCTTCGGCGGCCTCTTCGAGTTGCTCGATCCAATCAATGACGTTCGCCGGCCGATCGTTAGGATCGATCTCGAGCGCACTCATCACGACGCGCTCGACATCCTTTGGAATGTCCGTGCGAAGCGACGAGAGCGGCGTTGCCTTGTGCATGATCTTTTGCATGATCAATTGCATCAAGTCGCCCGTAAACGGCGTCTTGCCGCCAAGCATCAGATAAGCGATCGTGCCAAGCGCGTAGAGATCGGCGCGAGCATCGACTCCCATTTCCGGCTGCATCTGCTCGGGCGCCATATACTCGGGCGTGCCGATAATGCCGCGTGACGACGGTGTTGCCTCGGAGCTGATATCGGTGACCGTCTGATTGACGATCTTGGCCAGGCCAAAGTCACCGACCTTGATAAAGCCGTCGCCCTTGCCCTTCTGCATTATGAATATATTGGCGGGTTTCAGATCGCGGTGAAGGATGCCTAAGCTATGCGCCGCGTCGACCCCGTCGGCGATCTGTCGTAGCAGATGAACGGCCCGTTTGACCGGCAGAGTGCCCTCGCGGCGAAGCAGTTTATGAAGCGTCTCGCCTTCGACATATTCCATCACGAGATAGAAGATGCCGTCTGACGACTCGCCAAAGTCAGTGACGCTGACCGTGTTTGGGTGCTGAATGCTGGCTGCCGCCTGGGCCTCGCGTTCGAATCGGGCAATGGCCTCGCCTTCGGCCAGATTGTCGCTGCTGAGAATATCTTGCCGGACCGTCTTTACCGCAACACGGCGGGTCGAAAATTTCTTATCTGCTGCTAAATAGACTTGCCCCATCGCGCCGCGGCCCAATCGGCGTTCTAGCAAATAACGTGTCGCGAGGAGCTGAGGTCCCGGCAACGCGATCTTGGTCGTCGACTGGTCGTACGGGCAAACGCCGACCTCGTCACCGAAACAGAGCTCACATTTTGGGCATTCGCGCATGGGGTCAACAAAGTATTTTGCATTGGGGAGCCGGAATTATCCAAGCATTGAACGGAATTTGCCAAGAATTTTGCAGGAAAAAGTCGATTTTCGACCTCGAGTAGTCGGAAGCGACTTCACGTAAAGCTCGCAAAGGGCGCATAGAGGAGTTTGGTCGCGGAAATCCTGTTTGCTATAATCTGATGCTTTCTGGGTCGTTAGCTCAGTTGGTAGAGCAACGGACTCTTAATCCGTGGGTCGCAGGTTCGATCCCTGCACGGCCTACCAGAATGATAAAAACGACCGTCGATGGCGGTCTTTTTTATTTTGTGTATTTAAGATCTTCAGCCGAATCTATGTCGAACGCTGCTTCGGGTGACGCGACGCGAGCAACATTGGCCGCGTGTTTTGAAAATAAGGATTTGGCCCCGCGATCGCCGGTAAGCGCAAGTAACTCATCAAACATCGACCGGTCGAATAACGCCGGGACGCCAAGCGTGTCAGAATATTCAGACGCAACGATCGGTTTCCGTTCATTGCGATATTTCTCCGCGAGCCTCGTGAATGTTTCTGATGTTACGTGGGGCTGGTCACAGAGACCGAGTACTACGGCATCGATCTCTGGAATCTTCCTGACCAAATGTGAAAGCCCCATGCGAATCGAGGAACTCATACCGATTTCGCACTCCGTGTTCGTGAGAATATCGAAATCCTTATCCGCCACTTCTTTACGGATGGGATCGACAAGTCCAGGCGAGGTAACCACGATGATCGGTCTGAGCGACGAGTTCAGCGCTGATTCGACCGCGTGATGAATGAGCGTGTGGCCACGATATTCCATTAGTTGTTTGGGACGTCCGAGACGTGACGAACGTCCCGCAGCCAGAATAATTATTGCGATTTGTGGGGCGGGCATGCGTTTCGGTATCGGAAGCTCGACGAGCTCCCAGACATTCTGATCTATCGGTCGTAGATCGGTTTTGTGCGGTGTTTCAGACTGCCGCCTTCCCTTCCCGCAAGTGCCGATTGGATCTCGGAAACGATCGAGAGCGCGATTGATTCCGGTGTTGATGCGCCAATGTCAAGACCGACAGGCGCATGAACCCGATTGAGAAGGTCGCCGTCGATCTTAGTATCTGAATCAACCAATTGCTTCAACATATCGGCTGTCCGTTGCTTTGGACCGAGGATGCCAATATAACGACATGGTGAGTCTGCAAACCGCCTAAGTAGTTCTCGGTCAGATTCGAAATGATGAGTCATTAGCACAACGACGGAATTCACATCGAAAAAAAGATCGTCGTCGAGGTCATCGACATGGGCGGCCATGAGCCTGTCAGCCTCGGGAAATCGCTCCGCCGTTGCATATGCCGGCCGTCGATCGATAACGGTCACGTTCCATCCCAGCTGCTTTGCAAAGGCGGCGACCGGGATAGCGTCGTTACCCGCACCAAAGATCAAAACCGATGGAGGGGGTTCTATGACCTCGATGAAAACTTCGAGTTCGCTGCTGCCCGCTGAATAGACCGATGACCTCGATCGGCGCTGGCTGATCGCGTTCCCGATATCGCGCGATAGTCGGGGAATGATCTCATTGATCGCGCCTGAGAATCCCATTGCGGACTGAACGCCGTCGCGATAGTAAATCCTCTGTCCAAGGCTCTCTTCCGAGATCACAGTGGCGACGGCGGACGTTTTTCGCAATTCAAAAGTCGCTCTTATAAAGTAAAATAATTCGCGATCGTTGGCGGGTTCGAGCAAAATGCGAACGACGCCGCGGCAGCCCATCTGCAGACCAAAGACCGAATTGTCATCCTTTGTCGAATCATAAACGACGATGGTCGGACGCCGATT
>Ga0207707_10002072_pt1 | contig 18169 bp, 17 predicted proteins | sample KBSC83BmetaG_FD_184336 | JGI IMG/M metagenome (GOLD analysis project Ga0207707, IMG submission 184336) | Corn rhizosphere microbial communities from Kellogg Biological Station, Michigan, USA - KBS C8-3B metaG (SPAdes) (version 2) | ecosystem: Host-associated > Plants > Roots > Rhizosphere ...
CGAACCGAGTGGCAAAAATTGCTGATCGAATGCGCGGAGTATGCGGCCTATACCTGCACCGCAAAGAAGGACGCAGTCAATTCTCTGGCTGCCATAGAGGGCTTCGCGACGTCCGATTGGCGACTGCAGCTGTCACTAGCGAAAGCGAGGGCCGCTCTGAAGGGGCTGATCCATAAACCATAGATTCGCGGCCGCATCGAAAGCGTGGCACCCTCGCCCCGGCTCGCGTAAGTAGGTGTGCTGCCGGGTTCGTTGAGGCGCTCCCAGTTTGAAAATACCCCACGTCGCTCGCCACCGAGCGGTGCTCCGTCATCGTCATCAGGGCGGGCAGGGCGATACCTTGGCGACCACCTTCGGTCACAAACCCCGATCGCAGACTGTGTCCCGCAAAATCTCCTTCAAGCCCCGCCAAAGCCGCACGCCACTGGATGATGGCGGCGACAGCTAGCGGGACCCAAGCGGGTTTTCCATAGCCGTCGAAAAATCGCCCCTTCATGGAGCTCGCTGGCGCTAAACCATGCGGTCAGTGCTTCCGCTGCCACACCCACGACGGACTTATCGGGCGTCGAGCTTGCCGTCACGCCAGCTTGTTGGGTCTTGCTGTGTTCGAGCCGTAGACATAGCCGCCTTCCGGGAGCGCGTGCAAATCGTGCAGGTCGGCTGCCGCGACTTCGCTGGCATCGGCAGCCGCTGGCGAAGGCGAAGTAGAGCAGGGCGCGATCGCGTAAGCCTTCCAATGCGTCATTGCAGGTCGCGACCATGGCCTCGAGTTCGGGTTTGGTGATGGCGGTCTTCTTCGCCGGCCGTTCGCCGCGTTTGACCGCGGCGCGGCGCGCTCGCGCTAACGGCGGCTCCGCCGCCTCGCTGCCGCAGGCTCCGATCCCGGCGGAACGCTTCGGCTTGGCGACAGGTCAGCGACCACCAACCGAGGTCACCGAGGCTGTACGCGAAGCCCTCCGGCGAAACCATGCCGTTGCGGTCGAGCGTCCAGCCGCGCCACTCTGTCCGCAAGGCGCCCAGGTCTACCGACCGCAGCAGGCGCAGCAGCTTCACCGCCGACCAGGGCACGCGTGAAATCCCACGATCCCAGGCCTTGACCGAGGACACCGAACACCCGAGAAGTTCGGCGCACGCCTTGACGCTCAACAGGCACGAATGCCGAAGCTCCCGGAACCCCTCCGGGCTGATGTGCCACACGCGACGGCGAGGGGCAGAGCCTGACCGTGGCGACCTCAAAGAAGGCCGCCCCGACTGAGCCCCAGTCTCCTTTGATTGATGCAAATGCCTATTGTGTCAAATTACGATATCAGTGGGATCAGGATCGGGAACGCAGCACCCGATCCAAGCAAAGCTGTTACGAAGTACCAAGTAACGCTGTTATTTCGACGAAACCAGGGTCGTATCAGGGAAAGTAACATCTCTTGTTGGCCTTGGAAAAAGTTGAGCAGCCAGAGCCCGAGCAAAAGGGATTCTCACTAAAAATGTGAGAAACCCGGAAGGAACTGTGAGAGTTTGAAGATTTTCGGGGCCTGGGCTGCAATCTCACGCTTTTGCTTCCAGGCGCCGGATGTCCTGCAAAATCTCACAAAGTCGCGCATCAGTCTGCCTATATCTTCCAGCGACACGGCTTCGAGTATGTCGGCGAAGCTAGGCTCAACCATATCCACCAGGGATGATTTCACCAGCGTTGGCTAAGTCCACCCTGGCTCAGTCGCCCTCGATCCAAATCGATCGAGATGTGGCGGATTCTGTCTCAAAAGCTTCGGCCGGCGTGCGTCTCGATTTGGGTGTTCTGCCCCGGAAATTCTGGACAGCGAAAGACGGCTCCGAACAAACGTTGGATAGCTATTGCTCGGCCAGCAGCCCCGCGCCGTGCAATTTGGCCGCCTTCATCTGCTCATTGAAGGCCTGGAGCAGCTGCTCCAGTTCATCTCGATAGTTCTCAAGTGATTCGATGCGTTCCAAGGCATTGATTAACGCCGCTTGGAGATCACTCATCCGGATGTCTGCGCAAGATTGCAGCGCCTCTGCGACTGTGGCGGCGGATGCGTGACGATAATCGGGTGCTGTCATGGGAAGCTTCCTCGCGATCAAGACGTCAAGGTGTCCGCTGCGCGCGTGTTCGAACATCATCAGCTGAGGCCCGCGGCAGTGCGATGAAATCGCTCTCGGCCATTTCCTCGTAAGTATTCTGGAACGGCAGGTAGAGTTCGACCATCCACATCTTGCCTCTCTTTTTGCCAGCATACGGATGCAAGATCTCGCCGTCCGTGCGTCGCCGATCAAAACGCAACACACCTTTGTGAGGATATTGGTGAGCGGCCAGCGCTTTCATCATTCGGTTGACGGCTTCCCCAGGATAGCCCGGGTGACTGGACGTTTCGTGTTCGCGAATCGCACTCCTAATGGCCTCGTTCTCGGTGAGATGGCAGTCTTCAATTGCCTCTTCGTCGAACACCACTTCTTTGGCGATATACGGTGGTCCCTGGTACCAGTTGGGATCCTCGTGATCCAACTGGATCGCCGCGATGGTGCGCGTGCCGACGTCGGTGCAGCGCCATCGAAAACCGGCGCTGCCCAAGAACTCCAGGCCAATATGGAAATCCGCAAGCTTCATGATCCCTCTTCTATATGGAAGCCTTGTTGCGCCAAGGTTCCGGTGTGATGTTCGACGCCGCTTCGTACAGGGGCAGCCTGCGATCTCGGAACATTCGACGCAAGCGTTGCCAGTCGCGTCCCATGAACAGCCAGAGGTGCTCGCGGTCGAACTGAAACCGCGCTCGGAACGGAAAGGTCGGCGCGTCGTTTTTGTGGCCTTCCAGCAAGTCGAATCCGTCCAGGATCAGCAGCGTCGGCCACGGGTGCTTATCATCGTTCGTGGGGTAGTTAATGTCCGGCAAACGCGCCGTGATTTGGTTCAGCCGTGCGGCCGGGTCGGGCCTCAAGTCGACGCCTTCGGTTTTCACCCGCTTCCTCTTTGCCGCTGCAGTGATCGCAATGCGACAGATGTCTGCACATTCGTCATCTGGACACGCCAGAAATGCGGGCGATCGTAGGCTCGGAAACAGCCGGTGCACAAACGTTGTGGCCACCTGATCGGCCCAGGCCTGCGAATTGGAGGGAAGATTGTCCGTCATCAAGGACTCGCGGCAGCATCCGGAGTGCACGTCGTGATTGTAGGGTCACCGGCCCGAAACATGCCGAGTGCGACGAGGGGTGCCTTTCGCATTCCGCTTCCGTTGCGTCTTCTCCGTGCGGGTGCCACGAGCGAGTTTCAGGGTAAGTGCTTCGGCGACACCGCGCTGGTGACTCGCCTCGCGTTCGGCAATGGAAAGGGCCTGGGTCACTTCGGCGATCCGCTGTAGTTGTACGCGCTGGTCTTCTCGATGCTGCTTGCGAACGTCCGCCAATTCGCTGCGGACGGCTTTCAGATCGATTCGGGCCTGATCCACTTGCGCATGGGCTCGGTCTTCTACCGATTGGACGTGGTGCTGCCAGCGTTCCCGCTCGCGGGCGGTTTGCGCTTCGATCGCTTGGATCTCCTGCCGTAGCTGGGACTCGGTGGCCGCGAGCGCTTGGTGCTGGGCCACCAGGCGTTCACGCTCGCCTGCTTGGACCTTCAGCTCGGACTCAAGACGATCGATTAATTGTTGTTGGACTTCCGCCCGACCGACGGCAAGCTTCGCGGCCTCGACGGCTTGGGCCCGCTCCGCCTCGGCCGCGGCGAGGTGGACGGTGTGTTCGGACGCGCGGACCTCGAGGGTAGCGGTGGCGCGTTGCAGCGCCTCCCGCTCGGCCTGGAGCTCTTGCTGTGCTTGGGCGCGGGCGTGCTGCAGCGCCTGGGCCCATAGCGCCGTCATCGCCTGCCCGACTTCGTCCGGGAGTTCCGGAAGCAGGCTGGCCTGGCGCAACCGTTCGGACAACCCCTGCCGCCACATCTCCAGCATTCGGGTGACGGTGTTCGGCGACCCCGTCCCGAGGTGGTTTCGAATCTTTTCGACTGTCGGGCGTTCGCCGGTGGCGACGATCGCGTCGGCGGCTTGGTTGACTTGGTCTTGGGTGATGCCACGCGGCATGGGGATGTCTCCGAGTTTGGCTGCCCTGCCCTTTGCATTCGTACCGACGATAAGGGATGATTATCGCCGGTACACACCTACTTTCGTTATATATAGTACATTATACATATGAGTAAAAATACCCTCATTGTGGCCCAAGAGGCGCTGGCCCGGCTGCGGCCTGAGGATCTCGCCGCCTCCGCCGCCGAGGCCGTGCGCGAAATCCTGGCCGAAGCCGCTTCTGCCAACACCACCCGCAGCTATGCCAGTGCGCTGCGCTACTGGGCAGCGTGGTACCAAGGCCGTTACGGCACGCCGATTACCGTGCCGGTGCCCGAGGCCGCCGTGGTCCAGTTCATCGTCGACCACGTGGCCCGTCGTTCGAAGGCTGGTTTGAAATGGGAATTGCCACCGCAACTGGACGCGCTGCTGGTCGTCACCCAAATCAAACAGAAGCCCGGCCCCTTGAAGCTCAGCACGGTGGTGCACCGAATCGCGGTGTTGTCACAGGCGCATCAGCTCAAAAAGCTGCCGAATCCCTGCGAACAACCCGCGGTCCGGCACTTGTTGGCGCGGGCGCGCCGGGCCGCGGTCAAGCGTGGCGAGCGGCCGGTGAAAAAGACCGCCATCACCAAACCCGAGCTCGAGGCCATGATCGCCACCTGCGATGACTCCCTCAAGGGCCTGCGCGATCGTGCCCTGCTCTACTTCGCGTTTGCGAGCGGTGGCCGGCGGCGTAGCGAAGTGGCGGCGGTCGATCTGCACGATTTGCACGTACTCCCCGAAGGCGGCTACGTCTACCGGCTCGAACACAGCAAGACCCAACAGGCCGGCGTGACCGCCAGCTCGACGCCTGACAAGCCCGTCCTGGGGGTCGCGGCCGCAGCGCTTACCGCGTGGCTCGGGGCCAGCGAGCTCAAGGAAGGCGCGCTGTTTCGGCGGCTGTGGAAAACCCGAATCGGCCCGGCTCTCTCCCCGGCCGCCGTGGGCGCGATCGTGCAACGGCGGGCAGCCATAGCCGGGTTGGAGGGGGATTTTGGGGGACACAGTCTGCGCTCTGGCTTCGTGACCGAAGGCGGCCGCCAAGGCATCGCCCTCCCTGCCCTGATGGCGATGACCGAGCACCGTTCGGTGGCGAGCGTTGTCGGGTATTTTCAGGCGGGAGGTGCCACGACCAATCCTGCGGCGCGTTTGCTCGAAAATAAGCCAGGATCCAATTAGCGTAACCGCTCGTTGAGATTCACCCGTTGCGCGGCAGTCTCATCGTCGTTAATCGCGGCAGCAAGGCTGTTTCGCCGGTCCTTAGATACCACTTTTGTACAAGGTTGCGACTGGGCACTGCCGCTGCACTTGCACGCCGGCCTAATTCAGAGTGATAATGTTTCGAATTAGGCCAAAACTTTATCCGTGAATAGTAATAATAAACAGTGGCTTAGCGGTTATGAGGCCCAAAACGCGAGATTTCGACAAGAATTGGCCCAACTGGCGAGATACGCGGTACGGGGTGACAGCGAGCGGGCCCGAATACAGATCGTGCGCTTGGTACGTAGTTTGCGCCAATCAGGCGACTCCTTGGCCGACGAACTGCAACTTGCAGCGTTTGCAGGCACCTCGACAGAGCCCGATGCTCTGCCCACCCGGGCCTTACGCCGATCCGCTCCCCCAGGCCTGAGCGCGCCCCCGCCGATGGATGGGGAAACGCGAGTCGACATCCTCCGAGTGGAGGATCCGCCGCGCCTCGATGGACCATTGGTAGTTCCATCGACGCTCAGCAAAAGCCTCGAGCGGATTGTCGCCGAACGCCGTGCGAGTAGTCGGTTGGCGAAAGCGGGTTTGGCACCAGCGAAGAGCGTGCTCTTTCTGGGACCGCCGGGCGTCGGCAAGACGATGGCGGCCCGCCACATTGCCCTTCAGATCCAAGTGCCCTTGCTGGTTGTCGACCTCGCTGCACTGATCAGCAGCTTGCTCGGCCGAACAGGCAACAACCTCAAGCAGGCTTTTGCCTTCGCGCAGCACCGCCCCTGTGTTTTGCTGCTCGACGAGATCGACGCAATCGGCAAGCGCAGGAGCGACGATTCGGATATCGGCGAGCTCAAGCGGCTAGTGACCGTCCTGCTGCAGGAATTGGATCTGTGGAGTGGTAAGAATCTGTTGATCGCGGCCACCAATCATCCCGAGTTGCTCGACCGGGCGCTCTATCGGCGATTCGATGAAACGATCCGCTTCCCGCTGCCCTCGGCCAACGAATTGGAAGTACTCGGACACGCGCTGGTAGGCAATCGGGATGTACTTCCTATGGAGTGGCTGGACTTGCTGGTGCGCATTGACCATCAACATTCACACAGTGATTTCGTTCGTGACTTGAATCGTCTACGCCGCTCGTACTTCTTAGGCGGTCGCCAGGAAGCTGTGCAGGTGGTGACTTCCCTGCTTGCGACCGATGCCAACATTTCGATGGACGATCGCAAGCGTATCGCAGTGTTCTTGCACCGACATGCCAACCTGCCGCAGCGTGAAGCCAGCGCGTTAGCCGGCGTGGCTCGCGAAACGCTCCGCACTGCGTTGAGGCTGGAGAACGCCGATGGCAAATGAACCACGATTTCTCTTGGGCAAGGGTGAACGACTCACTCAAGCGGTTGCCTTCCATTCGGGATTCGGCGATAGCGAAGTTCCCTATGCATGGTCGGCCCATCGTGTCGTGCTTGAGCATCAGCTTGACCGGCAAATGGCGATCTTCGACGCGTTGCCGACTCGGGCACGACCGGGCGATCGTGTGGTCTCGGTCTTGCGTTTGCATCCCCAGTATTACTCGCGCAGCGCTTTTCCCACTGAATTGCTACGCGCCGCAGACTTGCGCTACATCGGCAGCAAGCCCGCTCATTTCACTCCGCGTGCTGGGCGCGGTGCGGAGCGCCCAGACGGCACCAGTTCCACTGACGTCTTCGTTGCCGGCAAGCGCCAATCGTTTGCGGCGCTCCGCGCACACTTGCAACACTTGGAGGCCGACACTCCGCTCGCTGAAGCGCTGGCCAAGATCGAAGAGTTTCGCGCCCTCGATGTCGCCGAACGTCTTCAGGCCGTTCTGTCTGCCACCCGCTCGGCGCTTGAGATCGTGGTGCACTTCGATCCATTGGCGGACGGCGACTGGGAAGACCAGTTCCGTCAGTACGCCAAGGATTGCAAGGTCGCCTTGGCGCGCGATCTTGAGTTCCAGTCCCACGGACTGTGGTTTCTGGCCGCGGATGCAACTGCATCGGCGGCCAAAGAACTGGCGAAATTTGCCTTCGTACGTGCTGTGCGGCCGATGCCGAAAATTCGCATGGTGGAAGCGCCGCGCATAGTGCGTTCGAATCCGGCTCACCACACTCTGAGCTTGCCCGCAGACGACCCGGTCGATCCGATCACGCGCGTCGCAATCTTCGACGGCGGCCTACCTAGCAGTCACCCTTTCTCGAAATGGGCGCGAGGCATCGAACCGGGCCCAGCAGATGGGATAGGTAACGCGTTGCCGGATCTGCTGGAGCACGGGCAGGCGGTGACCTCGGCGTTTCTGTTCGGGCACGTGCAATCCAGCAAGCTGTCCGTGCCCTACAGCGGAGTTGACCACTATCGCGTACTGGGAGATCGGATATTCGGCGATAAAGAGTTGTATGCGGTGCTGCTCTATGTTGATAGGCTGCTGAGTTCTACACAAATCGACTTGGCGAACTTTAGCTTCGGCCCGGATGAGGTCGTCGGCAGCGACCAGGTGACGGCGTGGACTACCATGCTGGATGACCATTTTCATGATCGCCGGATATTGGCGACGATTGCTGTTGGCAATAATGGCGAGGTGGCTTCACCAGGCAATCGCGTGATGGTGCCAAGCGATTGTGTCAATGCGATCGCGGTGGGCGCCAGCGATGGCAAGCACGCCGGGTGGATGCGCGCGTCCTATAGTTGCGTCGGTCCGGGTCGCGCACCGGGCCTGATCAAGCCCGATGTCGTCGCCTTCGGAGGTTGCGATAGCACGCCCTTCCAGTTTCTGTTTCCCGGCGCCCTCTACGCGGCAACTGGCACCAGTTACGCGGCTCCGAATCTGCTGCGTGTCGCCGCCGGACTCCGAGCACATTTCGGACGCGATCTGTCAAATCTTGCGGTTCGTACCCTGCTGATCCACAGTGCCGAAAATCCAGGGCTACCCATGGCGGAGGTCGGCTGGGGCCAGCCACCGGACGACCCCGCAGACATTGTTGTGTGCGATGACCACAGCGTGCGCATCGTCTATCAGGGAACGCTCGACCCCGCGAAAGTTATTCGGGCCGAAGTGCCGCTGCCTGAGGGTGACCTCAACGGCAAGGTGACGATTCGGGCCACGCTGTGCTTCGCCTGCCGGACAGATCCGAATAGCCCCGGCGACTATACCCGCGCCGGCTTGGACATCGTCTTCCGCCCGCACCGCGACAAGTTGCCCAAGCCGACTGTGCGCACGCCGCACCCGGATCCGAACTACCCCAGCCCACATCGGTTTTTCCAGGGCGTAGGAAAGCAGACGGAGCAGCGGTTGCGATCTGATGCCTACAAGTGGGATACGGTACGTCACGGCGAGGAAACGCTCTATGCTTCGTCGCTCAAGCGACCAGTCTTCGACATTCATCACGTGGCGCGCAGCCCGGGCTCGCACGTTCCGCATCAGCCGGAGAAGCTCGAGTACGCGCTGGTGATTACCATCATCGCCAAGCACCACCCTGATCTCTATGAACGGGTGCGTGACAAGTACCACCTAAAGCTTGAGGCATTGACGCCGCGGACGGAGCTGCCGGTGCGCGTCCAGATTTAAGAGCGCTAGGCCGCTTCGCTCCCGCTCGACCAGTTCACATCGCCGAGATCGTCGGCCAACGGGTAATGCGGACACGTGTGGTGAGACAAGGGCGCCAGGCGATGGCTCGGGAAGAGCCGGAAGCGGTTGCCGTCGTACTCGGTGTACAGCGGCGGAGCATCCTCGGACCATGGCGCAATCAGCTGGATGAAAGCGCCAACGGCCGTGCTGGCCAGCACACCGTTCGGCCAGACCACCTGCGGTCGCCCGCCGACGTCGCCATAACGGCGTGCCTCTTCCTGCAGCCGTTCGTCGGTGATGAAGCCGAAGCAACGTAAGCAGGGTCGGCCCGGCAACGAAACAATGACTTGGCCGGCAATACGGTACGGGAAGCCTTCCCCATGCACGTCCATGCCTACGTCGATGTACGGGACAAGGTAGCGACGGCAGAAACGTTCAAGTTCGTCGCGGGGCTGATAGCGATCAACGCAGCCGAACACCGTGTGACAAAGCTTCATGGCCTCGGAGGCCTGCTGCCAAGGCACCGGGTACGTAGCCACTTCCGCTGCGGGGTTGATCTCGAGAATACGACGCGCAATGACGTCGGTCTTCAGGGGCTTGTACTCGGTATCTTTGGCCGACAAACCGACCATGCGCCCGGTATTGGTCTCGTCCGCCTTGTCCGGATCGAACAGCCGAAACCGACCCACACCAATATGAGCCAGTTGCTGCGCCACATGCGAGCCGCCGCCGCAGAGTCCGACGATTCCCACTTCGGTGTCAGCAGCGAGGCGATCGAAATCTGTGCCGAGAAATCGCTGCCGCGAAAACCGGTCAGCCATAAAACCCTCCCAAGCGGCGAACCTGCGCGCCGATGCATGTGATGTCCCGGAGATCGGTGCATGAGCGCGTGGCCGGACACCAGACCCGGCCCGTCGCCGAATCGAAACTCAGCACGAGCGCACCGTGTGGCATCGCCGGCGAGGTCTTCCAGAAGTCCGGAACACACCTCGCGTTCTCGCGGGCATCCAGACGACTGAAACTAGGAACCCCGTGGTGATCGTGGCGATGGACATGGAAGACCGCATCGCGACGCCGGTAAGCGTTCTGCAGCACCGTACGAATTGCAGCCGGCCCAATCACAGCGCCTGCTTCATCGCTGGGCAGATAGTCGGCATCTGCGACAGGGCGGTATTCCTCTGCCAGGATCACAATGCGTTCCGCCTGCACACCCACGCGGCAGTGCAGGTGCCCAACTCGCTCGTAAGCGAAGGCATGCGGTCGCGACAGGTCTCGGTGCACGGCCTCGAGCAGGCGGTCGGTGATCCGAAATGCGCAGTTCATCGCAGCACCGCCAGATGGGCCAGCAGGATCTGCATCAGCGGCTGCGCGGGGCTGACACCATTCCAGGAAAACGTGTGCCAGCTACGCCCCAAGATGACGTGTTCCGTCCAGTTGGCTGCTCGCTGCTTGATGGGCTGATCGAGGAAGAGCCGTGTGTCATAGCCGCTGTGCTTGTTCGGACACAGCAAAGCATCCATGACTCGCCACTGCTCAGCGACTTGGATCGGTTGCTTGGGCAGGAACACGTACGTCACCCCGCCCTCGTCCAAAACGCGCGCCTCCGGGTTGACCTCCCGGAGGGCGCGCAGTTGGTTGCCGGGCAAGCTCACGACGAACTCCCCTGGCGTACGTGGCTGACGAAGACTTCTCCGCCCTTGATGTGGATGGAGCGCTCGTCGTTGAGCGGCTTGAACTCTCCGTGCACTACCTCATCGAGTTCGTAATCGGGCGGTACCCCGTACATCACCTTGAGCTGCTGGACCTTATAGACTCCCTCCTGCAGCTGGTGCTCCTGGCCATCCAGGGTGATGGTTACGAAGATGTCGCCTGGCACTTGGCCGGGATGCTGAGCATTTGAGACGTTGTGCATAAAGTAGGCTCCTTGCGAGGGCTGCGAGTCCGCCGGGCTATTAACCGCTGCAACCTCACAAAAAATTCGTTATAGCGAACTTGTGGCTAGTTTGTAACCAAAGTTCGCCCCTGTCAACCTATTTGTTCGCTATAGTGGTACGAGCAGACCTGTGGCGGAGACAACCCTTTTGTTATGGCGACAAGAATCGGCGAGAAACTTCGAAGCCTACGCAAGGCGACTCCTGGCATGACGCTTGACAAGCTCGCGACCGCCGCGGGGATGAGCAAGAGTTATCTCTGGGAGCTCGAAAACCGCGACTCGCCCCGTCCTTCGGCTGAAAAGCTCGCCGCTCTCGCGGGGGTCTTTGGTGTGCCGACCGACTACTTTTTCATTGAAGACGTCACCGAGCCGCAGGAACAACACCTCGACAATGGCTTCTACCGCGATTACCTGCAGCTCGAACCCGCGGATAAGGAGCAACTGCGTCGCATCCTGCGTACCTTCAAGAAAAGCGAGTGATGGCCGACGACTGGACCCCGTCGAAGGCGGCCTACCGCCTGACCCATGTCCTGAACTCGTTCGCATCCGCTCACGGAATCTCCCGGTTTCCGATCGACGTCGATGGCTTGGCCTTGGAAGCAGCGAATCTCTTCCATTGGCCTGACCCCATCACGGAGATCCAATCGGCCGATATCCGACACTTCGAAGGCGCCCTTTTCCCGGGTCCCGAGCGCAAGAAGTGGCTCCTTCTTTATAACCATCGCATTGCCTCGCCGGGGCGCATCCGCTTTACCAAAGCTCACGAGTTCGGCCACTACCTCCTGCACCGGACGCTGCGGGAATCATTTTCGTGCACCGAACAGGACATGCTCGCGTGGTCCAACGACGTCAGGAACATCGAAGCGCAGGCGGACTTGTTCGCCTCGACATTGCTGATGCCGCTTGATGACTTCCGCGCGCAGATCACCCAGTCAGTCGATTTCGATCTACTTGGGTACTGCGCGGATCGTTATGGCACCTCGCTGAGTGCCACCACGCTCAAGTGGCTTGATTCCACCGATGAAAACGCCCTGCTCATAGTCTCTCGCGACGGGTTCATTCGATGGGCTCATTCAAGCAAGCGCGCTATGGAGGCCGGTGCCTTTTTTCGAAGCCGGTCATCGCCACCTCTTGCCCTGCCGGATGGATCGTTAGCCGCCAATGAGCGTGTCGAGCACGAACGCCACGGCGTCACCGTCGCGGCGAATATCTGGTTTCCGCACGCCGAACCCGACGAGACACTTCGCGAGCTGAAAATCAGCGCCGACCAGTACGACTCGGTAATGACTCTGCTTACCCTGCCACGTCATGCGCGCGTATGGCCGTCGTGTAAGTCGGAGGACGGCGGAAACACCTGACGCGTGGGCACTCGTCGGGGGCATCATGGATTCCCGTAGATCCACGTAGCGATCGAATAGTTTGGCAATTCCGGCGTTGTCGATGGCCAAGAGCCGGCTCCTGGCGATCTTACGGCACCAGCACGGCGGCGCCAGTGAACTCGCCATTGCGCAGATCCGCCAGCGCCTCGTTCGCCCGATCCAGCGGGTAAGATTTGGTAGTCGTCCTGACACCCATGGCAATTGCTGTCGAGAAGAAGCCACGCGCGTCCTCACGGGTGAGATTCGCGACGGAAGCGATTTCGCGCTCCTCCCACAGCAGGTGATAAGGAAAAGCGGGAATGTCCGACATGTGAATCCCGCCGCACACCACTCGTCCCCCTTTGCGCACCACCTTCAACGCGGCCGGAACAAGCGATCCAACTGGTGCGAAGATGATCGCTGCAGGCGGCCAGCAATTTGCTCACTGTGCGCAGTCCGATCTGACCAGCTCCGGCAGAAGTACTGCTCGGATTCGCCAGCCTTTTGAATATTGAGCAGATGGTTGCCATGAAGTGTCAGCGATTCGCCAGTCTTGCCGCTCCTGGCCGAGACCCTACACGCTTCTATCGACGAACTGATCGGCGAAAGGACCAAACCCAAGGCGGGTAAGCGCGGACCAAGTCCAAAGATTCAGAAGCAACTCGAACGCGTCAGCTCACTCCCCCAGCCCGACCAGCGCGCCGTCATGCGCGTGCTCGACTCCATGCTCGCCCAAGCCGGCCGCTAAACAAAACGCCCGCGCAAGGCGGGCGTTGATGATCCAAGTTTAGGCGGAAGCCTTGTTGCTCTTGCTCTATGCAGTCCAGTTTATTTATTCTTGATTGGCCCTTTGAAAAACACCTTCCAAGCGGTAAAGGAAGATGCAGATATAAATGTCACAACATAAATTGATGCACAAAAAAGAAACCCATACAACGGCCAAGCAGCCTTGTAAGCCGCATGACTATCGCCGAACATAAACCAACCAAATACAACTGCTCCGCCGATCGACAGATACCCTATAATTTTTATGGCCTTATCCACCTTATCAGGTAAGACCAATCTCGTGTCTTCCAGACTAGCACCATTTTGCGAACGGTAGTATTTCAAGGCAAACCTCGCCAACGCAATTCCACAAGAGCAAAGAACGAGACAACAAATAACAACCAATAGGTTGCCCAACAACAATATCCCTAGAAGTCCCACTATAGCTCCGCACATGGCAGCAAGCTGCCCCACAAGGAACATGGCGCCGAGTGGATAATTTTTTGTGATTTCGTGTTGGCTCATTGTGATTTGCACGGATTGGGGGGGGAAGGCAATGCGGAGTCGGCAGACTGACCAGCTGCATCTCCCGCGAGATTGCCAAGTGAGTTAGCTCCAGGCAACGCCCTCAGCACATCAAGTTTTGCAGCCAAACTCGATACCTGATCTGCAAGGAAACCGCCAAAGTACTGAGTGGCACCAAGTACCGAATGCGGACCGCTCGCGTAAGTGTCCAGCGCAGCGCTCACACCAGCCATACGCCAAGACAAGCCCCCGGCAATCTCACCCACAATTGCATCGTACGGAACGTCGCCCTCATCCCCGCGCGCAGCGTTGGCTGCGGCTGACGCATCCGCCACGAATGCTACCCCTGCAGCCGCTTCTGCGTACTTGGCAAGTTTCGCCGCAACTGCTGCGGCTTCCGCTTGTGCCGCCGTGCATTTAGGTTTATCACACAACCCCAGCGAATCAACATTCGTAATCGGATTATCCCCCACATAGGCATAGGTGTTGACGCCACCCTCCAGCCCAATCGGATCACTCTCGATGTAACGGCCGACCAATGGATCGTAATCACGATTGCCGTTGTGCCACAGCCCGCTCTCGCTGTCGTAGTACTGACCCGGAAAGCCAATATTGAAATTGAACCACGTTGTGGTCGTGACGTTGCTAGTGAACGGCAGGTTCTGGGCCGCCCAGATCACCGACTGGTTGCCCAAGTTGGTCATCGCGATCGGGCGCCCGGTCTGGTCGTCGTGAACCGGGTACACTCCGCCGTTGCTCGTCACGACCGTCACCAGCTTTCCGTTCAACCAGATGTAGTCGAGCCAGACGCCATTCGGGTCATATTCAGCCAGTGCTGCGCCGCCGACACCCGGAGCATAATAGGTGGTACCCGAAGCCCCTTGCTTGAAAATTCGCTGGGATTCCGCACTCGTCCGATAGGCCACGCCGCCGGCATTGGCCAGACGGTCGAAAGGCCCATACTGGTACATCGTGTGACCATCGATCGTGGTGAGATTGCCATTGGCGTCATAACCCCACGTGGAACTCAGGCCGCCCGACACGCTGGCCAGCCGGTTGCTGGTGGACGGATAGGCAAGACTGGTCGCCGAACCGTTCACAACCTGATAGGTGCGATTGCCGTCGGCATCGTACTGGTAACTTTCGTTTTCGGCGCTGGATGCGACGCTCGTGAGGCGGTTCAAGGCGTCGTAGCCAAAGTTCTGAGTCAGGCTGCCGTTGATGCCGTTCGCGATCTGGGTGACCCGGTTGGCGGCATCGTAGGTAAAGTTCAAGCTCTCGACGTTCGGCACGCTGATCGCGGTGGGCCGAAGGTCGCTGTCGTAGATGATCGCGTTAGTCAGGCCGTTGTACGACGTCCAGTTGGACATCGCCAGATCCATGGGCCGATACGTGATGCTGGAGACGCCGGTGATATTGTAGGTGCCCACTTTCATGCGCACATCGGCCACGGCTCCATCGGTGTAGTCGTACAGGGCCTCGTTGCCATCGGGATAATCCACAACAGCAAGTTGCCCCATGTTGTCGTAGGCGTAACCCAAGCTGTACGAGGGGCCACCGCTTATGTTAAAGGAGCGTCCGGTGATCCAGCCTTCAGGAGAATAGCTATATCCGACACTGTCATAGCCCTGATTGCTCGCTGCACACAGCCGACCTTTGCCGTTGGTGCAGACGTCCCATGTATAGGCGCGCGTGACGCCCCCGGCAGCGATGCTCGTCACCCGGTTCACAGCATCGTAACTATAAGCGTTCACGATCCCGTCGGCGCGATAGAAACTCGAAAGCCGACCATAGGCGTCATAGCCGTAATTGGTGGTGCCAGTGTCGGGGCTTTGTTGCTGCCAGAGCTGGCCCAGCCCATCCCATGCGTAGCCGGTCACCAGTCCGCGTGGATCGGTGACATGGGTGACGTGATCGCCGGCATCGTAGGTGTATGAGGTGACGCCACTCGCGGCATTGGTGCTGCTCACCAAGCGGTTCAGGGCATCGTACCCGTAATGCGTCGTGTACCCGAGCGCGTTGGCTACCGACAACACGTTGCCGTTGCCGTCGTAGCCATAGGTCAGTATTTGACCGTGCGAACCCTTGATCTGGTAGACCTCACCCAAAGCATTGTAGACATACGTGGTTTCCTTGCCGACGTCGCTGCCGCGGGCGATCACATCTGAAACTACGTCACCGTTGGCATCATAGCCAAACGTTTCCGACGAGGTGCCGTTCATGTCGTTGTGGGTAATGGTCTTGACGCGCTGCTCGGCGTCGCGTGCCCATGTATCCACTTCGCCGTCCGGGGCGCTGACTTTCGCGAGCAGCCCGAAACCATCATAGGTGAAGGACCAGGTCGCGGTGGTGCCGTTGGGGTGGGTGGTCTTCGTGGCCACCCGTCCGCGCGCGTCGTAGGTGTAGTCGGTCTCGTCGCCATTCGGCCCGACGACCTTGCCAACCTCACCCAGTGCGTTGTAGTTGGAATAGACGGCGACGTGACCGAGCCCGTCCGTGACCGACGTGAGGTTTCCATGCGTATCGTAGGCATAGGTGGTGTGGTCGGAGCCATTAGGCGACGGCTGCGTCACCGTCATGGTCTGGACCATGCCGTCGCCGTACAGCGCGTAGGTGTAGGTCGTGGTCAGCGACTGGTTGGGCGTGCCGATACCGGTCAGGTTGGTGCGGGTGACTGAAGCCAGCCGGTTCTGGGCATTGTAGGCATAGCTGATCTCGGATTCGCCGGGAATCGTGGCGCTGAGCATGCGGTTCAGCTGCGCGTTCGGATCCCATGCGTAGTTGGTGGTGCGCGCGACTGCAGTGCCATAGGCTTCCGTTTCGGTCTGCAGCTGACCGTTGGCGGCGTAGCTGTAGGTGTGGGTGATGCCGTCGTTGTCGACGGTCTTGGTGAGGTTGTCGTTGGCATCCCAAGACATGGAATTCGTGGTCGAACCGCAACCCTGGACGGCGCTGTTGCTCACCGAAGCTAGCAGATAATTGCCCTGCGCATCGGTTGTGTAGGTATTGGTGGTGGTGAGGCCCAGTGGATTGGTGATGGTGGCGACCATGCCGCCACTGGAACTGGAATAGACGATGGACGTCCGTTCCGTACCGTCAGCCGCCCCATCGCTGCTGACCCGGTTGCTACTGTCGTAAGTCGTGGACCAATATGGTGTGTTGTTGTAGTCGACCCCGGACAACAGCGTATTGCTGCCGGAATAATTGAACGTCATGGTGGTCGTCGGCGCACCTGGAAAGATCAACGACGTGGTGACCAAGCCAATACTGCCGGGATACTGCACGTAACTGTATGCATTACCCGCAGGATCCGTAACAGCAACGGACATGGTCTTTGCGCTGCTGTTGTAGAGCTCGACCACGGTGAATGATTGTCCATCAGTATGCGTAACAACGATGGTTGTCTTGGTCGTATAAGGAGGGATCGTGGAGTAAGAGGTGTTGACGGTCCAACCAATGCCAGAGGTGTCTTTGATGGATGTCAACGAACCAGACGCATCATAAGTTTGGGTGGTGGCATCTTCATCACGCAGTGTCCAAGTACCGTTGGAATTATGACTCAGGGTGGCCAAGCCACCGCCGCCAATCTCTATATGCGACCCCAAAACCTTCCAGTTACCCGAAAACTGGATACTTGATCCGTCAGGTCGAAAAAGAGTTACATGATTACACGAATAATTCGGATTATCCGTCTCACAGTATAAGTCCAGCACATAATCAAGGCTGTCCCTCCAAGGTTTTGGAGGCCACGCAGAGGAAGCGTTGTTGGAGTTGTAGTAAAGGGCGTACCTGAGGCCCATCTCGCCAGGCAGTGCGAATAAGGGAATGGTCAATAATTTCGCGCCGCTGTTCACTTCGACAGGGTCGCTGGCATAACCTTGACAGTGAACCTTGTTTTTGTCCTTATTGCTTGTCGATGTCTTGTTGTTCGGGCTGAAGCCGCTACCGCCGTCATCCCCTCTTGATAAATTGCCCAAGCCGAAATTGACCGGCGGCGTAATTCCGCTGTATGTTTTCCAATCAGAGGTGGCAGAAACATTAGTCGTGCCACTCTGCCAAGGATTACTTGGACTACCACAGGGGTAGTTGTTGCAAACTATCGCAGGACATGGGTGCGCACTGCTGCAGTCTGATGCTGCATGCGCAATACCAACGTCCAAAAGACTGGACAACACGATGGCTACAGCGACAGCGGCGCGTACTAACACCTTTATCGCCCCCTGTTGATTTCCGCATCAACCCCAACTCGGCATCGCCGAACATCTACCCCGTTCAGCCAAGCTGGCGGGACCCTACATGTTTGAGCGTGAAGGCAGCGTTAAAATTTTGGACCGCCCCTGCGTTTCGTCAACAGATCATACGGGCATTGCCATTGCTGAGCTGTTCGAGGAACTGGACCTGACCGGCCGGCGATGAAGCCGCTGCCGCCGCAGCGTTACGCGTTCGCCGAGTGGAAAATCGGCGTGGTCGTGCCCAACGATTATTGCGTTCCGGAGCGAAATCACCACGCTGGCGGTTTCCAGTGCGCTGCCCTGCAAGCCAAACGCCCCATAAATCTCAGGTTGCTGTGAAATGCCGAAGACGACCGATTCTGTTGAAAAACTCGGTTTTGGAAGTGCGCACGATCCGGACGTCGGGCTCCAAACGCCGATCAAGTAAGCAAGAATTCCAAGCGTGCGCGTCTGCGCGTCATGCGGGAATCGGATTTCCCATT